>Ga0075420_100000073_pt1 | contig 58672 bp, 59 predicted proteins | sample SoiMetdeltSBSDD4_FD_75296 | JGI IMG/M metagenome (GOLD analysis project Ga0075420, IMG submission 75296) | Bulk soil microbial communities from a Populus tree surrounding site in Tennessee, USA - Soil MetaG P. deltoides SBSDD4 | ecosystem: Environmental > Terrestrial > Soil > Tree plantation...
CTCGAAGGCAACCCGGCGGGGCCCCGCTTCATCTGGATGCAGCATCGCGACGCGACCTTCGGGGCGGAGATCAAGAACCGTGCGGGCGTCGCCGCCGCCCTGGGCCTCGCCGAGAGCGACCTGATCGCCGGCGTGCCGATTGAGCCGGGCTCGACCGGCAACGAGTTTCTGTACGTCCCGCTCCGCGACCGGGCGACGGTCGATCACGCGCGGCTCGACGTCCGGGGTCTGGAGGCCGCACTCGGCAAGCCCACGAGCCTCGGCACCTTCGTGCTGGCGCCCGACCCCGACCCGGCAGCCCACCGCGTGTACTCGCGGATGTTCGCGCCGTCGGCCGGGGTGCCGGAAGATCCCGCCACCGGCTCGGCCAGCGGCGCGCTCGGCGCCTATCTCGTGCTGCACGAGCTCGTGAAGTCCGCGCCGCGGCTGACGATCGTCAGCGAGCAGGGCGCCAAGATGGGCCGCCAGAGCTTCATCCACGTCGACCTCACGCTGCGCGACGGACGCGTGGGCGACATCCGGGTCGGCGGCAGTGTCGTCCCCTCGCTGCGTGGCCGGCTCCGCCTGCCGTAGCCGCTCGCCCCGTCCGCGTCCTGAGAGTACAATCCGTTCCCCATGACGATCCTCTGGGACGGATACCGGAACGCGCTGCCCTCGATCGCCGCCGCCGTCGGCCGCACGCCTATGGTGAAGCTCAATCGCGTGGCCGCCGGCGTGAAGCCCGCGCTCTACCTGAAGGTCGAGTGGTTCGGGCCCAGCGGCAGCCTCAAGGACCGCATCTACCTCTGGATGTTCGAGCGCGCCGAGGCGCGCGGCGACCTCAAGCCCGGCATGCGCGTGCTGGAGTGCTCGACCGGCAACGCCGGCATCGCCTGCGCGTTCGTGGCGGCCGTGAAGGGCTATCGCTGCACGGTCGTCATGCCGGAAGGCATGAGCGACGAGCGCAAGAAGATCATGCGGGCCTACGGCGCCGATCTCATCTTCACCGCCGGCGGCGAGAGCGACGTCGACCTCTCGCTGAAGCGCCTGGCCGAGATCCGCGCCGGCGATCCGGCCGGCTACTGGGTGCCCGGTCAGTTCGACAACGTCGACAACGTCGAGGCGCACTACCGCACCACCGGCCCCGAGGTGTGGGAGCAGACCGGCGGCGTGATCGGAGCCTTCGTGGCCGCCCAGGGCAGCGGCGGCACGCTGACCGGCGTCGGCCGGTTCCTCCGCGAGCGGGACGGCCGCGTCCGCCTGTACGCCGTCGAGCCGGAGGAGTGCGCGCTGCTGGCCCGTCGCGAGTGGGGACCCCACGGCATCGAGGGCATCGGCGACGGCTTCATCCCCGACAACCTGGACGTGGCCCACCTCTCCGGTGTCATCACGACCACCACCGACGAGAGCCTCGTCATGGCGCGCCGCCTCGCCGCCGAGGAGGGCATGTTCTGCGGCATCTCCACGGGGTGCAACGTGGCGGCCGCCCTGAAGCTCGCCCGGCACCGCCCGGAGCTGCCGTCGATCGTGACCATGGCCAACGACACCGGCCAGCGCTACTTCACGACGGCGCTCTGCGGCGAGGACAAGAAGGTGGACGTGCCGGAGCGCGAGCACCCCATGGACGACAAGACGCGCCGCGAGCTCGATCGCTACCAGGCCGGCTGGGAGATCCTGACCTGAACCGGCGCGAGTACGACTTCGTCGCCGCCCGCCGACGGCTGGAGGCCAAGGCGAAGTCCGCAGGCGACAAGCTCACCAGCCTGGACGACGCCGCCGCTCGGGTGAAGGACGGTGATCACGTGGTCGCCGGCGGCTGCCTGTTCACCCGCACCCCGCTGGCCCTGGTGCGGGAGACCCTGCGACAGCGTCGCAGCGGGTTGACGCTGAGTCGAAACCTGATGTGCACCGAGGGCGACCTGATGATGGCGGCCGGGGCCGCGCAGCGGGTCGTCACCGCGTGGATGTCGATCGGCCTGCCCTGGGGCGTGTCGAAGGTGATGCGGCACTACGTCGAGTCCGGACAGGTCGCGCTCGAGGAGTGGAGCCACCTCGCCTTCGGCCTCCGCTTCCGCGCGGCCGGCATGGGCGTGCCGTTTCTGCCCGCGCTCACGATGCTGGGCTCCGACCTCATGGGCGTCGCCGGCACCAAGACCATCCAGGACCCGTACACCGGCGAGACGCTGGCGGCGATCCCCGCGCTGTTTCCCGACGTGGCCCTGCTCCACGTCAGCCGCGCCGACCGCTTCGGCAACTGCCAGATCGACGGCTACCCGCACATGGACGTCGACATGGCGCGCGCGGCGACGACGGTGATCGTCACGACGGAGGAGCTGGTCACGGAGGAGGAGATCCGCCGACGACCCGACCGGACCCTGATCCCCGGGTTCCTGGTGGACGCGCTGGTGCTCCAGCCGTTCGGCGCCTATCCCCACGAGGTGTGGGGCCGGTATCACGCCGACTTCGAGCACTTCGCCGCCTACACGGCGGACGTCGACGCGCGGGGCGTGAGCGTGGCCCTGAGCGACTACCTCGCCCGCTACGTCCACGCGCCGGCGACGTTCGAGGATTACCTGGAGCTGTTCGGCGGCCAGCGTCTGCGGCGTGCCCAGGACGCGGCGCGGGAGCTCGTGCCCGGGATATGAGCACCGTCACGCCGGCGGAGCTTCTCGCCGTGATGGGCTCGCGCCAGCTGAGGGACGACACCACGGTGTTCGCGGGGGTCGGGGTCCCCCTCCTCGCGGCCGCGCTGGCCCAGCAGCGGCACGCGCCGAAGCTGACGATGGTGATCGAAGGCGGGATCATCGGGCCGCAGATCCGACCGGGCCGGTTGCCGGTCTCGACCAACGAGATGCGGGCCGCCCACCGCGCCCAGATGCTGCCCGGCATCACCGACACGTTCCTGTTCGCCCAGCGCGGCTTCCTGGACTACGGCTTCATGGGCGGCGCCCAGATCGACCAGCACGGCAACATCAACACGAGCGTGGTCGGCGGCGACTACTGGAAGCCCAAGGTGCGGCTGCCGGGCACCGGCGGCGCCAACGACATCGCCTCCCTCTGCCGCGAGGTGATCATCCTCACCCCGCACGAGAGGCGCCGCTTCGTCCCCCGGGTCGACTTCGTGACCAGCCCGGCCTGGCTCGCCGGCGACGGCTCGCGCCGGCGCGCTGGCCTGCTCTTCGGCGGTGTCTCACGGGTGGTGACGACCCTCGGGGTGTTCGGCTTCGATCCCGACAGCCGACGGATGCGCGTCGAGGCGCTGCATCCGGGCGTGAGCCTCGACCGGGTGCGAGCCGAGACCGGCTTCGACCTGCTCACGGCGCCGGAGGTCGGCGTCACCGAGCCCCCCACCGACGACGAGCTGGAGATGCTCCGGGCTCTCGATCCGGAGCGGCGCTTCCTGGGATAGCCGACATGCCAGTGACCTTCGGTCTCGCCATCAAGAACTTCGTGGGGCCCACCGAGACCCCCGACATCGACGAGCTGTACCGGTACGCGGCCCGCGCCGAGGCCCTCGGCTTCGAGTCCCTGTGGGCCTGGGACCACGTCATCCTCGGCGTCGAGCCGTCGTTCCCGATCCTCGACGCCGTCGGGACCCTCACCGCCATCGCGGCGCGAACCTCGACCGTCAAGCTCGGCACCGGCGTGCTGGTGCTGCCGCTGCGCAACCCGACGGTGGCCGCCAAGGCGATCGGCACGCTCGACGTGATCAGCCGGGGCCGGCTGATCCTCGGGGTGGCGGCCGGCTGGTACGCGCGCGAGTTCGACGCGGTCGGCGTCCCGTTCAAGCAGCGCGGCCGCCTGTTCGAGCGCAATCTCGAGATCCTCACCCGCCTGTGGACGGAGGACCGGGTGACCCTGCAGGCCGACGAGTTCAACCTCCGCGAGGCGGTCGTCCGTCCCCGGACCGTCCAGCGTCCACGCCCCCCGATCCTGATCGGCGGCTACGTCGACGCAGTGCTCCGACGGGTCGCGACTAGGGGCGACGGCTGGCTGACGTACTTCTACACCCCGGAGAGCTACCGGCGCGGCTGGGAGAAGATCGTCGGCTTCGCCCGCGAAGCCGGCCGCGACCCCGCGACACTGACCGGCACCAACCAGCTGGCCATCCTCGTGGGCGGCTCGCGGGCCGACACCGAGGCCCCCATGCGGCACTGGCTGCAGACCGAGTGGGACGTCGCGGCCTGGAGCGAATCGACGATCGAGCACGCGATCCGCGGCAACGCCAAGGAGTGCATCGAGCAGCTCCAGGCCCACGTCGACTCCGGCGTCGACCGCATCATCCTGATCCCCTATCGCTACCAGCCCGAGCAGGTCGAGCGCATCGCCCGGGAGATCCTGCCCGCCCTGCGCTGACCGTCCTTCCGGCGTCGCCACCCCCGGGTCCGGGCGGCGCCCGTCCCGGGCCACGGGTGGGCGTCGGCCATGCTACGGTGTTGCCCGGGCGACATTCCGCCCCGGATGGACGGCGCGGCTCACGACGATTTGAGGTCATGCTGACGTAGCGGCGCGCGGGCGTGCCCCGAGCGTGGCCAGCGAGGAAGATCTCATCCACGACGCTCGACCTCGACACCACGGGGCGCCCGGCGCCGACGCGGTCGGTCGTCCGGCGGCGGCACGGTTGCACGCAGGTGATGGCGCTGCGCTGGGTCGCGCGGGCCCGATGCCCGCGCGTGTCCGCCTGGTCAGGCCGTCGTCGACGTGGCTGGCGGCCTTCGTCGCGGCGGTGCGCCGGAGCCGGACGCTGCACGGGCGCTGGGTCGCGCCGCCGGCGACGCCGAGCGCGTACCGCGCGTATCTCCGGCGTCTGCGACGGCCCACCCACGTCGGCTACCTGGTGTGCATGCGGGGCACCCGCGAGCTCGTGGGGGTCGTGAACATCAGCGAGATCGTTCGGGGGGCGTTCCGCAGCGGCTATCTCGGCTACTATGCCTTTCGCCCGCACGCGCGACGCGGCCTCATGACCGAAGGGCTGGCGCTCGTCGTCGACGACGCGTTCCGGCGGCTCGGCCTGCACCGTCTGGAGGCGAACATCCAGCCCGACAATGTCGCGTCGATCCGCCTGGTCCGTCGCCTCGGCTTCCGGCTCGAGGGATACTCGGCCGGATACCTGCGGGTCGCCGGCTGCTGGCGCGATCACGAGCGCTGGGCCATCCTGGCCGACGACCACGTCACGGGGAGCGCGCATGATTGACGGCGTGGAGTCCGTGTAGGATGCCGCGCAACGTCGAGATCAAGGCCGCGGTGAAGGACCTCGAACGGCTGACCGCCGCACTCGCGGCGCTGGGAGCGTCGGAGCCGGTCTGCCTGGAGCAGGAAGACACGTTCTTTCACTGTCCTCGGGGCCGTCTGAAGCTTCGACGGCTCTCGGCAGCCTCGGGCGCGCTGATCCACTACCAGCGGCCGGACGACGCCGGCCCCAAGACGTCCCGCTACATCCTGACGCCGACGGCGGAGCCCGACCGGCTGCGCGACACCCTGGCCGCGGCCTGCGGGATCGTCGGTGTCGTGCGCAAGCAGCGCACCGTGCGGCTGGTCGGACGCACGCGGGTGCACCTCGACATCGTGGAGCGCCTCGGCAGCTTCGTCGAGCTGGAAGTCGTGCTGGACGACGACGAGGGCGCCGGGCCAGGGATGGCCGAGGCCCGCCGCCTGATGACGATGCTCGGGATCGACGACGCTCAGCTCGTTCGTGGGGCCTACATCGATCTCCTGCAGGCCGCCCCCGGGGCGCCGCGATGAGCGATCGGACAGCGACGTTCGCGCGCGTCCTGCGGCTGGAGCCCGGCCGCACGGCGCTGCTGATCGTGGACATGCAGCGCGGGTTCGTCGATCCCGGCCAGGCCATGGAAGTCCCACCGGCGCGCGAGACCGTGCCGGTGATCCGCGCCCTCCTCGAGGGCTTCCGCGGCAAGCGGCTGCCCGTCGTGTTCAGCGAGTTCACGTACTCGCCGGCGGTGCCGCTCCTGGTCGGCGAGCTCCACCCCGAGCACCGCCCGGCGCCCCCCGACGGCCCCCGCGGCTTCGGCGCGCCCTCGTCGTCGTGCCTGGAAGGCGACCCGAGCGCAGCCACCATCGGCGCCCTGGCCCCGCGGGCCGACGAGCTGGTCGTGCGCAAGCGCTGGTACGACGCCTTCGCCGGCACCGAGCTCGATGGCGCTCTCCGCGCGCGCAGCGTGACGTCACTGGTGATCACCGGCACCATGACCGACATCTGCGTGCTGTCGACGGTCGTGGGCGCCTTCAATCGGGAGTACCGGGTCAGCGTGGTCGAAGACGGGGTCGCCACCTTGTGGCCCGACATCCAGCGGGCCACGCTGGACATCGTGGCCCGGGCGTTCGGCCGCGTCGTACAATCCAGGGAAGTCCTGGACACCATCTCGAGCTGGTAGGAGACCGACGATGCGTGAGCCGCTGCTCTTCTCGGGCGTGATGCCCGCCAACATCCTGCCGTTCACGGCCGACCTGGCGATCGACGAGCCGGCCTACCGCCGCCACATCCGCTGGCTGGCCGAGACGCGCGGCGTCACCAGCGTGGTCGTCAACGGCCATGCCAGCGAGGTCTCGTCGCTCAGCCGCGACGAACGGCGGCGCTCGCTGGCCGTCGCGCTGGACGAGGTCGCTGGCCACTGTCCGGTCGTCGCCGGCGTCTACTCGGACGGCACCGCCGAGGCCGTCGAGCTCGCTCGAGACGCTCGCGCGGCCGGCGCTGCCGGCATCCTGCTGTTCCCCCCCACCCTGTTCATGTGGGGCGCCCAGCTGAAGCCGGACATGGTCGTCCGGCACTACTCGGAGGTGGCGACGGTCGGGCTGCCGATCATCGCGTTCGAGTACCCCCCGGCCTCGGGCATCGGGTACGCCCCCGAGACGCTGGCACGCCTGGCCGAGATCCCCGGGGTGGTGGGCGTCAAGGACTGGTCGAACGAGATCGTGGCCTTCGAGCGCAACCTGCGAGCCCTGCGCGCCACCGGCCGGCCCGTCGCCATGCTGTCGTCGTTCACGATGTCGCTCATGGCCACCTTCCTCCTCGGCGCCGACGGCGCCATCTCCGGCATGGGCAGCGTCGCGGCCGACCTGCAGGTCGAGCTGTTCGAGGCGTGCGGCAAGGGCGATCTCGACGGCGCGCGCCGCGTCAACGATCGGCTCGATCCACTGGTCCGCGTGTTCTACGCCCCGCCGTTCGTGGACATGCACAACCGCATGAAAGAGGCGCTCGTGCTCCTGGGCCGCATCCCGGCCGCCCACGTGCGCCCTCCCCTGACGCCGGTGTCGGCAGCCGAGCGGGACGCGATCCGCTCGGCCCTGGTGCAATCGGGCCTCCTCGCGCGCTGACGACCGTCCGCCGATCCGCCGGAGGGCGCCGGGGGCCCCGGAGGCCGCGGCCGCCAGGGACCGGGAGCGCTTGCGTGGTCTGACCGGTTGGTGATAAGTAGGGTCACCTTTTTCCCCGAAGCGTGCCCGATCCGTGGGCAGCGAGGAGGTCGGTTGATGGCCGAACGGTGGCAGGACGAGCGCTGGACGAGCAGTCTCTGGTGGACCGGCAAGACGACCCGCCGCAAGTTTCTGGGCCTCGGCGCGGCGGCGGCGGGTGCGGTGGGCGCCGGCATGCTGGTGCCGGCGCCGTGGCGCCAGGCATTCGGGCAGGCCAAGCCCTACAAGCTCGGCGTCATGCAGCCGCTGACCGGCACGGCGGCCGCGGGCGGCAAGACGGCCCTGGTCGGCACGATGATGGCGGTCGAGCGCATCAACAAAGCCGGCGGCGTCAACGGCCGTCCGCTGGAGCCGATCGTCGTCGACTACGAGTCCAAGCCGGACATCGGGCGGCGCAAGGCCGAGAAGCTGACGCTGGAGGACAAGGTCGACGTCGCGGAGGGCGGCTACCTCTCGAACGTCTGCCTGGCCTGCATGCCGGTGTTCGAGGAGAGCAAGACGGTCTACATGATCGGCGTGTGTCTGGACACGACGATCACGCAGTCGAAGTGCAGCCGCTACGTCTTCCGGCCGTTCGACTTCGCGCCGGCCCAGGCGGTGGCGGCGGCCCCGTACCTGGTCAACAAGCTGGGCAAGAAGTGGTTCATCTCGTTCGCCGACTACGCCTGGGGCCAGTCGACCAAGGACGCCTTCGTGGCCGAGATCAAGAAGAACGGCGGCGAGGTCGTCGGCACGCTCGGAGTGCCCCTCGGCACGACCGAGATGACGCCGTTCCTGTCGAAGATCAGCGGCTCGTTCGACGGCATCTTCGGGATCTTCTTCGGTCCCCAGGGCATCGCGTTCGTGACGCAGAGCTACGACCTGGGGCTGAGCAAGAAGTACAAGATCGCCGGTGACGGCGCCATCGCCGTGTCCACCAGCCTGCCCGCGATGGGGGCCAAGGCCGACGGGTTCGTGGGCATCGACCGCTACGTGCCGGTGCTCGAGGGCGTGCTGAACACGCCGCACCACAAGCGCTTCCTCGAGGAGGCCGTCCGGCGGTTGAAGGAGATCGACCCCTCCGGCCCCCTGCCCGACCGCTACGTGCAGTCGAACTACGAGGCCGTGAACGCGCTGAAGATCGGCATGCAGAGATCGGGATTTCGGGGCAAGGAAGACACGATGAAGCTCATCGAAGCCCTCGAAGGCCTGGAGATGAAGGAGGGCGACGATTTTCCGCAGGGCGACAAGACCCTGCGCAAGGAGGACCACCAGGCGTTCCTCCGCGAGTTCCTGTTCGAGGTCCACGGCGGGAAGTACAAGATCGTCGACGTCATTCCCAAGGACAAGACGCTCGTGCCGCCGGTCGGCTGCAAGTTCGCCTGAGCGTGACCGCGGGGTCCGTCCCGGCCGGCGCCCTCGTCACCGACGGCGGGGGCGCCGGTTCCATCCTGCGCACCGAGGGCCTCACCGTCCGCTTCGGCGGCCTCACCGCCCTGAACAGCGTGAGCGTCACCGTGCGGCGAGGCGAGATCCGGGCGATCATCGGGCCCAACGGCGCGGGGAAATCCACCTTCTTCAACTGCCTGACGGGGGTGATCCGTCCCACGAGCGGCCGGATCCTCCTGGACGGAGACGACATCACCGGCCTGTCGCCCGATCGCATCTCGCGCAAGGCGCTGGCCCGCTCGTACCAGATCACCAACATCCTGCCGGGCGCCACGGTGCTGGAGAACGTGCGCATCGCCGCCCAGTCGCGACGCCACGCCTGGGCCCTGCTCCGGCACCACCGGGCCTACGCGGATGTGCTGGCGCGCTCCCGCGCCGTCCTGGCCTCGGTCGGCCTCGCCGACAAGGAGGACGAGCTGGCGGCGAACCTGTCGCACGGCGAGCAGCGGAACCTGGAGATCGGCATCGCGCTGGCCACCGAGCCCAAGCTCCTGTGCCTGGACGAGCCGACGGCCGGGATGAGCGTGACCGAGACGCACGCCACCGTCGAGCTGGTGCGCCGCATCGCCGCCGACCTCACGATCCTGATCGTCGAGCACGACATGGAAGTCGTCATGGGGCTGGCGCGGACGATCACGGTGCTCCACTACGGCGAGGTGCTGGCCGAGGGGACCCCGGCCGAGATCCAGGCCAACCCCCGCGTGCAGGAGGTCTACCTCAAGACCTGATGCTGAGCCTCGCCGACGTCCACACCTACTACGGCAAGTCACACATCCTGCACGGCGTCAGCCTCGAGGTCGGGCCGGGCGAGGTCGTGGGTCTGCTCGGGCGGAACGGTGTCGGCAAGTCGACGACGCTCAAGAGCGTGATGGGTCTGGCCCGGCCGGCCCGGGGCCGCGTGTCCTTCGACGGGCGTGACATCACGGGGCTGGCGCCGCACCAGCTGGCCCGCCTGGGCCTCGCCTGGGTGCCGGAGGACCGCCGGATCTTCCGGCTGCTCTCGGTGCTGGAGAACCTGCGCACCGGGCTCGATCGCGCGGGGATGGACGACGCGCGACGGGAGGGGCTGCTGGACAAGGTCTATCGTGCCTTCCCGGTGCTCCGCGAGCGACGGCACCAGGCCGGCGGCACCCTGTCGGGCGGCGAGCAGCAGATGCTGGCCATCGCTCGCGCCATGATGCTGGAGCCCAGGATCGTCCTGCTCGACGAGCCGACCGAGGGGCTGATGCCGCGCATGGTCTCGCAGATCCGCGACATCATCGGTCTGCTGAACCGCGAGGGGGTGGCCATCCTGCTCGTCGAGCAGAACGTGCCCCTCACGCTCGAGGTGAGCCGGCGCGTCTACATCATGGAGAAAGGCGTGGTCCGACACCAGGCCCTGGCGGCCGATCTGCGCGCCGACCAGGCCGTGATCCACCAGTACCTGGGAGTGTGAGCGTGGCCATCCCGCTCGACCAGATCCTCATCCAGACGGTCAACGGGCTGGTCAACGGCATGATCCTGGCGCTGGTCGCCTCGGGGTTGACGCTGATCTTCGGGATCATGGACGTCGTCAACTTCGCCCACGGCGATCTGGTCATGCTGGGCGGCTTCGTCGGGGCCACCACCATGGCCGCGACCGGCAACTTCTGGCTGGCCATGCTGGTGGCCGCGCTCACCATCGCCCTGATCGGCGCCGTCCTGCAGATCACCACGCTCCGACCGTTGCTGGGCCGCGACCCCCTCACCACGATCCTGGCCACGTTCGGCATGTCGCTCGTGCTGCAGAAGTACGCGCTCTGGCAGTGGGGTCCCTCGGCCCGGCAGCTCCAGGAGCCGATCACGGGTCGCTTCGACCTGTTCTACCTGCAGTACCCCTGGTACCGCGTCGCGACCGCGATCCTGGCCGGCGCGATCATCGGGGGGCTGTGGCTGTTCCTCAAGCGCGGCACCTACGGGATCTGGATCCGGGCCACGACCCAGGACCGCATCATGGCCTCCGCGATGGGGATCCCCGTCCCCTGGGTCCACACGGCGGTCTTCGCGATCGGCGCGGCCATGGCGGCGGCCAGCGGCGTCCTGTTCGGCCCGCTCGGCGGCGTCACCCAGACGATGGGCGCCGACTTCACGCTGCGGGCCTTCATCGTCGTCGTGGTGGGCGGCATGGGCAACCTGGGCGGCTCGATCCTGGCGTCGATCTTCATCAGCCTGCTGGAGGCCTACGCCTCGCTGTTCGTCAGCCCGGCCCAGGCGGTGATCGTCTCGTTCGTCGCGCTCATCCTCACCCTGCTCTTCCGTCCCACCGGTCTCTTCGTTCCGACGCCGAAGTGATCGCGACCACCTCGCCACCGACGGCACGCGCCGACCGGACGTTCTGGCTCAGCTTCGTGATCGTCGTGGCGCTGCTGGCCGTGGCCCCGGTGGTGCTGCCGGCGTTCTGGCGTCGGTTCGCCACCGAGATCCTGATCTGGGGCCTGCTGGCCATGTCCTCCGACATCCTGATCGGCTACACGGGCATGGTCTCGTTCGGGCACTCGGCGTTCTTCGGGCTGGGGATGTACGGCGCCGCCGCCGCCCTGCTCACGGTCAGGCCGCCGAGTTTGTGGCTGGCCATCCTCTACGGACTGGTCGGCGCCGGCGCCGTCGCCGTGTTCGTGGCGTTCTTCGCCACGCGGCTGCGGGACATCTACTTCTCCATCACGACGCTGGTGTTCTCGCAGATCTTCTACGTCGTCATCTTCACGTGGACCGACGTGACCGGGGGCGAGAACGGCCTGAATTTCCGCCAGCCGGCGCTGGGCCTGCCCGGGCTGGGCGAGACCGCCTTCACCCCGACGTCGCTGCACTGGTTCGTGCTCGCGGTGGTGACGCTGTCCTACCTGCTCCTGCGTCGGATCACGCGCTCACCGTTCGGGATGGTGCTGCAGTCCATCCGGGAGAACGAGCCTCGCACGCGGGCGATCGGCTACGCGGTGGAGCGCTACAAGATCGTCGCGGTGATGCTGTCCGGACTGTTCGCGGGGTTGGCCGGCGTGCTGTACGCGATCCAGAACAAGTTCGCGGCGCCCGACTTCGTGTTCTTCCTGATCTCGGGCGAGGTCGTCATCTTCAACGTGATGGGCGGGGTGGGAACCCTGGTGGGGCCGATCGCCGGCGCCGCGTTCTTCCTGCTCCTGCGCGAGGGCCTCTCCCGCTACTTCGAGTACTACCTGATCCCGGTCGGCATCATCTTCACGCTGATGGTCATCTTCCTGCCCCAGGGCTTCCTGGGTTTCCTGCGCCGCCGCCTCAACCAGTAGCCAGCATCTCCTGGACCTTGTGCACGAGCGCATCGACCGTGAACGGCTTGTGCAGGAAGGCGCGCCCGGGTGGCAGCCCGCGGTACTCCTCGACGGTGTCGTGCAGGTCGGCCGACAGGTAGATGACCTTGGGGGTCGAGCGTCCCGGGGCGAGCCGGTAGAGCAGGCTATCGCCGGCCACGCCCGGGGAGAGCAGGTCGGCGATCACGAGGGCGAGCGGACCCTGGTGGCGCACGCTGACCGACAGCGCCTCGTCGGAATCCCGGGCGGTGAGCACGTGATAGCCGTGGATCTCGAGGATCTCGCCGATCAGATCGCGGACACCCGCCTCGGGCTCCACCACCAGCACGGTCGTGGCATCCAGGGGCGTGAAGGTGACGGCCTCGTCGCCGGCGTCGACGCGCGGCAGATAGAGCGTGAACGTCGAGCCGCGCCCCACCTCACTGGCCACGTCCACGTGTCCGCCGCTCTGGGTGACGAAGGCGAACACCGTCGCCAGTCCGAGGCCGGTGCCCTTGCCCGGCGGCTTGGTCGTGAAGTAGGGCTCGAAGGCCCGCGACAGGGTGGCGGAGTCCATCCCGCACCCCGTATCCCTGACGCGGACGAACACCGCGCGGAGCGGACCCGCCGGGCTCCCGGCGCGCTCGGCATTACCGGTCTCGATGGTGATGCGGCCGCCGCCCGGCATCGCGTCGCGCGCGTTGAGGACGAGGTTCATGAGCGTCTGCTCGAGCTGGCCGGCGTTCACGGTCACCCGGCCCACCTGCGGATCGAGCTGGAGCACGACCTCCACGCGCTCGCCGAGGAGCGGATGGAGCGTCCGCAGGACGCCGGCCGCGATCGGGTTGACGTCGAGCGTGCTCGGCACCGGCACCGTGACCCGGCTCGTCGTCAGCATGTGCTGCGTCAGGTTCAGGCCCCACACCGCGGCCTTGCGGATGGACTCGGCCCCGGTCCGCAGGGGATCGGTGGGATCCATGCGCTTGAGCATCAGCTCGCTGTACCCGCTGATGACGGCCAGGATGTTGCTGAAGTCGTGAGCCACCCCCCCGGCCAGCCGTCCCACCGCCTCGAGACGTCGCGCATCGCGCAGCTCCTCCTCGAGCCGGCGCCCCCGCACGCGTTCTTGCTCGAGCTCCCGCCCGAGCCGCTCGGCCTCCGCCAGCGCCTCCGGAAGACTGACCTCCCGGCGCATCACCGCCACGGGCTCGCCACGCGGGACACGATCACCGAAGGTCGTCGCCATGCCGTCCCGGCTCGGCCGGGGGGTCGGGAAACGGAGACAGGACGAGACGGAACACCGTGCCGCCTGCCCGGCCGTTGCGGAAGTCGATGGTCCCGCCGTGATCCTCGACGATCTTGTGGGTCAGGGCCAGGCCGAGGCCGGTCCCCCCGACCTTCGTGGTGAAGAAGGGGTTGAAGACGCGATCGGCGTCGACCGCCGAGATTCCCGCGCCGGAGTCCTGGATCTCGACGCGCACGCGGCGCGCGCCGGGATGCCGCCGCGGCCGGACCACGTCGTCGTCGCTCCAGCCCACTCGCAGCGTGAGGCGGCCGCCGGAGGGCATCGCGTCGAGCGCGTTGCGGACGAGGTTGACGAAGACCTGGTAGATGGCCTCGGCGTCGACCCACACGACGGGCAGGTCGCGGGCGTACTCGCGCGTCACCTCGACCGCGCGCGTCTCCATCTCCTCCGCGTACAGCTCGACGACGCGCTCGAGGAGGGCCGGCAGCCGCACGGCCGAGAAGCTGAGCGGTGTCGGCCGGGCCAGCTCGAGCAGGCGCTCGACGATGCCATTGATGCGCTCCAGCTCGCGTGGGACGACCGACTGGAACTTCGCGCGGAACTGCTCGTCGTCGAAGCGCCGCGTGAGGTGACGGCTGAAGGTGAGCAGCGACGTGAGCGGGTTCTTGATCTCGTGGGCGAGTCCGGCGGCCAGGCTTCCCAGCGCGGCCAGCCGGTCGGAGCGCCGCAGCCGTCCCTCCAGCTCCCGGACGACCGTGAGGTCGCGAATGGCCGCGATCACGCCGAGATCCTTGCCCTCGCCGCCCTTCAGCGGCGCCGCGCTGATCTCCACCGGCAGCGTCCGGCCGTTTCGCCGGTGCAGCGTGGCCGCCAGTCCCGGCGTCGGGGCTCGGCTGGCGATGGTCTCCATGAGGATGTCGCCCAGCTCGGGCGTCTGCTCGAAGACCTCGGTGCAGTAGCGGCCCATCACCTCGCCGGCGAAGAAGCCGGTCATCATCTCGGCGGCGGGGTTCAGTGTCACCACGCGGCCGTCGAGGTCGACCGTCACGATGCCGTTGGTGAGGGAGGCCAGGATGTTCTCCGTGTATGTCTTGAGGTCGGCGACCTCCTCGAGCCGCCGCCGCAGCTCGGCGTTCGTGCTCTCCAGGGCCGTTCGCTGCTGGCGGAGCTGCGAGGTCATGTGGTTGAAGGCGACGGCCAGCCGCCCGATCTCGTCGTCGGTGGTCGGCTCGAAGCGGAGGTCCAGCTCGCCGCGCGAGATGGCGGCGGCGCCCTCGGCCAGCTGCTGCACCGGCCGCGAGATGCGCCGGGCGACCAGGGCCGCCCCCGACCCGCCCAGCAGCAGCGTCAGCAGCGTGAGGCCGCCGAGATCGAGGCGGGTCCGGCGGATCAGCCCCTCCGCGCGCTGGCGGGAGAGTCCCACGCGGACCGTGCCCCACTTCTGCTGTCCCACGAGCACGGCCACCGCGAACTCGTCGAGGACCTCGCCCGTGTCCGTGCGGGTCTCCTGCACGAGCCGGTCGAGCGAGGCGGCGGCGCGCCGGTCGACCTCGCCCTGCAGCACGACGCCGACTCGATCCGGCCGCTCGCTGTGGGCGGCGACCCGCCCCTCTCCGTCCAGGATGATCGCGTAGCGGACGTCCTCCTCGGCGGCAAACCGGGCCACGTTCTGCTCGAGCGCCGTGAAGTTGTAGAGCAGCAGCGGGGCGTGGGACACGGCCGCCAGGTCGCGCGCCAGGATCTCGCCCCGGCGGTAGGCCTCGTCGATCACCGCGGCCCGCTGCCGGTGGTCGACGACGACCAGCACCGTGGCCATCACCAGACAGATGACCAGCGTCGTGCCCCACAGGAGCTTGGCCTGCAGCGATCGCGTCGGTGACGGCGAGGGGCTCACGGAACGGGCTCCAGCCACATCTTGCGGAACGGGATGTAGGAGTCTCCGAGCCCGCTCACCTCGATGCTCCTGACGTAGGGCTGGAAGACGCGCTCGTAGGTGTAGTGGAAGAAGGGGATGACGACCGCGTCGTCCATGATCATCTGCTCGGCTCGCCGGTAGAGTTCGGCCCGACGCTGGTCATTGCCCTCGTGGCGGCCGCGCTGGAGCAGCTCGTCCAGCTGCGGGTTCGTGTAGCCCGTGTAGTTGCGCGGGCTCTTCGAGTGGAACAGGCGGTACAGGAAGTTGTCGGGGTCGGGCACGTCGGCGAACCAGGCGTACTGGAAGATCGGCAAGCGGCCCTCGGCCAGCATGCGGGAAAATTGCGGCCAGTCGGTCACGTACTTGAACTCGGCCTGCACGCCGACGGCGGCCAGGTCTCGCACGATGAGCGAGTGCTCGGGCTCGAGCTTCACGGTGGCCCAGAGCGTGAGTAGTGGCAGGCCCCGTCCGTCCGGATACCCCGCCTGGGCCAGGAGCTCCCGGGCACGGGCACGGTCCCGACCGTAGCCGGAGAGCCGGGGATTGTAGCCGAGCGTCCCCGGCGGAAGAATGCCGCGGGCGAGCAGGAACCGCCCGTGGGTCGACTCCTGCACGATGGCTTCGCGGTCGAGCGCGCAGGTCAGCGCCTGCCGCACCCGCGGGTCGGACAGCGGCTTCGTCCGCGTGTTGAGACCCAGAAAGCGCACGCTGAACATCGGCCGCTTGATGTAGGTCCCGACGGTCGAGTCCAGCAGCCGGGGGTAGCCCTGCATGGGGACCGGACTGTCCTCGAGGCGGCCCCGGCGAAACTCCTCGAACATCGCGCCCGCTTGCTCATCCGGAAAGATCCGGTACACCATGCGGCGCAGGCGCGGCGGACCGCCGAAGTAGTCGTCGTTGGCGGCGAGCACGATCTCCTTGCGTCGATCCCATCGCTCGAAGCGGAACGGCCCCGTCCCGACCGGGGCCGCCCCGAAGGCGTCGCCCTGCCGGGTGACCAGGTCACGGGGCACGATCTTGGCGTGCCCGATGGCGAGCATCGACGCCAAGGGCACCTGGGCCTCGTCGAGGACGATGCGAACGGTGCTCGCGTCCACCGCGGTGATGCCGCGAACCGACGCGGCCCGTCCATCGCGGAAGTCTCGCGCCCCGTGGATGTTGGCGAACAGGTCCGCCGCCGTCGAGGTGACCTTGGGGTCGACCAGCCGGCTGAGCGAGAAGACCACGTCATCCGCGGTGACCTCGCGGCCGTTGTGGAAGCGCACACCCTTGCGCAGGGTGAATGTCCAGGTGAGGTTGTCGCGCGAGGCCGTCCAGTACTGCGCCAGCGCCGGCGCGATCGTCAGGGTCTGGTCGAATTCCACGAGGCCGTCGAAGATCTGCTGGGCCACGGAGCGGCCGTAGATGTCACTGATCCGCGCGGGGTCCAGCGTGGCCGGCTCGTTGCCGAGCGGACGGCGATAGACCCCCGTCGCGGCCGGGGACGGTCGATCCTGGCCGACCGCGGAGGTCGGCCCGGCCACGAGCAGGCCCAAGAGCGCCAGGGCGAAGAGGGGGGGGCAGAGCCCCCCCCTCTTCGTCGTGGATCGAGACACGGTCCCGATCACGAGCGGGGCGATCAACGTCCGGACTAGTACCCGCCGCCACCGCCGTCGGCCGTGCCGATCGCCTGGAAGATCTGGGTCGACCCCGACGTACCGGACTCGACGACGGGAAGGGCCAGCAGGAACGAGGCGAGAAGCAGCGCGGCTGCCATCAGTTTCGACATGTGTCTCCCCCTGTAGAAGTGTGATTGGCCTCGGAGCGAGGCCATCCTTCGGGGGACGCGGCAAGCAATGAAGTCGCCAATCTGGACGGTTCTTCATCATCGACGCAAGTCCTTGATTTCTTGTCAGTCTATCGATCGCTCGCCGGTTGGGTTCCGGAGGAAGTGCCCTGTGGCTGTGCGACCACGGATGGGGGGCGTGGAGGGAATCGACTGATTCCACACGCTGTTGGCGGCGATTTCCCCACCGCAGTGCGCCGCTGCACTGTTACTGGGCGGCACCGCCCGGGTCACGCGGGTCGACCTTCCAGCGATCGAGCTTGGCCTTGAGGGAGTTGCGGTGCAGGCCGAGCATCCGCGCCGCCTCGCTGACGTTGCCGTTGACGCGATCCAGCGTCCTCAGCACGATCTGCCGCTCGAACCGGTCGCTGGCCTCGTTCAGCGGCAGGACATCCGCCTCGGTCCGACCGGGGGCGCCGACCGAGAGATCGAGCGGCAGGTCCTCGACGCCGATCAGCGGGCCGTCGACGAGCACCACGGAGCGCTCCACGACGTTCTGGAGCTCGCGGACGTTGCCGGGCCACCGGTAGGCTCGCAGGGCCGCGATGGCTTCCGGCGTGAGACCGCGGATCCGCTTGCCGAACTCGTGGTTGTAGCGGCGGATGAAGTGGTCGACCAGCGCCTGGATGTCGTCGATGCGGTCGCGCAGCGGCGGCACCGCCAGATGCACGACGTTCAGACGGTAGTAGAGGTCCTCGCGAAATGTCCCGAGGGCCACCGCGGCGCCCACATCGGCGTTGGTGGCCGCGATGATGCGGACGTCGATCTTGATCGTCTGCCCGCTGCCGACGCGCTCGATCTCGCGCTCCTGGAGCACGCGGAGGAGCTTGGCCTGCAGCTCTGGCTTCAGCAGGGCGATCTCGTCCAGAAAGAGCGTGCCGCCCTGGGCCAGCTCGAACTTTCCCAGCTTTCGCTGGTAGGCGCCGGTGAACGCGCCGCGCTCGTGGCCGAACAGCTCGGACTCCATGAGCGTCTCGGCGATGGCCGCCGGGTTCACGGCCACGAACGGCTTGTCGCGTCGCGGGCCCTGCCGATGGATGGCCCGCGCGAACAGCTCTTTCCCGGTGCCGCTCTCGCCGGTGATGAGCACCGTCGTCGTCGTCCGGGCGACCTGGGCGACCAGACGGTAGAGCCGTTGCATCTCCGGATGCTGGCCGACGAGCTCCGACGTGTGCTGGCGCTCCAGCTCGGAGCGCAGGTACACGACCTCGCGCTGCAGCGAGCGACGCTCGAGCGCGCGACGCACCAGCGACAGCAGCTCGTCCTCCTCGAAGGGCTTCGTCAGGTAGTCGAAGGCCCCCAGCTTCATGGCCGCCACGGCCGTGCGCACGGTGCGCACCGCCGTGACCAGGACGACCTCCAGGCTCTCGTCGATGGCCTTGATCCGCTCCAGCACCTCGATGCCGTCCATGCCCGGCAGGCGGATGTCCAGCAGCACGACGTCCACCTGGGACGAGCGGACGACCTCCAGGGCGGCCGGGCCGTCGTGGGCCCCGATGACCTCGAAGTGCTCGTCGAGGATGAGGTGGAAGGACTCGCGGAGGCCCGGCTCGTCGTCGACCACGAGCACGACCGGGCGGAGGCCCCGGGGGGCGTCGACCGAGACGGGCGGCCGCAGCTGCGCTGTCATGGTCGCCAGACTCTACCACTTCAGGCCACCGTTGACTCGCCGGCCGCCGGCAGCCCAGAATCGTCTCGTGGAAGGGGCGCGGGCGATCCGGGCGCGCTGGATGCTGAGCCTGACCTTGCTGGCGCTGCCGGCGACGGCCCTCGCACAGGTCTCGCCGACCTCGCCTCCGCATCCGACGATGCCGTGGGCCCTCGGCCTGGCGACCCCGCACGGGCAGCTGCTCCGCTACATCTACGTGCCGCCCCAGCCCGTGAGTCTCGAGTACGTCGTCCCCGGCGTGGTTCCGACCCCGTCGCCCCCCGATCAGCCGCCGGCGGGCCCCGCACTCGAGGGCAAGCGCGATGAGAACGCGCCCACCCCGAGCGCGTCACCAGAGCCGCAGATCCTGCGCCAGGACGTCACCATTCCCGGGTATTACGTGCGCGAGACCACCGTGGGATTCCACTACCCTGAGCGCTGGATGATCGAGCCCGCCGGCCCGAACGTCTATCGCTGGCGGCAGATCCCTCCGCAGTTCGTCCCGAAGTAACCCCTCGCGTATCCGAATCGAGGCATTGACGCGCGGCGGCCGCCGCCGGAACAATCGCGCTCGTGCTCGCCCAGGTGCTCTCGGCAGCGCTGCGAGGCGTCGAGGCCGCTCTCGTGCGTGTCGAGGTCGACGTGACCGCGGGCCTGCCGGCCTTCACGACGGTGGGGCTTCCCGACTCGGCCGTGCGCGAAAGCCGGGAGCGCGTGCGAACGGCGATCCGGAATGCCGGGTTCCCGTTCCCGGCCGATCGGATCACGGTGAACCTGGCGCCGGCCGGCCTTCGGAAGGAGGGGGCATCGTTCGATCTGCCGATCGCCCTCGGGATCCTGGCCGCCACCGGCTCCCTGCACGACGGCGTCCTCGGTCCCTTCGTGGTCGTGGGAGAACTCGCGCTCGACGGACGCATCCGGCCGGTGCGTGGCACGCTGGCCGTCGGTCTCGCCTGTCGCCGGCGGGGCATCGGAACGCTGCTGGTTCCGCACGACAACCGCAGCGAGGCCGCCGCCGTCGAGGGGCTGCACGTGTTGCCGGCCTCGACGCTCGGCGACGCCGTCGCGCTCCTGAATGGCCAGGCCGCGGCGCCGGAAGCCCCCGAAGCCGCAGAGCCGTCACCGGCGAGTCACGACCTCGATTTCGCCGACGTGCGGGGACAGGCCCATGCGAAGCGGGCGCTGGAGATCGCCGCGGCTGGAGGACACAACGTGCTGATGGTCGGCCCGCCCGGCGCCGGCAAGACCATGCTCGCCCGGCGATTGGCCGCGATCCTGCCGCCGCTGGCCCGGGAGGAGATCATCGAGGTGTCGACCATCTGGTCGGTCGCCGGCCTGCTGCCGTCCCGGGGAGGGCTGGTCCGCGAGCGGCCATTCCGGGCGCCTCATCACACGATCTCCGTCTCCGGGCTGATCGGCGGCGGCAGTCCCCCGCGTCCGGGAGAGGTCACGCTGGCGCACAACGGGGTCCTGTTTCTCGACGAGCTGCCCGAGTTCCAGCAGCACGTGCTCGAGTCATTGCGCCAGCCACTGGAGGACCGACGCGTCACGATCGCGCGCTCACGTGGCGTCGGCGACTTTCCCGCGCGCTTTCAGCTCGTGGGCGCGGCCAATCCGTGTCGCCGGGGCTGTCCTTCGCTCGAGCGCTGTCTCTGCACCCCCGCGGAGCGCGATCGGTACCTGGGCCGGCTGTCCCGTCCACTCCTCGACCGCATCGACCTCCAGGTCGAGCTGCCGGCGCTGGAGGCGGAAGAGTACGAGAGCGCGGCAGCCGCAGAAGGCTCCGCGACGATTCGCGCCCGGGTCGTGGCCGCGCGGGAACGGCAGCGCGCACGACTGCGCGACGTCGGCATCCGGCTGAACGCGGAGCTGAGTCCGCGTCACCTCGCTCGGTGGTGCTCGGTCGCGCCGGACGCCGCGCGACTGCTGGGCACGGCGATGAGCCGCCTCGGGCTGTCGGCCCGGGGCCACGATCGCGCCCTGCGCGTTGCGCGGACGATCGCCGACCTCGCCGGCGCCGAGACCATCCTCGCGGCGCACTGCGCGGAGGCTGTTCAGTATCGGGGTCTGGACCGCTCGTGGCGCGCGTGAACCAGCCCGGGCGGCGTGAGACAATGGCGCCGCCGTGACCCACGAAAGTCCTCAGGAGGCATCATGAACTCCCCAGTGCTGGTCATCGTCGACGTGCAGGAACGCCTCTTCAACGCCATGGACGCCGAACGGCGCGACGACATGGTGGCGAACGTGAAAATCCTCGTGAGCGCCGCTCGCCGTCTCGGGGTTCCCGTCCTCGTCACCGAGCAGTACCCCCGCGGTCTCGGCCGCACGTTGCCCGAGGTGCGGACACTGCTGAGCGACTCGCCGTCCTTCGAGAAGACGGCGTTCTCGTGCGCCAAGGCCGACGGGTTCGTCGATCACCTGCGGACACTCGGCGCCCAGCACGTGATCCTGACGGGCATCGAGGCCCACGTCTGCGTCCTGCTGACGGCGCTGGACCTGCTCACCCAGGGGGTCCACGTGTCGGTGGTGGCTGACGCGGTCTGCTCACGCCGACCGGCCAATCTGGAGATCGGTCTGGCCCAGGCCCGTCAGGCGGGCGCCATCATCACGGCCACGGAGACAGTGGTCTTCCAGCTCCTGGGCAGCGCCGACTCCGACGCGTTCCGCGAGCTGAGCAAGCTGCTTCGCTGAGGGGGGCGCTCGGACAGGGCCGGAGCGGAGCCTCCGGCGCGGCCTTCAGGGTCGGCCGCGGGGCGGGATGTTGGTGTACGTCACGGTGCCGTCGGGATCGATCGTCTGATACACCCTCGTGGCCGGTGTGGTGCCGCGATCGAGGGGCGCACCGTAGAAGCTCAGGACTTTCGTCACGTAGTCCTTGGTCTCCGGATAGGGGGGGATGCCGCCGTATTGCGACACGGCCTTCTCGCCGGCATTGTAGGCGGCGATGGCGAGGGGAAGACTGTGGGGGAAGCGATCGATGAGACCGCGGAGATGACGCACGCCTCCGTCGATGTTCTGGCGCGGGTCGAATGAATTGCGGACCCCGAGAATGGATGCCGTCGCAGGCATCAGCTGCATCAGCCCCTGCGCCCCCGTGCGCGAGACGGCGCGCGGGTTGAAGCCTGACTCCGCCCGGATGACGGCGGACACGAGCTTGATGGGAACGCCGTACCGCTCGGCCGCGTCTCGGATCTCGTTGACGTAGGGCCCCTGCTCGCCGCGGTACGGAAGACGCAGCCAGCCGGCCGCGGTTCCCGAGGCGACACCGATCCGCTGGTACCGTGGATCGGTGGGCGCGTTGGTGAAGTGAACCGTGCCGTTGGTATCCGTCAGCTTGTAGATTTCGGCCTCGGCGAACCCGATGCCGAATGTGGTCGCGAGCAGAAGGCCCAGAAGTCCGCGCTGGACGGAGAACACGGTACCTCCATTTTAGCGAAGCCGCGCGCCCCGACGCAATGAGGCTCCGGCGGCATCCCACGCCGGAGCTTTTTTGCGCTGAGAACAGAACGGGTTAGAACGCCTGGCCGGAAAGCTCGCGGGTCTCCCTTCGCGGCATCTCCTCGAGCGCGGCCTCCAGGACCTCCGGGATGGAGTCCACGAGGTGGAAGGTCATGACCTCCCGCACCGCCCCCGGGACGTCCTCCATGAGGCTCTTCTCGTTACGTCGGGGGAGAATGACCGTGCGCACACCGGCCCGATGGGCGGCCAGGACTTTCTCCTTGATGCCCCCGACCGGAAGCACCCGGCCGGACAGGCTCACCTCGCCGGTCATCGCGAGCCCAGGACGAACCGTGCGACCGGTCAGGAGCGACACCAGAGAGGTCGCCATCGTGACACCGGCCGAGGGGCCGTCCTTGGGAATGGCTCCCGCCGGCACGTGCACGTGGATGTCGGAGCGCTCCCAGAAGTCCGGCGCCAAGCCGAGCTCCCGCGCGTGCGAGCGGACCCAGGCCAGCGCCGTCTGCGCCGACTCCTTCATCACCTCGCCGAGCTGCCCGGTCAGCGTCAGCGTGTGCTGCCCGGGCATGCGCGTGGTCTCGACGAAGAGGATGTCGCCCCCGGCCGGCGTCCAGGCCAGTCCGGTGACGACGCCGGGCACCCGGGTGCGTTCCTCCAGCTCCTCGAACTCGAAGCGCGGAGCGCCGAGAAACGACGTGACGGAATCGGGCGTGATCCGGACGGACGCCGTGTCGCCCTCTGCGCGACGTCGGGCCACCTTGCGGCACACGCTGGCGATCTCACGCTCGAGACTCCGGACCCCGGCCTCACGCGTGTATCCGCGCGTCAGCAGTCGGAGCGCCTCCGGCGTGAACTCGATCTCCTCGTCGGGGATCAGGCCGTGCTCTCGAGCCTGACGGGGGGCCAGGTGTCGGCGCGCGATGGCGACCTTCTCCTCCTCCGTGTAGCCGGCGAGCTGGATGATCTCCATCCGGTCCCGCAGCGGCGCCGGGACCGTATCGATCACGTTCGCCGTCGTGATGAACAGGACGCGGGAGAGGTCGAACGCGACGTCGAGGTAGTGGTCGCGAAAGGCGGCGTTCTGCTCGGGGTCGAGCACCTCGAGGAGCGCCGAGGCCGGATCACCCCGGAAGTCCATGCCGAGCTTGTCGATCTCGTCCAGCATTAGCACGGGGTTCTTCGTGCCCGCCCGCCGGAGCCCCTGGGCGATCTGGCCGGGCAGCGCGCCGATGTAGGTGCGCCGGTGACCGCGGATCTCGGCCTCGTCTCGCATGCCGCCCAGCGAGACTCGATGAAACTTGCGACCGAGCGCCCGTGCGATGGACCGTCCCAGCGACGTCTTGCCCACGCCGGGGGGTCCGACGAAGCACAGGATCGGGTCCTTGCCGCCCGGGCGGATCTTCTTCACCGCCAGATACTCGAGGATACGCTCCTTGATCTTGTCGAGCCCTTCGTGGTCCTCGTCGAGGATCGCGCGGGCCCCCGGCAGGTCGACGGCGTCGATGGTTTCATGGCGCCATGGCATCGCGACCAGCCAGTCGAGATAGGTCCGCGCGACCGTGTACTCGGCGGCGGCGGGAGGCATCTTGGCCAGGCGCTCGAGCTCCCTTAGCGCTTCGCGCTGCGCCTCCTCGCTCATCCCGGCCGCGTCGATCTTCAGACGCAGAGACTCGATCTCCTGCGTGCGATCGTCGCTCTCGCCGAGCTCCTTCTGGATCGCCTTCAGCTGCTCGCGGAGGTAGTACTCGCGCTGCGTCTTGCTGACTTCCGACTGCACTTCGGACTGGATCTTGGAGCCGAGCTCGAGGACGTCGGCCTCCTTGGCCAGGGCCGCGGCCAGCTTCTGCAGTCGCAGGCGAGCGTCGATGGTCTCCAGCAGCTCCTGCTTGAGGTCGTTGCCGAGCGTGGGCAGCGTCGCCGCGATCAGATCGGCGAGCGTGCCGGGCGCCTCGGCGGTGCCCACCACCGCGATGAGCTCATCGGGCAGGCCCGGAGACAACGACACCACCTTCTCGAACAGCGAGCGGACGCTGCGCACGAGCGCTTCCAGTTCGACGTCGAGCGCCGGCGTTGACTCCTCGATGGCCTCGATCCGCGCCCGGAGAAACGGCTCCCGCTCGACGATCTCGACCAGGCGGAAGCGTCCCATACCTTGGACGATGAGACGCAGATTGCCGTCCGGCTGCTTGACGGCCTTGTGGATGGCCGTCACGGTCCCCACCCGATGGAGCCCATCCAGCCCCGGCGCGTCCTGACCGGGATCGCGCTGCATGACAGCGCCGATCAGGCGCCCGGCCTGCACGGCATCCTCGATGAGACGGATCGACGATGCGCGGCCCGCGCCGAGCGGCAACACCGCGTGAGGCAAGAGGACGGTTCCCCGCAACGGGAGGATCGCCAGGGTGTCGGGCGCGCGCCCGGCCTGAAAGTCCTTCGCGTCAGTCATTCGTCTTCGCTTTCTCAGAACACGTCGATGGACTTGAGCTGGTGGCTCGCGGCCCGCACCAGCGCCTCGCGCGGCGTCCGCCCGGCGCCGGCGGGGGCCTCACCCCCGCTGTCGCGCATGTACTGCAGCAAGTCCTCGATCTGTGCCTGCATATCGATCATTCGGCGTCGCATCTTTAGGATGATCTCCACGCCTGCCAGATTCACGCCGAGATCTCGCGTGAGACGCAGCAGCCGGGCGATCTCCTCGAGGTCGTCCTCGGAGTACATCCGTGTCTGCCCCTCGGTCCGACCCGGCCTCACCAGCCCCTTCTTCTCGTAGAAGCGCAGGGTCTGCGGATGCACCTTCAGCATCTCGGCCACCACCCCGATCGTGTAGACGGGTTTCGCGCGATCGGTCACGATGCGCCTCCCTGGTAGCGCGTGAGCCCGGCCCGCGACGGAGGTGGCAGCAGACGCTCGAGCTCCCGGACGAGCTCGTCGGTCCGGGCATCCAAGCCGGTCGGGACCTCGATCCGGACGGTGACGTACAGGTCGCCGGCTGTGCCGTCGACGAGCCTCGGCAACCCCTGGCCGCGCATGCGGAACACCGTCCCGCCGGCGGTCCCCGGCGGTATGACGAGCACACATTCCCCCTGGGCCGTCGGGACCCGGATGCGAGCGCCCCGCAGCGCCTCGCACACGCCGATCGGAATCTCGCAGTGCAACCCGTCCCCCTGGCGGACGAAGAACGGATGGTCGGTCACGCGCGTGCTGACGATGAGGTCGCCGCGAGGCCCGCCGAACGGCCCCGCGCTGCCCTCGCCGCCGATACGGACCTGGGTCCCCGAATCGACCCCGGGAGGAATGGCGATCGAGACCGGATCGACCGTTCGCCGCACGCCCCGCGCCTGACACTCGGCGCACGGCTCGGCGCCCATCCGGCCCGTCGCGCCGCAGGCCGGACACGGTGAGAATCGCTGCACCCCCAGCTGCAGCGTCGCCCCTCGCGCCACGGCCGTGAACCCGATCTCCACGGCGACGTGCACGTCGTCTCCACGGCGCCCACCGTTCAGCGCCTCGCTGATGGGCCCGACGCCGAACCGGTCGTACATCGCCCGGGCCTGAGGATTGCTCAGAACCCGATAGGCCTCCGAGATCTCCTCGAACAGCGCCCGGGCGCTGGCTTCCCAGAAGTTGACGTCCGGCGAATACTGCCGCGCGAGCCGGCGGTAGGCCTGCCGGACCTCGCGCGGCGCCGCTGTCGTCGCGATGCCGAGCACCGCGTAGTAGTCCCGCCGCATCTCGTCCTACTTCTTCTCGCCCAGATCCTCGAACTCCGCGTCGACGACCTCACCCTCCTTGGGACCGGCCGCCTGCCCCGGCGACCCCTGTGGGCCGGACGTCGTCCCGCCCTGTCCCGACTCGGCCGTCTCGCGGTACATCACCTCGGCCAGCTTGTGGCTCGCCCGTGTGAGGCTCTCGTGCGAGCGCTTGATCCGCTCGACGTCCTCCCCCTTCAGGGCCTCCCGGGTCTCGGCGAGGGCCTCGTCGATCGCCTTCCGATCGCCCTCGGCCAGCTTCGCTCCGTGCTCGGCCAGCGTTCGCTCGGTGGAGTACACCAGCGAGTCCGCCTGGTTGCGCGTCTCGATGTCCTGCTTGCGGCGGGTGTCCTCGGCCGCGTGCGACTCCGCCTCCTTCACCATCCGATCGATCTCGTCCTTCGTCAGCGTGGACGACGCGGTGATGGTGATCTTCTGCTCCTTGCCGGTCGCCTTGTCGCGCGCCGAGACGTTGAGGATGCTGTTGGCGTCGATGTCGAACGTCACCTCGACCTGGGGCACACCGCGGGGCGCCGGGGGGATCCCGACGAGGTGGAACTTGCCGAGTGTGCGGTTGTCGCGGGCCATGGGACGCTCGCCCTGGAGCACGTGGACCTCGACCTGCTCCTGGTTGTCCGCCGCCGTGGTGAAGACCTCGCTCTTCTTCGTCGGGATCGTGGTGTTCCGCGGAATCAGCGCCGTCATGACGCCCCCCAGCGTCTCGATCCCCAGCGACAGTGGCGTGACGTCGAGCAGGACCACGTCCTTGACGTCTCCGGTGAGGACCGCCGCTTGGACCGCGGCGCCCACCGCCACCACCTCATCGGGATTGACGCCCTTGTGGGGCTCCTTGCCGAACAGTTGCTTGACCGTTTCCTGGACCTTCGGCATGCGGGTCTGGCCGCCGACCAGCACGACCTCGTCGATGTCTCGGGCCGTGACGCCGGAGTCCTGCATGGCCTGCCGGCACGGCCCCAGGGTCCGCTCCACGAGATCGGCCACCAGCGACTCGAGCTTGGCTCGCGTCAGCGTCATCACGAGATGCTTGGGGCCGCTGGCGTCGGCGGTGATGAACGGCAGGTTGACCTCGGTCTGCACCGTCGAGCTCAGCTCGACCTTGGCCTTCTCGGCGGCCTCCTTGAGCCGCTGCAACGCCATCCGGTCCTTTCGGAGGTCGATCCCGTTCTCCTTGCCGAATTCCGTGGCGATCCAGTCGATGACGCGCTGATCGAAGTCGTCACCGCCGAGGTGGGTGTCACCGTTGGTCGCCTTGACCTCGAACACGCCCTCACCGATCTCCAGGACGGAGATGTCGAAGGTGCCGCCACCGAGGTCGTACACCGCGATCGTCTCGTCCTTCTTCTTGTCCAGTCCGTAGGCCAAGGCCGCCGCCGTCGGCTCGTTGATGATCCGAAGTACCTCGAGGCCGGCGATCTTGCCGGCGTCCTTGGTGGCCTGGCGCTGGCTGTCGTTGAAGTAGGCCGGCACGGTGATGACGGCCTGGGTCACCTTCTCGCCCAGGTAGGCCTCGGCGGCCTCCTTGAGCTTGCGCAGGATCATGGCGGAGATCTCGGGCGGCGCGTACTGCTTGCCTCGCACCTCGACGCGCGCCTCGCCGCCAGACCCCCGGGCGACCTTGTAGGGAACGAGCTTGATCTCCTGCACCACCTCGTCGTGACGACGACCCATGAACCGCTTGATCGAGAACACCGTGTTCTCGGGATTCGTGATCGCCTGTCGCTTCGCTACCTGTCCGACGAGGATCTCGCCGTCCTTCGTGAAGGCGACCACCGACGGCGTGAGTCGACTCCCCTCCTGATTGGGGATCACCGTGGCATTGCCGCCCTCCATGACGGCGACGACGGAGTTCGTCGTCCCCAGGTCGATGCCGATCACCTTCGCCATGTCCTTGTTCCTTTCGTGCCCAGCGCGCGTCGGCGTTGTCGAGCGCCCGAGGGCGTATCTCCGGAGGGGGCCGGAGCCCCCTCCGACTGACGGTGCGTCTGCCTCACTGAATGTCGATCTTGATCTCTCGCGGCTTCAGTTCCTCGGCCTTCGGAAGCGTCACCTCCAAGACCCCGTCGCGGTAAGACGCCTTGACCTTGTCCGCCTGCACCCCCATCGGGAGCTGGACGAGTCGCTCGAACTGCCCGTAGAGACGCTCGACGTGGAGGAACTTCTGGTCCTTCCCCTCGTCATCCCATCGGCGCTCGCCCTTGACACTCAACAGGTCGCCGGTGATCGAGACCGTCACGTCCTTCTCGCGCACTCCCGGCACTTCCAGCCTCAACACCAGATTGTCCTTGGTCTCGTGCATGTCCACGGCGGGCGACCAGGGGCGGCCCTGTGCCATCTGCCCCGTCGCCGGTCGTCCGACGAAGGCGTCGAAGAGCCGGTTGACCTCGCCCTGGATGTCGACAAGATTCCGGAACGGCTCCCACCGGTCCATCGCTGCGAATGGGCGCCAACGCTCAACTGTCATGAGAAGAGCCCTCCTGTTCTATGCCGGCCTCCCCGGTCCGGCACTATTTAGTACGTATTTCTTATATCATCTGAGTCTATTGCTGTCAAATTAGGGCTAGAGGCTAGTTGAGAGTCCAGAGGATGACCATAAGGCGGTTCTCGGGTGGTAGGTTGAGCCCAAATGAAGCTGGGCTGCTCAGGATGCCTCGGATTCCTGGTTTTGCTAGGGCTTGCGTCACTCCTGCTGTGGGGGGCCGTCGCCGCAGGGGCCCGGGTCCTGGCGACGCCCGATCTCGCCGTGGTCGCTTTCTCGCCCGGCGACGGTGCCCGAGCCCAGCAGAAGCTCTTCGTTCTGGCCAGGGCCTCAAGGAGGACAGAGACAGTCACGCTGAGCGAGGCCGAGGTGAACGCGCTGTTGACCAGGCACCTCGTCGAGGCCAGGGGCATACGGCTGGTCGCGCCCAGGGCGCGGCTGATCGGTCGGGACCGTTTTCTTCTCGATAGCCAGAGGCCGCTTCACAGTCTGCTGGACGAGCTGTCGATGGGCGTCCTCGCTGACGCCTTGCCGGAGCGCTGGCGGACGCGGCTCCTGTGGATCCATCTCGGCGGCCGTGTCCACACCGACCGCGATCGCGATCAATTACGGATAGAAATCGACGAGTTAGCGGTAGGGCGCCAGCGGCTGCCCGTGACGCTGGTTCGACTCGTGCTCGATCCGGCGTCGCTGGGCCTGCTTCGATGGCCTCTCCCGGCGCACATCGACCACGTCGGGATCGAGCCAGGACGGCTCGTCTTCCGCGTCGGAGAGCGTTGACCAGGAATGAGGCTGTCGGCCTAGCAGCCCCGCAAACCCCCGATGTATAATCCCTTCGACCCCCAGGAACGCACATGACCCAGTCCCCCGGTGCTCTGTTCGAGCGGCTCCTGGACATCATGCGCAGCCTGCGTGGCCCCTCCGGATGCCCGTGGGATCGTGAGCAGACCCCCACGTCACTCAAGCCGTATCTGATCGAAGAGACGTACGAGGTCATCGAGGCCATCGAAGCGGGGCAGCCTGATTCGCTGCGAGAGGAGCTGGGCGATCTACTTCTACAGGTCGTCTTTCACTCCCAGATCGCCGCCGAGCGGGGCGATTTCGCGATGGGCGACATCCTGGTCGCTCTGGTGGACAAGCTGGTGAGCCGGCACCCCCACGTCTTCGGGGACTGCCGCGTGGCGACCCCGGACGAGGCCCTGACCCAGTGGGAGGCCATCAAGCAGCGGGAAGCCGCGGCCCGGGGACGCCGCCGTTCGGTGATCGACGGGGTGCCGCGGGCGCTTCCGGCGTTGTTGCGGGCCCAACGCGTCCAGAGCAAGGCCGCCCGGGTGCGCTTCGACTGGCCCGATGCTCAGGCCGCCTGGACGAAGGTCGAGGAGGAGATTCACGAGGCGGCCGCGGCGCTCCGAAGCGGGGACCGAGTCCGGCTTCAGGAGGAGTTGGGGGACACGCTGTTTTCGCTCGTCAACGTTGCCCGCCTCTCGGCGCTCGACGCCGAGGACGTCTTGCAGCGGGCCATCGAGAAATTTCACCGTCGCTTCACGACGATGGAGAACGAGCTCGTCGCTCGCGGCAAGTCGATCGCTGACGTCTCTTCCGATGAACTCGAGCGTTCGTGGGAGGCGGTGAAAGCGCAGGAGCAATCGCCATGAGGGTGAAGGTAGGTGCGGCGTCCGTCGCGATCGAGCGCGGCGACATCACGGACTGGGACGTCGACGCCATCGTCAATGCCGCCAACTCCACGCTCGCGATGGGCACCGGGGTTTCGGCCGCCATCAAGCGGAAGGGCGGGGTCCTCATCGAAGAGGAGGCGCTGCGGCAGGGCCCCATCGAGGTCGGCGAGGCCGTCCTCACGCCCGGCGGCAACCTCGCCGCGACCCACGTGATTCATGCCGCGGCGATGGGGCCCGAGTTGAAAACCGATCCCGAGACCATCGGTCGGACGACGCGGGCGGTCCTCGCACTGGCGGACAAGCACCGGTTGACCTCCATTGCGCTGCCGGCCCTCGGCGCCGGCGTGGGACGCGTTCCCCCCGCGCTGGCGGCCGACGCGATGCTGGGCGCGGTGGTCGAACATCTCAAGTCCGCGAAAACCTCACTGAAACGGGTGGTCTTCGTGCTCTACCAGGAGGACGCATTCCGTGTCTTTACGGATACGTTGAAACGGCTAGGCACGCTACAGTAAAAGGTCTCCATGGCTCAGGTGAAGCTCGGCCAGCAGATGGTGCGGCGGCTCGGCGACCTTCTCGTCGCCGAGGGGCTCATCACCGCCGAGCAGCTTCGCCAGGCACTGGGTGAGCAGAAAGGCAAGTCCGACAAGCTCGGCTCCGTCCTCGTCCGTCAGGGCTTCCTCACCGAAGAGCAGCTGATCGGATTCCTGTCCCGGCAGTACGGGATTCCCTCCATCACCCTGGTCAACATCGACATCGATGCGGAGACGCTGCGCCTCGTGCCGGTGCACATCGCCAAGAAGTACGAGGTGATTCCCGTGAAGCGGATCGGCAGCACGCTCACGCTGGCGATGTCCGATCCGACGAACGTCTTCGCGCTGGACGATATCGCGTTCATGACCAACCTCCAGATCCTCCCGGTCGTGGCGCCCCAGGCGGCGATCCGGAAAGTGCTCGACCGGGCCTACGACGCGGCGCAGCCCGGCTCGTCGATGACCGACATGATGTCGGAGATCACCGGCGACGCCAGCAACGTGGAGGTGCTCGACGACGAGCAGGCCGGCGCCCAGGTCGACGTCTTCGAGCTCAAGGAGTCGGCCGACGAGGCGCCCGTCGTCAAGCTCGTGAACATGGTGCTCGTCGATGCGATCCGCAAGGGGGCCTCGGACCTGCACTGGGAACCGTACGAGAAGACGTTTCGCATCCGGTTCCGCATCGATGGCGTGCTGCACGAGATGCTCTCGCCGCCGAAGCGCCTGGAGCCGGCCATCATCTCGCGGCTGAAGATCATGTCCAACCTCGACATCTCGGAGCGCCGGCTCCCGCAGGATGGTCGCATCAAGCTCCGATACGGCAGCCGGGAGATCGACTTCCGGGTCTCCGTCCTCCCGACGATCTTCGGCGAGAAAGCCGTGCTCCGGATTCTGGACAAGGAAGCCCTGCAGCTGGACATGACCAAGCTGGGCTTCGACGAGTGGAGCTTCGAGAAGTTCCAGCGGGCGATCCGCCAGCCATACGGCATGATCCTCATCACCGGCCCCACCGGGTCCGGCAAGACAACGACGCTGTACTCGGCGATCTCCACGATCAATGCGCCCGAACACAACATCATGACGGCCGAGGATCCCGTCGAGTACAACCTCAAGGGTGTCAACCAGGTCCAGATCAACGAGGGGATCGGCCGGACGTTCGCCGGCGTGCTCCGATCATTCCTGCGGCAGGATCCGGACGTGATCCTCGTCGGCGAGACACGCGATCTGGAGACCGCCCAGATCAGTATTCGTGCCGCCCTCACCGGCCATCTCGTCTTCACCACGCTGCACACCAACGACTGCCCCTCGACGATCGCGCGACTCGTCGACATGGGGGTGCAGCCGTTCCTCCTGTCCTCCGCGCTGCTGTTGGTGCTGGCCCAGCGGCTGGGGCGCCGCATCTGCAAGGACTGCCGGGAGCCGATCGAGGGTCACGAGGACGACCTCGTTCCGTACGGCCACGTCCCCGACGGGCGTGGTCGCGTGACGTTCTTCAAGGGCAAAGGCTGCCAGACCTGTAATTTCACGGGCATGAAGGGCCGCGTCGCCATTTACGAAGTCATGCCCATCACCGAAGAACTCCGCGCGGTGATTCTCAAGGGCGGCCAGACCGCGGAGATCCGGGACATGGCGCAGAGCCTGGGTATGAAGACGCTGCGCCAGGCCGGTCTGCTGAAGGTGCTTGAAGGGACGACGACCGTCGAGGAAGTGTTGCGCGTCACGCTGTCGACGTAGGAGGGGCTATGGCCGTCTTCGCGTACAGGGGACGTTCGGGCGCCGCGACCACCAGCGGCGAGATCGAAGCCGAGAGTCGCCCGGCCGCGGTGGCCGCACTGCGGGCCCGAGGTGTGGTCGCCACCGCGGTGGAGGAACGGAAGGCCAAGGCGGCGGCGGCCGGACCGGTCAATCTGGGCGGCAAGGTGAAGGCCAAGGACCTGGCCATCTACACCCGGCAGTTCTCGACGATGGTCGACGCCGGCCTCCCCATCGCCCAGTGCCTGCAGATTCTGTCGGAACAGAGCGAGTCGAAGGTCCTGCGCGACGTCACGGCCCGGATCGCCGGCGACGTGCAGGGCGGCGCCACGCTGGCCGAATCCTACGGAAAGTATCCGAAGACGTTCGACAATCTGTTCGTCAATATGCTGGCCGTCGGTGAATCCGGCGGCGTGCTCGACGTGTGCCTGCAGCGCCTGTCGACGTACATCGAGAAGGCTGCCAAGCTCAAAGGGCAGGTCAAGAGCGCGATGGTGTACCCGATCACCATCATCAGCGTGGCCTGCCTCGTCATCATCTTCATGATGGTCTTCGTGCTGCCGACGTTCGCGAACATGTTCAAGAGCATGGGCGCGGACCTGCCGTTACCCACCAAGATCGTCATCTGGATGTCCGACATGACCCGCAAGTACATTCTCGTCATGGTGGCCGCGATCGCGGTCGGCGTCTATGCACTCAAGCGGTACTACGGGACCGACCAGGGCAGCATGGCGATCGATACCTTCCTCTTGAAGATCCCCGTCATCGGCATGCTCATTCGTAAGATCGCCGTCGCCCGTTTCACCCGCACGCTCGGCACGCTGATCTCGTCGGGCGTGCCGATCCTAGAGGGCCTGCTCATCACCGCCCGCGCCTCGGGCAACCGGGTCGTCGAGAAATCCGTCATGCAGGCGCGGCAACACGTGACCGCCGGCGGCACCCTGGCCGAGCCGCTCAAGACCACGCCCGTCTTCCCGGCGATGGTCGTCCACATGATCTCGGTCGGTGAGAACACCGGGGCGCTGGACGCCATGCTGGGCAAGATCGCCGATTTCTACGACGACGAGGTGGACGCGGCGGTCGCGGCGATGACGTCGCTGTTGGAGCCGATGATGATCGTTTTCCTCGGCGTCTCCGTCGGCGGCATCGTCATCGCGATGTACCTGCCGATCTTCAAGATGGTCACCCTCATCAAATAGGGCCGCGATGGCGTTCACGGGATGAGGGCGGCCGACTGCAGCCACCTGTTGCGCGGGTTCGGACTGGCGCGGCTCGCCGTGGCCGCCCTGTTGCTCGCCGTCGGGCCGGCACTGCCGGCCGAGCTGATTCCCGATACGAACCGTGGGATCCTCGCCCTCGCCGTCACGGTGGTCGTCGCCAGCTCGGGCGCCTTGATCGCCTTCGCGCCCCTGGCGAGTCCGAGGCGGATCGCCTGGCTGGTCTGCTTCCTCGACATCGCGCTGGTGACCGCGGTGGTGGCGGCGACCGGGGGCGCCCGGTCCATCTTCGCGTTCCTGTACGTCCTGTCTGTGACCGCCGCGTGTTTGCTCCTCTCCCGGACCGGCGGGCTGACCATTGCGGCGGCGAGCACCATGCTGTATGCCGGCCTCGTGTTCGGACGGACGATCCTACCCCTGGTGGCGTGGTTCGAGGCGCCGCAGGAGACGACGGCTCTGGAGATCATCACGATCTTCATGAATGCCGGGACGTTCATCGTCGTGGCGATCGTGGCCGGAGGTCTGGCCGAGCGGTCCCACTCGACACAGCAGGAGCTGGAGAACAAGCAGGCCGACCTTCGCGACCTCGAGGCTTTCACGAACCTCGTCTTCGACTCGGTGGGAACCGGGCTCATCGCCGTCGATGGCGAACAGCGGGTGACCGCGCTCAATCGAGCCGCCGAGCAGATCACCGGCGTCACCGGGGCCGGGGCCGTCGGCCGCCCCTGGGCGGTGTTCGGCACCGGCATCCCGCTGCTCATGGTCGAATCCGAGATCCGGTCGTCCGGACGCGGCTCGGTGTGGCGCGAGGTCACGCTGCGGCGCGCCGACGGTGACGACGTCCCTGTCCGCATCACGTTCTCGCCGCTGCGAGCGGGGGACGGCCGTCGCCTCGGCCTCATCGCAGCCTGCGAAGACTTGTCGGCGATCCGCACCATGGAGGCCCGCATGCGCGCCGCGGACCGCATGGCGACGGTCGGGCGCATGGCGGCCAACATCGCCCACGAGATTCGCAACCCCCTCGCGGCGCTGTCGGGAGCCGTGGAGGTCATGGCCGCCGGCGCCTCCGACGAGACTCGTGATCGGCTGGCCCAGATCGTCCTCAAGGAAACCGCCCGCCTGAACGACATCATCCGTGAGTTCCTCGAGTACGCGCGGCCGGTCCCGCTCAATCGCGTCACCGTCGACGTGGTGGAGCCCGTGGACGAGGTGCTCGTCCTCCTCGAACAGACGGCGCCACCGGGGACGCTGAAGACCGTGCGCGAATTTCCGCCCGCCTTGACCTGGAGTGTCGATCGTCAGCAGTTCCGGCAGGCTGTGTGGAACCTGTGTCTCAACGCGGTCCAGGCCATGCCACAAGGAGGGGAGCTGCGGGTTGCGATGACGACCTCAGGCGAGTGCCTCACTCTGCGGATCAGTGATACCGGCGAGGGCATCGCGCCCGCCGATCTGGCTCACATCTTCGAGCCGTTCTTCTCCACGAAGCCGCAGGGCACCGGCCTCGGCCTGGCTCTCGTCCACCGCATCGTCCAGGACCATGGAGGCGAGATCGACGTCGAGAGCCGCCTCGGCCTCGGCAGCACCTTCATCGCGGCGCTTCCGGCAGCCGATGTCTGAGACCCACGTCCTGGTCGTCGACGACGAGCAGAGCATGCGTGACCTGCTCACGATCATGCTCCGGCAGGTCGGCTACGCGGTGTCGGCGGCCGACGGCGGGGAAGCGGCGATCGAGGCGTTGAAGGCGGGAAGCTTCGATCTGGTCATCACCGACCTTCGGATGCGTAAGATCGATGGTCTGGGGGTGCTCAAGGCGGCCAAGGAGCACTCGCCGCGTACGGCAGTCGTGGTCGTGACGGCCTATGCCTCCACGGAAACCGCCGTCGAGGCCATGAAGCTCGGGGCCTACGACTACGTGACCAAGCCCTTCAAGCTCGATGAGCTGAAGGTGACGATCGCCAACGCGCTCGAGCGTCGGCGTCTGCAGGACGAGAACGTCGCGCTGAAGCGGCAGCTGCACCTCCAGCGAGGATTCCACAACTTCGTGGGCCGGAGCGCGAAGATGATGGAGGTGTTCGAAACGATCCGCAAGACCGCCGACAGTGGATCGACGGTCATGATCACGGGTGAAAGCGGGACGGGCAAGGAGCTCGTGGCACAGGCCCTGCACTGGGCCTCGAGCCGGCGTGACGACCCCTTCGTGTCGGTGAATTGCGGCGCGGTGCCCGAAACGCTGATGGAGTCCGAGCTGTTCGGCCACGTCAAGGGCGCCTTCACAGGAGCGGTCGCCAACAACGAAGGCCTGTTCGCGGCTGCCGACGGGGGCACGCTGTTCCTGGACGAGATCACCGAGATCCCGCAGACCGTCCAGGTCAAGCTGCTCCGGGTCATCCAGGAACGGCAGATCCGCCGAGTCGGCGACGTCAAGGACGTCAAGGTCGACGTTCGGTTGATCGCAGCCTCCAACCGAGATCTCGGCCGCGCGGTCTCCGAGGGGCTACTGCGTGAGGACCTGTTTTACCGGCTGAACGTGATTCCCATTCATCTACCGCCGCTGCGAGATCGTCGACAGGACATTCCGTTGCTGGTGGCTCATTTCATCAAGAAGCTGTCCAGCGAGATGGGCCGGACCGTCCGAGGAGTCACGCCCGAGGCCCTGACGATCCTCGAGCACCATCACTGGCCTGGCAACATCCGCGAGCTGGAGAATCTGATCGAGCGCGCGATCGTGCTCGGATCCGATGAGCTGCTGGCGCCCGACGCCCTGCCTCTCACCCTCCGCGAGCGTCGGGAGCATCCCGATGTCCCCGTCGAGTTGCCCGCCGACGGTATCGACCTCGAGGCGATGCTCGAGCGCATCGAGCATCGCTACATGCAGCTGGCTCTGGAGCGGGTTGGCGGCGTGCAAACCCGGGCGGCCGAGCTGCTCCGGGTGAGCTTCCGCCAGTTTCGCTACAAGCTCCAGAAGCACACGTCCCGACCGGCCGGGTGACGTTTTTGGTCACGTGATCTGTCCGGGTTCGTCAGGTTGCCGGAGCAGACCGAGTCGTCCCTTCAATGCAACAGTTCGAATTCGTTCATCTAACCGAACCGGGCTGCCTTGGCACTGTCGGTGCACGCGTCGTGACCCAGCCTTACGACGCTGACGACTGCCACTGACAGGGGACGAACTATGAGACGGCTTCGGAACCGGCGATTCGCGGTCCACAATCAGCGTGGCTTCACGCTGATCGAACTGCTCGTCGTCGTGGCAATCATCGGGATCCTGGCGGCAATCGCCGTACCGCTTTACGCCAACGTCCAGGCCCGCGCGCGTCTCGCCAAGGCGGCTAGCGACACGCGGGCGATGGCGTCGGCGGTCGCGGTTTATGCGGCGCATTGCGGGATGCTCCCGGGCACGAGCGTTGCCGCGGTGGCGCCAAGCACGTGCACCGGCGCCGTCGCGGGCACGACCGCCGTGGCGACCGAGCTCGCGGTCCTCGTCACATTGGTCACGAACGCGCAGGGCCAGCAAGCCGGACCCTTCATGAACTCGCTGCCGGGTGCGCCACAGTTCTGGAGTCCGTACTCTTACGTCGTCGCCGCCAGTGGCACCTTCGAGGTTTGTTCCACCTCGGTTGCGGACGCGACCGGAGTGAGCTCGGACGGCGGGATGACCTGCCCCTGAGGCTCATCGCCACACTGCCCATCACGCTCCGGCGGTGTCCGCCGGAGCGTTTCTTTTTACGGTCTCCGGCCCCACGGATCGATCCCGGGCATGACGGTTTTCGTCACGTCGAGTGTCCCCGCTGGGCACCCATGCCGCGGTGGCGTGGCAACGGCGCGCGTAAGTCTTCGGTTTCGTTGACTGACGATTGTGGCATTCACCGTGCACCCCCTACCCGCCAAGCCAACTGAGGCTCGACGTAATCACAGATCACAGGGGGAATGACATGACGCGGTTCTGGAACAAGCATCGCCTCTTGCTCGGCGGTCAGCGCGGCTTCACGCTGATCGAGCTTCTCGTCGTGGTCGCGATCATCGGCATCCTGGCCGCGATCGCCGTGCCGCTGTACGCCAACGTCCAGCAGCGCGCCCGCATCGCCAAGGCCCAGGCCGACACGCGCGCCATGGCCTCGGCCGTCGCCGTCTACGCCGCCCACTGCGGTATGCTGCCCGGTACTGGCATCGCGGCGGTGGCGCCGAGCACGTGCACGGGAGCGGTCGCGGGCACTGCTGCCGTGACTGCTGAGCTTCCGATCCTCATCACGCAGGTCACGAACGCTCAGGGCCAGGTGGGTGGGCCCTTCATGAACAACTTGCCCAATCCTCCTCAGAACTGGATCCCGTACTCGTACACCGTGACGGCGGCCGGCACCTTCAGGCTGTGCTCTGCGGGTGACAGCACGGCGGTCGACTCGCTCGGTACGCCGGTCCCCGTCTGCCCCTGATCGTAAGTTCGTGCTGGTTGCTACATTCCCGGCGGCCGGCGTTCCCGGCCGCCGGGTAGTCTGAGGTTCGTAGGGTCATCGTGCCCCAAGGCTTCCAGCTGAGCGTCAAGAGGCCCAGATCAGAATGATCGTCGTCTTCGGCGTCGTCGGCTTGCTGATCGGCAGCTTCCTCAACGTGGTCATCGCCCGCGTCCCCGAGCGACGCAGCCTGTGGTGGCCCTCCTCGTCGTGCCCAGAATGCGGCGCGGCGATCGCCTGGCACGACAACATTCCGGTCCTCTCGTTCGCGGCTCTGCGGGGCCGATGCCGCGCGTGCGCGGGACCGATTGCCTGGCGTTATCCGATCGTGGAGGCCACCACGGCCGCCCTGTTCTCGCTCGCCGCGATCATGTTGGGGCCGACCGTCGAGGCGGTCGTGGCAGCAGCACTGCTCGCCATGCTGGTCGCCCTCACGGTCATCGACCTCGAGCGACAGATCTTGCCCGACGTCATCACCCTGCCGGGGATCCTCTTCGGGCTCGTGGCCAGTGCGGCCACCGGCCGCGTCTCCGTGAGCGGATCGTTGATCGGGGTCGTCGTGGGCGGCGGTGTCTTCCTGGTCATCATCCTGGCCAGCCGGGGTGGTATGGGCGCGGGCGACATGAAGCTCGCCGCGATGCTGGGCGCGTTCCTCGGCTGGCAAGTCGTGCTCGTCTCGATCCTCATGGCCGTCGTGGTCGGGGGGATTCTGGCGGTCGGGCTGATGGCTTCCGGACGGCGCACCCGCAAGGACCCTATCCCGTTCGGTCCCTTCCTGGCCGCTGGCGGCGCGGTGGGACTGTTCTGGGGTGAACGGATGGTGCAATGGTACCTGCGCGCCTTCCCGATCGCGTAGACGCGTCGCGCGGCTTCACGATCGTCGAGGTCGTGGTCGTGGTTTCCATTCTCGGCATTCTGTCGGCCGTCAGCGCCCCCGTGCTCACGACGCACCTGCAAACCGCGACCCTGCGCGCCGGCGCCGAGGAAGCGGTCGCGATGCTCAACGCGGCTCGTCAGCTCGCGATCCGCATGAGCGCGACGGTGTGCGTGCGCAATGACGGAACACGGGTCCAGTACCACGTCGGACACTGCGGCGCGAGTCGCTGGACCGGAGTCGGGACCGACACCGCCGGCAACATCTCCCTCACCAACAATCTCAGAGTGGCGGGAACGAACAATCTGTGCTTCAACGACCTCGGCGCCGGGACCGCCACCCCGGGCCCGTGCGCACCGAACGGAACGTTGACGGTCACCTCTCCGACCAGCGGCGCCGCGTTGAACGTCATCATGGCGACCACCGGTCGCTTGCGAATCCAGTGATGCTCGGTTGCGACCGGTTCCGACGACCCGATCACCGTGGGTCGACGCTTGTCGAAGTGCTGGCGGCGCTCGCGGTCGTCGGGATCGGCATCGTCGGCGTGGTCGTGGTGGTCCCCGTCGCGATTCAGGGCATCCACGGCGGCTATCAGGTCTCGACCGCGACCTTCCTGGCCGAGCAAGCCCTGGAGCGGGCGCGAGCGGCGGCCTGGAGCGACGCCCTGGCCGTCGACTGCCTCGGTCTCTCGGCGGGCAACATGCCGCCGGTGCCGACCGACGCGAGCTGTCACGGCGCACGCTCGACGCAATTTCCCGACGAGTCGACGGACGTGGGCGGTCACCCACACTATCGGCGGATCGTTCGAGTGCGGGCCTGCGGCGACGAGTTGTGTGGAGCGACGCCAGTACCGGCCCTGCGCCGGGTGGAAGTGATCGTCGCGTACACGCCGTTGACCGCTTCGGGACTCTCCGCGCGCGAGCAGGCGGTTCGCCTGGAGGCGCTGGTGGTCCAGAAGTGAGCCGGACGCGAAGTCGGCGACGGGAGGGCCGCATGAAGTCCGATGGGTTGGGTCGGAAAGCGGGCGTCACCGCGAAGCCTGGTATGCGGGAAATCGTTTGTCCCGAATGCCAGGAAACCTATACTGCTATTCCAGCGGGCATAATGACTTGTTAAACAAGATCTTCCGTAAGCAACGCGAGAGTTTCGGGCTTGACATCGGGTCCAGCGCCGTCAAGGTCGTCCAGATTCGCGACGGCGATGGCGCGGGCCTGCTCACCGGCTTCGGCATGGTGTCGCTGCCGAACGAGACGATCACGGACGGCACCATCAACGATCCGGGCACGGTCGCCGATGCCATCAGGGAGGCGGTGGGCCGGGCCGGCGTCAAGGGGACGGACGCCGCCATCTCGGTGTGTGGCCGCGAGCTCATCATCAAGAAGATCCAGATTCCCGAGGTGCCGACCGCCGAGGTCGACGATGTCGTACGACTCGAAGCGGAGCATCACATCCCGTTCGCGATCGACGAAGTCTTCATCGATCACCACACCGTCGGCAGTCACGCCGGCCAGCTCGATCTCATTCTCGTCGCCGTCAAGAAGGCCAAGGTCACGGACTACATGATGGTCGTCGAACAGGCCGGTTTCCGGCCGTCCATCGTCGACGTGGACGGCTTCGCGCTCGGCAACCAGTTCGAGGCCAATTTCCCTGGCGAGGACGACGAGGCCGTCGCCCTCATCGACATCGGCGCCTCGATCATGAAGACGAACGTGCTGCGGGCCGGGGTGACGATCTTCGCGCGCGACATCCCGTTCGGGGGTAACAACTACACCCAGGCCATTGCCCAGCGGCTCAACATCTCCTTCGATCAGGCCGAGGCCGCCAAGCTGGGCAAGGACGTCGGGGTCAAGTGGGAGACGCTCGTTCCGCCGCTGGAGGCCGTGTCCCGGGACCTCTCGCTGGAGGTCCAGCGGACGTTCGACTACTTCGCCTCCACTGCGGAGTCGGAGCGCATCGGCAAGATCGTGCTGGCCGGCGGATGCGCCCAGCTGCCCGGGCTGAACGAGTATCTTTCCTCGAACTGGGGAATTCCCGTCGAACTGGCCCGTCCCCTCGAGCGGATCCAGGTCGCGCCCGCCTACGCGGCTCAGGTCGGCGCGCTCGCACCCGCGTTGGCCGTCGCCGTTGGACTGGCACTGCGTCGTGCCGGCGACAAGGAACAAAGCAAATGATCCGTGTCAATCTCGCCCCGTTCGAGACGCGGCGGCGCGGCCTGGCCCTAAGCCTGTCGCTCCCGTCGTTCAATCTCGGGATCGCCTTCGGGCTGCTGTACGTCGTGGCGGTCGCGGCGCTCGGCCTGTACTGGTACGGACAGGTGTCGGAGGAGCGCGCGCTCACCAGCGATGTGGATCGCCTGAATCGCGAACTGGCGTCGCTCAATACCACCCTCGGCCAGGGCTCCGGTGTCAAGGCGCAGCTCGCCGAGGTGAAGCGGCGGGTGGCGATCCTGGAGGATCTGACCCGGGGGCAGGGCCGCTCGATCGTCCTGCTCGATGCCTTCATCGACACCGTGCCTCGCGATCTGTGGATCACCAGCTTCGAACAGCGGGAGGCCGCGCTGAAGCTCAGCGGCACCGCCTTCTCGACGCTGGCCGTCTCCGACTTCATGTCGAACCTCAAATCATCCGGGAAGTTCAGGGACGTCGACATCGTCATCTCCAGACAGGCGATCGACAAGACTCCAAGTCTGGTGACCTTCGAAGTCACTTGCAAGTTCGAGATCTGACATGGCGCTACCAGCTCCGATCCAGAACTTCGTCGACGGTCCGAAGCTGCCGAAGATCGTGCTCGGCGTGGTCGGCCTCGTGGCGTTCGCCGCCGCCGGGTATTTCCTGTTGATCGCGCCGGCGCAGGAGCGCATCGCCGTGCTCCGACAGAAGAAGGCGCAGGTCACCGCCGATGTCAACAAGGCGCGCGCCCAGGTAGCCGAGATCGAGCGGTTCCGGCGCGAAATCGGCGAGCTCGAGAGGCGGCTGGCGCTGCTGCAGGACCGTCTCCCTTCCGAGAAGGAGACGCCGACCCTGTACCGCGCGCTGTCGTCGGCCGCCGAGCAGGCCGGTCTGGGCGTGTCGTTGTTCCAGCCGAAGGACGCACGGCCCAAGGACGTCGTGAACGAGATCCCGATCACGCTGGCCGCCGAGGGCAGCTATCACCAGCTCGCGAAGTTCTTCGAACGGGTCGCCGGATTGCCGCGAGTGGTGACGATCACGGACTTCAAGATGTCGGGCCTGCCGAAGTCGAAGCACACGATGAAGGCCGACATGACGCTCGCGACCTACATGTACCGGTCAAGCGCGGCCCCCGCGGCGACTCCGGCGCGGCCGGCGCCGCCGGCGGGGGCCGCGCCGAAGCCGGCAGCGGCACTGCCGCGATCGGCGGGAGATCTGTCATGACCCGTACAGCGTTGCTGGTCGGCCTCATCGGTCTGTCGGGCCTGTCGGCGGCGTGTGGTGGCTCACCGCCACCCCCGCCGGCAGCGGCGACATCGAACCCCGTCGCCGCCACGACACCGGCGGCCCCGTCGCCGGCAGCCGCGCCGACGCCCGTGCCCGCGACGACCGCGAAGGCGACCGCGCCGGTCCCGGCCGCCCCGCCGGCCGCGCTGATCGCCGCGCCCGCCGTACCGCAGGGCGACAGCACGGCGTACGAAGCCAAGGGGCGGCGCGATCCGTTCACGCCGCTCGACGTCACCGCCGGTCCCAAGGGACTCGAGGTGGCGACCGCGAAGTTGACAGGAATCGTTCGAGGCGCGCGAACCACGCTCGCGCTCGTCGAGGCCCAGGACGGCATCGGATACATCCTCAAGCCGGGCGACACGCTCGGCGACGGTCGTCTGATCGAGATCGGCGTCGACACGGTCGTCTTCGCCGTCGCGAGGTCCGGGTCTCAGCCCAATCGCGTGGTCTTAAGACTGGCGGCCAACTAGATGAGCAAGCCACAGGGGGATACCGTGCGGCGGGCACTTGCAGTCACATTGATCATGCTGCTGCTCCCGATCGGCGCGGGGGCAGACGTGCAGTCGGCCCCCGGCACGCAGCTCCGCGACGTCCGCGTCACCACCCAGGCCGACTCGGTGACGGTCGTCGTCAAGACCACCGGCGAGACGAAGTACCAGGCGGACCTCGTCGACAGCCCGTACCGGCTGGTCCTCGACTTCGACGACACCAGCTACGGGTGGCGAAAGACCCCGTTGAAGGTCGAGGCCGAGCCGGTCAAGCAGATCCGCGGCAGCCAGTATCGGCGCGGCGTGGCGCGCGTCGTGCTCGAGCTCACCCGCAAGGTCGGTTACGCGATCCGCGAGGAGCGCGACGGATTGGCGATCGTGATACCGACCGCCGCCATCGCGGCCTCGGCTGATTCGCCGGCCCAGCCGGCGTCCCGCAAGCCGGCTTCCTCCGCCACGACGCCGGCCGGCAAGACGCCGAGCGCCGGCGGCGACGCGCCGCCCGCCTCGACAGCGACGAGTCAGCCATCCGAACGGACACGCGTTGCGCAGGCCACCACGGCTCCGGCCCCGACGGCGCCGATTCCGGCGCCGGCCGTCACGCCGCCACCACCGCCGGCCATGCCCGCGTCACCGGCGCCGAACGGGTCACGACTGATCTCACTCGATTTCAAGGACGCCGACGTCGTCAACCTCTTGCGTATCCTGGCCGCGGAGAGCACGCGCAACATCGTCATTGGCGAGGACGTGAAGGGCAAGATGTCGATCACGCTCCGGAACGTCCCGTGGGACCTGGCGCTGGACACCGTGCTGGAAGCCAAGGGGCTCGTCAAGGTCGAGCGCGACGGCGTGCTCCGGATCGTGAGCCAGGACCAGTTGGCCAAGGAACGCGAGGTCCGGGCCAAGCTCGAGGAGGCCAAGGTCAAGTCCGAGACCGAGATCCGGACGAAGCTGGCCGAGGCCAAGCTCAAGGAGCAGGAGGCGCAGGCCCGGCAGCTCGCCGCCGAGCAGGCAGCAGCCGAGCTGGCCGCGCGCGGTCCGTTGAAGGAAGAGACGATCCGGCTATCCTACGCGGATCCCGAAGACGTCGCCAAGACGCTCGAGGGCATCCTGGGGCTGCAGGGCGGCTCGGCGCCATCCGCGCCGACCTCGGGGCCGGGCGTGATCCCGTCACCGCCGTTTTCCCAGCTGTTCGGCCCCGGGCAGCCGGTGCCGGCGCTGCCGCCGCTGCCTGCGCCGGAGGTGCTGGCCAAGGGCATCACGATCAAGGCGCACAAGCCGACGAACTCGCTGTTCATCCGGCATTACGCGGCCGACCTCGAGCGCATCAAGGTGCTCATCGCGGAGAAGCTGGACATCCCGCTTCCCCAGGTGAAGATCGAGGCGCGGATGGAGATCCTCGCGCGCGAAGACCTCTTCGCCCTCGGCGTTCAATGGGGCGGAGCCGGCGCCGCGGCCGGTAACCACGGGACCCTCGTTGGCCGAGGGTTCACCACGTCGCCGGGGAGCGCGGGCGTCCAGAACAGCAACAACACGCTCGGCGCCGGCGGCATTCCGCCCTCGGGCATCACGAACCACAACCCCAATGTCAACCTCGACACCCTCCTTCCGGTGAGCGCGACGAACGGCCTTCCCAACGGCGGCAATCTCGTCAACCTCCCGATCGGCGCGATTCTCCCGAGCACGGTGACGGCCGGTACCGCCGGCCTCGCCTTCGGCATCATCGGCAGCAAGCTGAACCTCAATCTCGCGCTGGAAGCGCTGCGCAGCGAGTTCAAGACTCGGACGCTGGCCCGGCCAGAGATCGTGACCGTGGAAAACAACAAGGCCGTCATGGCCCTCGGCGAGGAGATCCCGTACGCAACGGTCAGCTCGGCCGGCACGCAGATCCAGTTCAAGGAAGCGGTGCTGAAGCTGGAGGTGACACCGACCGTCGTGCGCGAGGGGGACGTCAACCGGATCAAGATGAACGTCCTGGTCGAGAACAACTCTCGCGGGAGGACGGTCGACTTCGGCTCGGCCGGCAACCCCCCCGCGATCAACAAGCGGCGAGCCGAGACGCAGGTGCTCATCAGAGAGGGCGAACGGCTCGTCATCGGAGGCGTGACGAACTCCGAATCGGAAGACAACGTCCGCAAGGTCCCGCTGTTCGGCGACATTCCGATTCTGGGCTGGCTGTTCAAGCAAACCGGTGACCGCAGCACGTCGACCGAGCTCGTCGTGTTCATCACGCCCTCGATCGTGCGACGCGACACCACGACAGCCTCCGTTCCGACCACGCCGCGATAGTCTGAACCCGCCGGACTGCCGCCGGGTCCGACCCGGCGGCAGATCCGGACAACCCGGGAGGCCGTTCGGCTCGACGGCTCGATGATCGTTCCCGTCAATCTCGGCCCTCGCTCGTACTCGATCCACGTGGAAGCCGGCGCGCTGGCCACGGTCGGCGGGAGGCTGGGCGCCCTGGGGGTGGGTCGGCGGGCAGCGCTGGTCACCGACGCATCCATCAGGCGCTTGCACGGCGGTGCCGTGGCCGGCAGCCTCGAGACGGCCGGCTTCGCGGTGACGGTGATCGAGGTGCCCGAAGGCGAAGCGGCCAAGACCCTGGCCGTCGCCGAGCACTGCTGGGACCGTGTTCTGGCCGCGGGTCTCGATCGGACCTCGACGATTCTCGGCCTCGGCGGCGGGGCGATCGGCGACCTCGCTGGCTTCGTGGCCGCGACGTACATGCGCGGCATGAACTTCGTCACGCTGCCCACCACCGTCCTGGCCCAGGTCGACGCGTCGATCGGTGGCAAGACGGCCATCGACCACCCGAGGGCCAAGAACCTGATTGGGGCCTTCCATCAACCCCGAATGGTCGTCGTGGATCCCGCCGTCGTGGTGACGCTGCCGGAGCGCGAATTCCGTTCGGGCCTGGCCGAGATCGTCAAGCACGGGATCGTGCTCGAACGCTCGTACTTCGAGGAAGTGGCCCGCGACGCCACCGGGCTGCTCGGTCGCCGGCTGGACGTCCTCGAACGCATCATCGGCGGGTCTTGCCGTCTGAAGGCGTCCGTGATCGAGCGGGATCCCGAGGAGACGAGCGAGCTGCGTTTCGCGTTGAACTACGGACATACGATCGGCCACGCCCTCGAGGCGGCCACCGCCTACCAGCGCTGGACCCATGGGGAGGCGGTATCGCTCGGCATCGCGGCCGAGGCCAGACTCGCCCGTCATATCGGAATCGCCGACGACTCCACGGTCTCGACCCAGGAGGATCTGCTCGGCAGCCTGGGGCTGCCGGTACGCGCGGATCGGATCGACGTCACCGCCGTGCTGGCCGCGATCACGCGCGACAAGAAGGCGCGTGACGGACGGGTCCCCTTCGTGCTGGCGCCGCGCCTCGGCGAGTTCCGCGTGGTGTACGACGTTCCGGTCGGCGCGATCCAGGCGGCGCTCCAGGCGCTGGTGGCGTAGTCGCCACGGCGCCGGTTTCAGCGTGCCGGTCGTCCGCCGCCGCCCCGTCGATCCGTTGACAATCAAAACGGCCGGCCCGTATAGTCGCGCCATCGTGGCGCGAGCCGTAGGCGGTCCCGGGCCGATACGCATGACGCCAGTCGAACCGTCCGAGGCGACCGAGGCGGGCCCGTAGTCGTGGAGGATCGTGGGCTCTCCGACGCGATCCGTCGCCACGAGGAACGCTTGGCGCGCGACCCCGAATCGCTCGCGTTCGCCCAGCTGGCGGATCTGTATCGGAAGGCCGGCCGCGCCGCTGCGGCGATCTCGCTCTGTCGCGACGGGCTCCAGCGATGGCCGCACTACACCACCGCCCGGCTCATCCTCGCCAAGAGCCTGCTCGCCGACGGGCAGGTGGAGTCCGCCCTCGGCGAGGTCAACGCCATTCTGCAGACGAGCCCGAAGGACGTACAATGTCACCGTCTGGCCGCCGAGGCGCACCGTCGCGCGGGCCGACTGGACGCGGCCGTGATGCACCTCGAAGAGGCCGTCGGGCTGGATCCCGGTGATCGCGAATCCAGCGTGCTGCTCTCGTTGCTGCGCGCCGACGCCAGTGTGCCGGGAGACGCCGGGGTCCTGGGCCGGGTCTTGGACGACGACACGTTCGCGACACTCTCGTTCGGCACGCTGTGCCTGGAGCAGGGGCTGGCCGACGAGGCCGCGCTCGTGCTCACCCGCGTGGTGCGCCGATCGCCAGACAATGCCGAAGCGCGCGAGCGGCTCGAAGCCGCTCTGCGAGCGCGCTCGCGACGGAGAGGGTGAGACGTCATGCAGGTGTCGACGGCCGAGTTCAAGAAAGGATTGCGGATCGTGTTCGACGGGCAGCCGTATGCCATCGTCGACTTCCAGCACGTCAAGCCCGGTAAGGGCGGCGCGTTCGTGCGGACAAAGCTCAAGCACATGCGGCAGGGGCGGGTGATCGACAATACCTTCCGGGCCGGTGAGAAGGTCGAGCTGGTCGAGTACGACGAGAAGCACATGCAGTTCCTGTACAGGGACGATCGCTATCACTTCATGGACACCGAGACGTATGAGCAGGTCTCCATGTCGCCCGACGAGGTTGGCGAGGCCCGGGATTACCTGAAGGAGAACATCGAGGTCGACGTCCTGTACATCGACGGGGCCCCGGTGGCGGTAGACCTGCCGAACTTCGTCGAGCTCACCGTGGCGCGCACGGACCCCGGCGTTCGCGGGGATACGGCCCAGGGAGGCACCAAGCCCGCCACGCTCGAGACCGGGGCGATGGTCCAGGTGCCGCTCTTCCTCAACGAGGGCGATGTCGTGAAGGTCGACACGCGCACGGGCGCGTACCTGGGACGCGTGGCGGCTGCGGGCTGATGGGCCGAAGGCGCCGCGCCGCTGGGGTCTCGGAGGGCACCGCTTCGGGTGACGAGCGCGCGCTGGAGCTGACCCGTCGGCTGGCCTCGCTCCTGACCGAACTGGGATTGTCCGAAGTCGAGGTCACCTCCGACGACGTCAGGGTCCGGGTGCAGCGGGCGGCGTCGAATGCCCCCGTGCCGCTGCCGACGGCGCCCGCTCCGGTGGTCACCGACGAGCGCCCGCTCGTCGGTGACGTCGTCTCGCCGGCGCTGGTCACGGTGGAAGCGCCGATGGTCGGCACCTTCTATCGGGCCCCTTCGCCCACTGCGGACCCGTACGTCCAGGAAGGCGACGCGGTGAAGGAGGGTCAAGTGCTGTGCATCATCGAGGCGATGAAGCTCATGAACGAGATCGAGTCGAAGGTGGCCGGGCGCATCGCCCGGATCCTCGTCGAGAACGGTCACGCCGTCGAGTATGGGCAGCCGTTGTTCCTCATCGATCCGCAGCCCTGAAACTCCGTGACTTCGGGCGTCTCCGGGACGCGCGCCCCCCGGATCCCCGGTGGCCGACCTCGGCCTCCGCGGGCGCCGGGCCGCCAGGCTAGACGAGCGTGTTCCACAAGATCCTGATCGCCAACCGGGGCGAGATCGCCCTGCGCATCATCCGCACCTGTCGCGAGCTCGGCATCCGGACGGTCATCGCGCATTCCACGGCCGATGCCCAGTCGCTGCCCGTCCGTGTCGCCGACGAGTCGATCTGCGTCGGCCCGGACGACGCCCGGGCCAGTTATCTCAACCTTGCATCCATCATCTCGGCCGCCGTGGTGACCGACAGCGAGGCCATCCACCCCGGATACGGCTTCCTGGCCGAGAACGCCGCGTTCGCAGACATCTGCCGCGCCTGCGGCCTCACCTTCATCGGGCCCTCGCCCGAGGCGATCCGTCTCATGGGCGACAAGGCCCAGGCGAGGGTGATCGCGCGTCAGGCCGGGGTGCCGGTGGTGCCGGGCAGCGAGCTTCCCCTCAAGGACGAGGGAGAGGCCGTGGACGTGGCCGAGACAGCCGGCTATCCGGTGATCTTCAAGGCCGCCGCCGGCGGCGGCGGCCGCGGCATGCGGATCGTGCGAAGCCGTGACCAGGTTGCCCAGGCCTTCGCCGCCTGTCAGGCCGAGGCCGGGGCCGCCTTCGGATCCTCCGAGATCTATTGTGAGAAGTACATCCAGGAGGCTCGCCACGTCGAGGTGCAGGTGCTCGGAGACAAGAACGGCATCCGGGTGCATCTCGGCGAGCGCGACTGTTCCGTGCAGCGCCGTCATCAGAAGCTCATCGAGGAGTCACCGGCGCCGTCTCTGCCCGCGGAGACGCGGGCGGGCCTCCACAAAGCCGCGCTGGCCGCCGCCGCGGCCGTGAATTACATGAGCGCCGGGACCGTGGAGTTTCTCGTCGACGCCTCCACCGGCGACTTCTACTTCATCGAGATGAACACGCGCATCCAGGTCGAGCACCCCGTCACCGAGATGGTCACCGGCATCGACCTGGTCCGGGAGCAGATCCGGGTGGCGGCTGGAGAGCCGCTCGGCTATCGCCAGGACGACGTGCGCCCGACCGGCCACGCGATCGAATGTCGGGTGAATGCCGAAGACCCGACCACGTTCGCGCCCAGCGCGGGTCGGGTGACGGCCTGGATTCCGCCCGGAGGCTTCGGCGTACGCGTCGACAGCCACCTGATGGCGCCGTACGTGGTGCCGGCCTGCTATGACTCGTTGCTGGCGAAGATCATCGTGTACGGTCCTGACCGCGCCACGGCCGTCAACCGCATGCGACGGGCGCTCGTGGAGACGGTCGTCGAGGGAGTCAAGACGACCATTCCCTTCCACCTGAAGGTCCTGTCCGACCCCGCCTTCGGCGAGGGCCGGTTCACGAGCGTGGACGGCGCCCGCCTGACCGCCCTCTAAATGGACCCGACGCTCTACGTGATCCTGGACCGGGGTGCGGCGCGGGGCCGAACCCTCGACGATCTGCTGGCCGCCGCCATCGCGGGCGGCTGCCGGATGGTTCAGCTTCGCGAGAAGGAATGGCCCTCGGGGCGCGTGCTGCCGCTGGCCGAGCGGCTGCGCGGGCGCTGCCGGACGGCCGGCGTGACCTTCATCGTCAACGACCGCCTCGATCTCGCCCTGGCCGTCGGCGCCGACGGAGTCCACCTCGGTCAGGACGACCTGCCGGCTCGGATCGCCCGTCCCCTGCTGCGACCGGGGATGATCCTCGGCGTCTCGACCCACAGCGCCCAGCAGGCCCGGACGGCCCAGGCCGACGGCGCCGACTACGTCGCCGTGGGCTCGATGTTCCCGACACGCTCCAAGGCCGAGTTCGAGCTGGTGGGCCCCGACCTGCTCCGGAAACTTCGGGGCGAGATCCGAGTTCCCCTGGTGGGCATCGGCGGGATCACCCACGACAACGTCGAGGAGATCATCCGGGCCGGCGCCGATGGCGTCGCCGTGATCTCTGCGGTGTGCGCCGCCGACGACCCGCGGGCTGCATCCGCCCGGTTCGTCTCGCTGATCCAGGCGGCGCGGGGCTTGACCGCCCCCCGGCCGTCGCTATAAATTGGCGGCGCGTAAATCCCTGATTCGACGATCAAGGAGGCTCCCCATGAACTCGACGCATCTTCGCGGCGCCCTGGTTCTCGGCCTGGCGCTCGCCGCCGGGCTCCTGCCGGGGGCCTCTCCGCTGCAGGCTCAAGGCAAAGGAACCGTCAAGATCGCCACCCAGAGTCCGCTCTCGGGCGGGCAGGCTGCGCTCGGCGAAGGCATCAAGCTGGGGGCCCAGCTCGCGATCGAGAAGTTCAAGGGCCCGCTCGAGAAGGCCGGCCTCAAGGTCGAGCTCGTGCCCTTCGACGATCAGGCCAAGCCCGACGTCGGTGTGGCCAACTCCAAGAACATCATCGCGGACAAGGATATCCTGGCCGTCATCGGTCACCTCAATTCCGGTGTGGCCATCCCCTCCTCCGAGGTCTACAAGGAAGTCACCCTCGCGATGATCTCGCCCGCGAACACGAACCCGACCGTGACGGACCGGGGCTACGCCAACGTCAATCGTGTGTGCGGGCGCGACGACGTCCAGGGCGTGGTCGGCTCCGAGTTCGCGGCGGGCACCGTGAAGGCCAAGAGCGTCTACATCGTCCACGACAAGACGACATACGGCCAGGGCGTGGCGGAGTTCTTCCGCGACGACGCTAAGAAGAAGGGCCTCAACGTGGCCGGCTTCGACGGCACCGAGGAGAAGTCGAACTTCGACTCGATCCTGACGCCCATCAAGGCCAAGAACCCCGACCTCATCTACTTCGGCGGCATCTACGATCAGGGCGCCCCGTTCTTCAAGCAGGCCAGCGAGAAGGGCATCAAGGCCAAGTTCATGGGCCCCGACGGGATGGATTCCTCGGATCTGACCAAGATTGCGGGGAAGGCCGTGGTCGGGATGTACTACACGTCGGCCGCCGGTCCCGCCTCCGCGCTGGCCGGCGCCAAGGGGTTCGTTGACGATTTCAAGAAGAAGTTCAGCAAGAACCCCGAGCCCTACGCGGCCGAGGCCTACGACGCGACGGCCATCGCGCTGAAGGCGATCGAGGCGGCGGCCAAGGGGGGCAAGGCGCCCAGCCGGGAGGACGTCTCCGCGGCAGTTCGCCAGGTCAAGCACAAGGGGATCACCGGCGAGATCGAGTTCGACGGCAAGGGCGACCGCAAGAAGGCGCTGTACTTCGTGCTCCAGGTAGCCAGCGAGAATCCCGAGAAGTGGGGCGATAACAAGATCGTCAAGCAGCTCACGATCGCAGCGCCGGCCGCGAAGAAGTAGGTCGCGGTCAGGGAGAAGTGAGCAGGGTCGGGGGGCCGCCGACGCCCCTCGAGGCCATCGTCACCACGGCCCCTCGACCCCGCTCGTCCGTCCTGGCACATCCGCTGCGGGAGCCCACGTCGCCGGTCTGCGCAGGCATCGGATGGATTACGAGCTCCTGATCGGCATCTTCCCCCAGGTCGTCCTCGACGGCATCTTGCTGGGGTTCATGTATGCGCTGATCGCCCTCGGCTACACGATGGTGTACGGAGTCCTCGAGTTCATCAACTTCGCGCACTCGGAGATTTTCATCTTCGGCGCGTTCGCGGGCGTCGAGATCTTGCTGTCCTTGCAGTCGGCCGGCTGGCTCGCGCGCCTGCCCTGGGTCGTCGTGCTCGTGCTCGTGATCGTGGCCGGCATGCTGGCCAGCGGGTTGCTGGCAGTGACGGTCGAGCGGGTCGCCTACCGGCCGCTGCGCGCGGCGCCGCGCCTGATTCCGCTGATCTCGGCCATCGGGGTGTCGTTCTTCCTGCAGGACGTGATCCGGCTGTTCGAGTCCATCTGGCGCAACGCCTTCAATCTCGTGTACCCCACCATGGACGTGATGAACCACCGATTCGAGCTGACCCGCACCCTGGACGTGTCCGTTCGCTCGCTGGTCGTGATCGTCGCGGCGCTCCTGATGCTGTGGGCACTCCACGCGCTCGTGAATCGCACGCGGATCGGCACGGCCATCCGGGCCGTGGCCGAGGACCAGGCCGCGGCCAGTCTCATGGGCATCAACGTCAACCGGATCATCTCGCTCACGTTCCTCATCGGCGGCGCCATGGGCGGAGCGGCCGGCGTTCTGTTCGGTATCCAGTACAGTCTCATCAATCCGTACACCGGGTTCATCCCCGGCCTGAAGGCGTTCACGGCGGCGGTGCTGGGCGGCATCGGGAACATCCCGGGGGCCATGCTGGGCGGGCTCGTCCTCGGCCTGCTGGAGTCCTTCGCGGCCTCGTACATGTCGCTGCTCACCGGCGGCGCCTTTGGCGCCGAGTACAAGGACATCTTCGCGTTCTCCGTCCTGATCCTGATCCTGATCTTCCGGCCGAAGGGCCTGCTGGGCGAAGTCGTTCGAGGACGCGCGTGATCCACGCGGTGGCCGCCGTGGCGGCGGTCGCGCTGTCGGCCGTGCTGGTGGCGGTCTTTCCGCGATCCATCCTGGTCTTCCTGGCCTTTCAGGCATCGCTCCTGTTCGTCTATGTCAGCCGGATCCCCGCCTGGCTGCGGGGCGGCCTTCTGGGCATCGCGCTGATCGTGCTGATGCCGCTCATCGGCTTCTTCAACGGCTATTACCTGGAGGTGGCGACCCAGGTCGGGATCTTCGCCGCGCTGGCGTTGGGGCTCAACATCGTGGTGGGCCTCGCCGGCCTGCTGGATCTCGGGTACGTCGCCTTCTTCGCGGTGGGCGCGTACTCGTGGGCGATCTTCGGCTCGCCGCACGCCAATCTCATCTTCGGCGGCGGTTTCCCGCTGGCGCCCGGCTGGTTCTACGTCTTTCTGCTGGTCGGACTGGGCGTGGCCGCCGCCACCGGCGTGCTTCTCGGCCTGCCGGTGTTGCGGCTGCGCGGAGATTACCTGGCCATCGTCACCCTCGGCTTCGGCGAGGTCATCAGGGTGCTGGCCAACAACCTCGACAAGCCCATCAACATCACCAACGGCCCCAAGGGCATCACGCCGATCGGACGGCCGCCAGTGATCGTCGGCATTCCCTACAACGAAGCGTTCTACTACCTGGTCCTGCTGATCGTGGCCGTCGTCATCGTCGTCAACCGGCGGCTCGAGGACTCCCACATCGGGCGGGCTTGGGAAGCCATGCGGGAGGACGAGCTGGCCGCCCAGGCGATGGGGGTGCCGCTGGTGCGGGCCAAGCTCATGGCCTTCGCCTGTGGCGCCTCCTTCGCCGGCGTCATGGGCGTCGTGTTCTCGGCCAAGCAGATCTTCATCAACCCGGAGTCGTTCACGTTCCTGGAATCGATCGGCGTGCTGGCCATGGTGATCCTGGGCGGCATGGGATCGATCCCCGGCGCGGTCGTCGGCGCCACCGTGGTGACCGTTCTGAACCTCCAGGTCCTCAAGGGCTTCTCGCTCTGGCTGAACGAGCTGAAGAACGCCGGCGTGACGCTCCTGGGGTACAGCCTGGCCAACCTCCCCACTCAGCTCGAGCCGGCCAAGTACGAGCGGATGGTCTTCGGCGTCATCCTCGTCGTCATGATGATCTTCCGCCCTCAGGGCATCTTCCCGGCCCGGCGCCGCCAGCGGGAGCTGGCACAGGCGAAGCGCGACGCGGCGGTCGTCCCGCCGTGACCGCGCTCTTCGACGCCCGCGCCGTGACCAAGCGCTTCGGCGGCCTCGTCGCGATCAACCGGGTCGACTACACGCTCGAGCACGGCATCTCCTCGATCATCGGTCCCAACGGCGCCGGCAAGACGACGCTGTTCAACGTCTTCACCGGACTGTACGAGCCCGACGCGGGCGAGGTGACGTTCCGGGGCCGCTCGCTGGTCGGCCTCCGGCCGGACCAGATCACCGCGCTCGGGATCTGTCGCACGTTCCAGAACATCCGGCTCTTCGCCAACATGACTGCGATCGAGAACGTCCTGGTCGGGATGCACACCCGCGTGCCCCTCGGGCTGTGGGACGCTCTCACGCATCGTCCTCACTTTCGCACGGTCGAGCACGGGCTCTGGCAGCGGGGCGCTGAGCTCCTGGAGCGGGTCGGCCTGCGCGCCAAGGCCAACGAGGTCGCCCGCAACCTGCCGTACGGTGACCAGCGCCGGCTCGAGCTGGCCCGCGCGCTCGCCTCCGAGCCGGCCCTCCTGCTGCTCGACGAACCGACCGCGGGCATGACGCAGGGCGAGGCCAGCCACCTGATGGGACTGCTCCGCCGGCTCGTGGCCGACCTCGCCCTGGCCATCCTGCTGATCGAGCACAACATGCGGGTCGTGATGGAGGTCTCCGACCGGGTCACCGTGCTCGACCACGGCGAGAAGATCGCGGAGGGCCTGCCCCGAGAGGTCCAGGGCGACGTGCGCGTGATCGAAGCGTATCTCGGGCGGCGCACCGCGGCGCGGAATCCTCATGCTGCGCCTTGACGATCTCCACGTCTACTACGGCGAGATCCATGCCCTGAAGGGCGTCTCGCTGGAGGTCGAGCGCGGTGAGATCGTCGCCCTGCTCGGAAACAACGGAGCGGGAAAGACGACGACGCTGAAGACCGTCTCGGGCCTGCTCGCGCCCCGGGCGGGCGCGGTGCACCTCGAGGACAAGCCGCTGGTGGGCACGCCGCCGCACGACGTGGTGGGCCTGGGCATCGGGCACGTCCCCGAGGGGCGGCGGATCTTCAACCGCCTCACCGTGCGCGAGAACCTCATGATGGGCGCGTTCCTGCGTCGCGACGGCGGCATCGAGGCGGATCTCCAGCGCGTGTTCGCGCTGTTCCCGCGCCTGATGGAGCGTATCGCGCAGGTGGCCGGCACGCTGTCGGGGGGTGAGCAGCAGATGCTGGCGATCGGGCGCGCGCTCATGGCGCGGCCGCGCCTGCTGCTGCTCGACGAGCCCTCGATGGGCCTGGCCCCGGTCCTGGTCGAACAGATCTTCGAGACGATCGTCGAGGTGAACCGGCAGGGCACCACGATCCTCCTGGTGGAGCAGAACGCGTCGATGGCGCTCAGCATCGCCCATCGCGGCTACGTGCTCGAGACCGGCGCCGTCGTGCTGGCCGGCACCGCGACCGCGCTCAGCCAGAACCCGGAAGTTCGCCGCGCGTACCTGGGAGAGTGAGCATGCCTGCATCCGGGGTGACGTTCGAGCAGCACGAGGTGGGCGCCGTCTATCGCACGCTCGCCCGCACCGTCTCGGAGACCGACATCGTGAATTTCGTCAACCAGTGTGGATTCACCGAGCCGTTGTTCCTCGACATGGAGTACGTCAAGCGCGAGTCGATCTTCGGCCGCCGGGCGGCCCCCGGAGCCCTGACGTTCGCGCTGAGCGAGGGGCTGGTCATGCAGACCGGCCTCATTCACGGCACCGGCATGGCCTGGCTGGGGGCTGATCTGCGGGTGGTCGCCCCCGTGCTGGAGGGCGACACGATCCGGGTCGAGGTCGAGGTCGCCGGAAAGCGGGAGACCAGGAAGCCGGATCGAGGGATCGTCACGTATCGCCATCGCGTTCTCAATCAACGCGACGAGATCGTGCTGGAGGCGACGGTCCAGCGGATGATCCGCCGGGAGGGAGTCTGAGATGGCGGACCGTGGCACCGTCCGCCAGTTGAACGTGTCGGCTGGAGGCGTGCCCAAGCGCGCCGTCCCGGTGGCCACGGTGACTCGTCTCGGCCTCGAGGGCGATCGCCATCGAGACCACCAGCACCACGGGGGCCCCGAGCGGGCTGTCTGCCTGTTCTCCTGGGAGACGATCCAGGACCTGGCCGCCGAAGGTCATGCGATCACGCCCGGGGCCATCGGCGAGAACGTGACGATCCAGGGGCTCGACTGGAGCCTCGTGGTTCCGGGCGCTCACCTGCTGCTCGGACGGCACGTCCTGCTGTATGTGACGCGCTACGCGAGCCCGTGCGCGACCATCGCTCCGGTGTTCCTCGGCCACGAGTTCAGCCGGGTGTCACAGAAGCGTCATCCCGGCTGCAGCCGCGTGTACGCGTGCGTCCTATGCGAGGGCGATCTCCGGTCCGGCGATCCCGTTCGCCTCGTGAGCGCGCACGAGACCGATCGCCTCGTCAATGCCCAGCCGGGCGCACACGCGTCGGCCCGCGCCGCGGGCTGTCAATTCAAGTATTTGGCCCGCGCTTCAGATTCGGTGCTCGGTTCGGTCGTGGGCTGAGCTAACGTGAGTTGTCCCTCCATGGACGAGCTCGGTCGCCCGGCGAACGTGCTTCACCGGCTTCATGGCACGATGGGCGGCGTGCGGCGTGCGGCGTCGCGCGCCGCCCAGGCCAGACGCCCCACGCGGGGAGCTGACCGAGTTCGCCTCCGCATGTTTCAGCGGGCCGACCTGGCCCGTGTCATCGCCTGGCGCCGCGACGAGGAATTGCGCCGGGGTGCGCTGTGGTCGGATGCGCCGTTCGGCATCCGCGAAGCGCAGCGCTGGCTACGTGCGGTGTCCGACGGCCTCGACGCGACTCGCCTGACGTTCGCGGTCGAGCTGCGCGTGTCCGGCCGTCTGGTCGGCTTGACCAATCTCACGCGGATCGACCGTCGGAGCCGCACCGCATACTTCGGACTGGTCATCGGCGAGAAGGACTGCTGGGGAAAGGGAATCGCCCACGAGGCCCTGCAGCTCATGTTGGGCCGCGCGGCGCGAGTCGGCCTGCGCAAGATCCTGCTGGAGGTGGCGGCGGACAACCCCCGCGCCATCGCGCTCTACCAGCGGGCCGGGTTCCACCTCGAGGGGGTCCTGCGACGTCAGCTGCCTCGCGGCCGAGCGTTCGTGGACGTCCTCATCATGGCCGTCTTCCTCGCCGTGAAGACGCGCTGAAGCACGAGGACCATCGTGTTGCCGCTTCCCGATGCGACCAGCCTCGGCATCTTCGTCGTGGCCGCGCTCGTGCTACTCCTGACACCGGGCCCGGCTGTCCTGTACATCGTGGCCCGCTCCATCGACCAGGGACGTCGAGCTGGGCTCGTCTCGATGCTCGGAGTCCACGCCGGCACCCTTGCGCACGTCGCCGCTGCCGCGGCTGGTGTCTCGGCCCTGCTGGCCGCTTCGGCCGCGGCATTCAGCGCGGTGAAGTGCCTGGGCGCGGCCTATCTCGTGTACCTCGGGATTCGCAAGCTGCTGGACCACGAGCGCGTGGGCGGTGACAACCGCGTCGCGGGGGCGCGCCTGCGCCGGGCCTTCCTGGACGGGGTCGTCGTCAACGTCCTCAATCCCAAGACCGCCTTGTTCTTCCTGGCGTTCTTGCCCCAGTTCGCCGACGTGTCGCGCGGCCACGTCGGCGCGCAGATCCTCGGGCTGGGCGCCATCTTCGTCGCGCTGGGCCTGATCACCGACGGCGGCTACGCCTTGACCGCCGGGGCGGCGTCGGCGTGGTTGCGCCGTCACGGCGGTCTGGCGGCGCGCGGGCGCTGGGTCTCCGGTGGCATGTACATCGGCCTGGGGGTGGCCGCCGCCCTCACCAGCAGCCAGCGGAGTACGCGGTGACCTCCTAGGCGATCCCCTGCGAGCTCGTGCCCTCGCGCGCGGGTCGACGACGACCAGCCGGGGATCCCCGCCTCGCCCACCGCCGCGGCCACGGCGTGGCGCAGCCGGTCGCTGGCCCGTTCCACCTCGGACGCGGAGATCCCGTCCGCGAAATCGATCGCGAGCACGACGAAGAGAGGTCGGGCCCAGGGGCATCGTCCGCAGTCCCCGCAACCCCCGACACCGCCCTGTCGGTCGCGGCGGCCGCCAGGATGCGGTCGAGGCCGTCGCAGGAGGCAGACTCTCCAGCAGCAGGGAGTAGTTGTCGAGCGCGAGCACGAGGGCGACACCGATCAAGATCAGGCCGATCGACGCCGACGCCAGGGCGTCCCAGGTGGTGCTGCCGGTCCCGGCTGGCTCGCCAGTACTCGAGGAGCGGAGTGCGGCCTCTGGCCCGTTGCAGCGCGCGGATCGCGATCGTGATCGACACGGACTCGAACACGAAGGCCCCCCCGAGGACGACGAAGGACCACATCGAGGCGACGTGCGGAGCGGAGGCCGGCAGCTTGTGCACGCCCTCCCGGATCGCCGGTATCCGCGATCGAGTGGAACGTCTCTGCCAGCATCGCCGCACTGCCCGTTGCCGCCGCGCTGATGGCCTTGAGGATGGCGAGCGAGATGACCCGCCAGCGCGGCCAGGACTGCACGCCCGGTCTCGCCCGGCGAGGGCGCATCGCGGGTGCCGTCGCCGGGCGTTCGCTCCGGTCCAGGGGCGGCGGCAAATCGGGGGCGCGGGCGGGACGGCGAATCCTCGGCGGGGGCCGTAGCTCCGGCCGGGTGCTAGCTAGCGGGGTGTGTCTCCCAGCGTCACGACGACGAGGGCGCCGGGCGCGCCGGTCGGCTGCACGCCCCGCCCGTAGGCGGCCACGTGCTCACTCACCCAGCCGACACACGGTGTGCC
>Ga0075420_100000074_pt1 | contig 58585 bp, 56 predicted proteins | sample SoiMetdeltSBSDD4_FD_75296 | JGI IMG/M metagenome (GOLD analysis project Ga0075420, IMG submission 75296) | Bulk soil microbial communities from a Populus tree surrounding site in Tennessee, USA - Soil MetaG P. deltoides SBSDD4 | ecosystem: Environmental > Terrestrial > Soil > Tree plantation...
GCGAGACCTTGATCGGCAGCACGCCGTTCTTGAAGCAGTTGTTGTAGAAGATGTCGCCGAACGAGGTCGAGATCACGCAGCGGATGCCGAAATCCATCAGCGCCCATGGCGCGTGCTCGCGCGACGAGCCGCAGCCGAAATTGTCGCCGGCGACCAGGATCTTGGCCTTGCGATAGGCCGGCTTGTTGAGCACGAAGTCGGGGTTCTCGCTGCCATCGTCGTTGTAGCGCTTCTCCGAGAACAGGCCGACGCCGAGACCCGTGCGCTTGATGGTCTTGAGGTACTGCTTCGGGATGATCATGTCGGTGTCGACATTGATGATCTGCAGCGGTGCCGCGACGCCTTCGAGCTTGGTGAATTTTTCCATATCCGTCGGTCTCGCCAGTTGGAACGGGTTTGTTTCGGGGGCGGGCGGTGTTTTGTCAAGTATGGCGCGAAACCGGTCGGAGCAAGCGCGGCCCGGCCGGTCCGCCGGCCCAGGAAGCGGAGCCTTCCAGGCGTCAATCGATGCCGGCAGGTCTGCCATGCACGCCGGTCTGATCGCGGCGACGCCTGCTCCCAGCCGCTCTCCTGATGGTGGTCGGCCGGCCCGGCGGCACGCTTTGGCAATTGTGAACGAACCCGTTGTGGCGATAAGCTGAGGCTAAGGCCGCGCCGATAAGCGGTCGCTCTGCTCAGCTTTAGTCTACGGGAGACGAACATGACCCTCGTCGCGGACAAGCCCAGCACTATTTCCGTCGTCAAGCTGCATCCCGTCATCGGCGCCGAAGTGCGCGGTGTCGATCTCAGCCGACCGTTCGATGCCGACACGCTCCGGCTGGTCAAGAACGCCTGGTACGATCACACGGTGCTGGTGTTCCGCGATCAGAAATTGTCCGAGGACGATCAGCGCCGCTTCGCCTCCTACTTCGGCCCCGTCGCCAAGCGCGTGCCGCCGCGTCCGGGCGCGGTCGGCGCCGACTCGCTGATCGAATGGGACGACATGCTGCTGGTGACCGACAATGTCGATGCCGGCGGCAAGCCGCTCGGCGCGCTCGGGCACGGCGAGATGTGGTTCCATTCCGACAAGTGCTATCACCGCAAACCGCACCGCGCGTCGTTCCTCTATGGCATCGAGATTCCGACCGAGGGCGGCCACACCCGGTTCTCGAGCTCGTATGCGGCCTACGAACGATTGTCCGCAGACGCGCAGAAGAAGATCGACGGCGCGATGGTGATGCAGGGTCATCAATACACCACCGGCCGGCGCATCGACTTCACCGTCGATATCGAAACCATGCATCACTGCCGTCAGCCGATCATCGTCACCAATCCCGGCTCCGGACGGAAGGCGCTCTACGTCACCAGCCAGAACACGATGTGGATCGAAGGCATGGACCGCGCCGAGAGCGAGGCGCTGCTGACGACGATGTTCGACATCGCGGAAGACCCCGCGATCATCTACGAGCACGTGTGGCGGGTCGGCGACCTCGTGGTGTGGGACAATCTGGCCTGCCTGCACGCGCGCACCGACTGGCCGAGCGAACAGCGCCGGACGCTGCGCCGCTGCACCACCGAAGGCGAGGCGTTGTACTGAGATCGCTCCGCGTGTGTCCCGGGCGCATCGCAGCACGCAGTGATGCGATGCAGACCCGGGACCGTTCCAAACTCTGAACTATGTGGTCGAGATTGCCGCCGGGACACGAGGTCGCGAACCTCGGCTCGCACGCTTCGTGCTCTTCGCTATTCCACGCTCGCTTCGATCGCCGCCATGTCTTCGTCGGATAAGCCAAAATGGTGGCCGATCTCGTGCACCAGCACATGGGTGACGATCGACGAGATCGTCTCGTCGTGCTCGGCCCAGTACAGCAGCATCGGCACGCGGTAGAGAAAGACCATGTTCGGCATCTGGCCCGACATGTTTTCGGATTGGAACGGCAGTCCGACGCCCTGGAACAGACCCATGAGGTCGAGCTCGCTCTCGATGCCCATCGCGTCGAGCACCTCTTCGGTCGCGTATTCGGTGACGCGGATCACCAGGTCCTTGCAGAGCGCGCGGAATTGCTCCGGCAGTTGCGCATAGGCTTCGTCCGCCATCCGCTCGAGCTCGTCGAGCGACGGGGCCTTGGCGTTGAGCCAGCGGTCGGGTGGCGAGGAGGCGGTCATGTCCACCTATGTACGGGAGCGGGCGGGGGCGGCCAAGGAGATGGTATGAGGCTGCCGATCGGTGCGACCCTTTGGCGTTGACGGTCGGCCTGCGATCTTAGATCATGGTCGAAGGGTGCGGGGATGATGAAGATCACGGCCACAATCGCAATCATTGCGGCGCTGCTGTTCGGCGTCGCCGGCGGCGCGCAGGCGCAACCGCAGGATTCGGATCGGGTCGTTCGCCAAGCGCAGAAACAGAAGGCGCAGCAGCGCGCGCCGACGCGGGTCATCGTTCGTCCGATCCTGCGCAACCGCCACGACGCGACCGAGTTTCCGCGCACCGACAATCTCGGCTATCCCGGCCCCAACGCCGTGCGGCAGTGCGTCTCGTGGCTCGCGACCGAGCATCGTCCGAGCGGAACCGTGGTCACGCCGCAAATGCGTTGCTGGTGGCAGCGCGGCTGAACGGCTGTTCACTGCAACCTAAACCGTCTCCAGGCGTTATCTCTCGGGAGCGACCAGTTGGAGACTGTCATGGTCAAGAGTGTATTGGGCATTGCGGCTGCGACGATGCTTGCCGCCGCAGTGATGCCGACGGCGCCGGCAAACGCCGCGCCTATTCAGAATGCGCCCGGCATCGCCGAACACCAGTCGGGCGTCGAAACCGTTCAATATCGCCGCTACAACCGCCGTTATGTCCGGGCCCCCGTGCGTCGCTACTACGGACCCGGCCCCTACGCTTACGGCGGTGGCCCCTACTACTACGGCGGCGGCCCGTACGCTTACGCGCCTGCGCCGTACTATCGCGGTGGCTACTACGCCCCGCGGCCGTTCATTGGCGTAGGCCCGTTTGGTTTCGGCGTATGGTGACGCATCACGTTGCGTGATGACGCGAACTTAAAACACGCGAATCTGGAAAAGCATCAGGCCCGCCATTGGCGGGCCTGATCGTTTTCAGAAAAGCTATTCGCGTGGAAGCGCAGCGCCGAAGCGCGTCAGTTCCACTCGCGCTCCCGCACATCCACGAAGTGTCCCGCGATCGCCGCCGCAGCCGCCATCGCCGGCGACACCAGGTGCGTGCGGCCCTTGTAGCCCTGGCGGCCTTCGAAGTTGCGGTTTGATGTGGAGGCGCAACGCTCGCCGGGCGCGAGCTTGTCCGGGTTCATCGCTAGGCACATCGAGCAACCGGGCTCGCGCCATTCGAAGCCAGCCTTCACGAAGATCTTGTCGAGGCCTTCGGACTCGGCCTGTTCCTTCACCAGGCCGGAGCCCGGCACGATCATCGCGTTGACGCCGGCGCGGACAGACTTGCCCTCCGCCACCTTGGCGGCGGCGCGCAAGTCCTCGATGCGGCCGTTGGTGCAGGAGCCGATGAACACGCGGTTGATCGAGATGTCGGTGATCTTCTCACCGCCCTTGAGGCCCATGTATTCGAGCGAGGCCGTCGCGGCGCGGCGCTTGTTCTCGTCGACGATCTCGCTCGGTACCGGCACGCGGCCGCCGATCGAGATCACCTGCTCGGGGCTGGTGCCCCAGGTGACCAGCGGCGGCAGCTTCGCGGCATCGAGCCGGATCTCGCGGTCGAAATGCGCGCCATCGTCGGAGTACAGCGTCTCCCAGTAGCGCATCGCCTCGTCCCAGGCCTTGCCCTTCGGCGACTTCGGCCGGTCTTTGACGAACGCATAAGCCTTCTCGTCGGGCGCGATGAAGCCGGCCTTGGCGCCGCCTTCGACCGACATGTTGCAGACCGTCATGCGGCCTTCCATCGACAGCGCGCGGATCGCCTCGCCGGCATATTCCAGTGCGTAGCCGGTGCCGCCCGCGGTGCCGATCTCGCCGATGATCGCGAGGATGATGTCCTTCGCGGTGACGCCTTCCGGCAGCTTGCCGTCGACCACCGCGCGCATGTTCTTCGACTTCGACTGGATCAGCGTCTGCGTCGCCAGCACGTGTTCGACCTCGGAGGTGCCGATGCCATAGGCGAGCGCGCCGAACGCGCCGTGGGTCGCGGTATGGCTGTCGCCGCAAACCATAGTGACGCCCGGCAGCGTGAAGCCCTGCTCGGGGCCGATGATGTGGACGATGCCCTGCCGCTTGTCGAACTCGTTGTAGTATTCGAGGTTGAAGAACTTGGCGTTCTCGGCGAGATACGCGATCTGCGCCGTGCTCTCCGGATCGGGATTGGGCTTGCTGCGGTCGGTGGTCGGGACGTTGTGGTCGACCACCAGCAGCGTCTTCTCCGGCGCGCGGACCTTGCGGCCCGAGAGACGCAGCCCCTCGAACGCCTGCGGGCTCGTGACCTCGTGGACGAGGTGACGGTCGATATAGATCAAGCAGGTCCCGTCGGGCTGCTCGTCAACCAGGTGGTCTTCCCAGATTTTGTCGTAGAGGGTGCGCGCTTTGGCCATCGTCGATCCGATTGTCTGTCTGTGCCGGTCTATTTAGTGCCTTAGAGCCGTTCCGAGAAGTGCCGAATCCGCAGCCTAGTCCACCACTTCGGCTTCGACCCCGGCGGCGCCGCTGTTCAGGTGGTCGGCGAGTTCCTTGGCTGTGGCCAGGGTGAATCCGCCGCTGACCTGGACTGAGCCGCCTTTGATCGCCTCGCGGATGATCGGCCTCATCATCACCTTGCCGTCGATCCGGATCTCGATGGTGCGGCCGATATTGTTGGCGGTGAACTCGGCGAACATCCGGCCGGAGCGCTCGGTCAGCCGGAACGCGACGACCGGCTCCTTCGTGCGCTCGTCAAAGATGGGAGCGGCGCTCGCGATCTGGAGCCGCAGCGGTGGCAGCGTGCTTTTCGACGGCGGCGCTGGCGGCGGAGACGGCTCGCCCTTTTGGAGCTGCTCCAGCAGCGACGGCGCTTGGGCCGGAGATTGGGCCATGCCGGAGGACAAGGCGGCGGCCGCCAGCCAAAGAAAAAGGCCGAGCAAGCCGGCCTTTTTGTATCGCGTCGCTATTGCAAACATGGTGCCCGGATCAGGAAGCGGCTTCCTCGCCGCGCGAGTCCTGCCGCTCGGTGATGCGGGCGCGCTTACCGCGCAAGCCGCGCAGGTAATACAGCTTGGCGCGGCGGACCTTGCCGCGGCGCACGACCTTGATCGAGTCGACCATCGGCGAGTAGAGCGGGAACACGCGCTCGACGCCCTCGCCGTAGGAGATCTTGCGGACCGTGAAGTTCTGGTGGAGGCCAGAGCCGGCGCGGCCGATGCAGACGCCCTCGTAGGCCTGCACGCGGGCCTTGTCGCCTTCGACGATCTTGACGTTGACGATGACCGTGTCGCCTGGCTGGAAATCCGGGATTTCCTTGCCGGCGGTGAGCTTGGCCACCTGCTCCTTTTCGATCTCCTCGATCACGTTCATAGGTAGTCTCCGTGGGCAGCGCCATTCGCGGAAGGCGCGCGGTCCTGTCGGACTGTCTGGGTCGGGCGAGCTTCTACGCTACCGGGGCGGCTTTGTCTATTCAGGGGGCCGGGTCGGGAAGGCCGAAAATCAGGGTTTTTTGCCGTCCCGGTAGGCCTCCCAGAGGTCCGGCCGGCGCTCCCGGGTCAGGCGCTCGGCCTCGGCCCGCCGCCAGGCGGCGACCTTGGCGTGGTCGCCCGAGGTCAGCACCTCGGGGATGCCGCGGCCCTCGAACAGCTGCGGCCGGGTATATTGGGGGTATTCGAGCAGGCCCTGGGCGAAACTCTCCTCGTCGGCCGAGGCGATCTGGCCCATGACGCCGGGCAGGAGCCGGACGCAGGCATCGATCAGGACCGCCGCCGCGACCTCGCCGCCCGAGAGCACATAGTCGCCGATCGAGACCTCGGAGAAGTTCCGCGCCTCGACGATGCGCTCGTCGACGCCCTCGAACCGCCCGCACAGGATCACCGCGCCGGGCCCGCGCGCGAGCGTCGCGACGCGGGCCTGCGTCAGCGGCATGCCGCGCGGCGTCATCAGCAGGCGAGGGCGGGTGTCGTCGGGGGAGGACGCCGAGTCCAGCGCCCGCGCCAGCACGTCGGCCTTCATCACCATGCCGGGGCCGCCGCCGGCCGGCGTGTCATCGACGGTGCGGTGCTTGTCGGTGGCGTGGGCGCGGATATCGACGACGTCGAGCGACCAGGTGGTGCCGCCGGCCAGCGCCTTGCCGGCGAGGCTCATGCCGAGCGTGCCCGGGAACATCTCCGGAAAGATCGTGAGCACGCTGGCGCGCCACATGGCTAAACCGTCCCGGCTTGGCAGCGTGAAAGAAGGCCGTGCGACGAAGGTGGTCGGCTCTCTCTCCCCAAGGGGGAGAGGGCGTGGGTGAGGGGGGTCGACCCTATCGATGGTTCAGGAACTCCCTCACCCCAACCGTCTCCCCTCCGGGGAGAGGGGGCCCACCGACCTTGCGGCGCCGTCATCATCCCATGCATCAGCGTTCTTCTGGCTCGGGTTCACTCGCGGGCGCTGCCGCCGCGGCGAACGCCGCCGCATCGACCACGATCTTGCGCGCCGCGATATCGACCACCGGCACCGTTGCTTCGGTGAACGGCAGCAGCACCGTCGATGCGCCCTGCGTGGGCCGCACTTCGACCAGATCGCCGGCGCCGAAATTATGCAGCGCGCCGACGCTGCCCAGCGCGTTGCCGTCGGTATCGAGCACCGCGAGGCCGATCAGGTCGGCGTGATAGAACTCGTCGTCCGCATCCGTCGCCGGCAGACGGTCACGCGCCACGAACAGCTTGGTGTTGGTGAGGCGCTCGGCGGCGTTGCGGTCGTTCACGCCCTTGAGCCGGACGACCAGGTGATCCTTGGCGGCGCGCAACGTTTCGATCTCGAAACGAACCGCGCCGTCCTCGGTCTCCAGCGGCCCATATTCGCGCACCGACTGCGGGTCGGCGGTGTAGGGCCAGAGCTTCACCTCGCCGCGCACGCCATGCGGCGCCCCGATCTGGGCGACGCAGATGCGTTGGGTGCGCGGCGTCATGCGCTACTGATTAGGAAGCAGCAGCGGCGGCCTTGGCCTTCTCGGCGGCGGCAGCGGCTGCCGCCTCCTTGGCCTTCTGCGCCTCTTCCTTCAGGACCTTGCGCTGCTTGCGCGGGATCGCCTTCTCCGGGTTGTTGCGCTTCTCGCGCTTGGCGATGCCGGCCTCGTCGAGGAAACGCATGACGCGGTCGCTCGGCGTCGCGCCCTTGGCGATCCAGGCCTTGGTCTTCTCGAGATCGAACTTGAGGCGCTCGGTCTTGTCCTTCGGCAGCAGCGGATTGAAGTGGCCGAGACGCTCGATGAAGCGGCCGTCGCGCGGCGAACGGCTGTCCGCCACGACGATGTGATAGACGGGGCGCTTCTTGGTGCCCGCACGGGCCATCCGGATCTTCAGGGACATTGCATTTCCTTTCGTCGTATCTGTTGTGAATTCACTTCTTCTTTCCGAGACCAGGGAATCCGCCGAGGCCGGGCTTGGCGCCCAGGCCGGGTAACAGCGGACCACTGCCGGGAAATTTCGGTGGCAGACCGGGCATCGATGTCGGCAGACCCGGTGTGTTCGAAGGGAGACCGCCCGCGCCGCCGGGCATTTTCTTGGCCATTTCCGCGAGTTGCTCCGGCGAGGGCATCGCGCCGCCGCCGCCGCCGAGCCCCAGCATGTTGGCGATGCCGGCCATCGGGCCGCCGCGCTTGCCAGAGCCCATCGACTTCATCACGTCGGCCATGGTCCGGTGCATCTTGAGCATGCGGTTGATGTCTTCGACCTTCACGCCGGCGCCCGATGCGATGCGCTTCTTGCGGCTGGCCTTGAGGACGTCGGGGTTCTTGCGCTCCTTCGGCGTCATCGAGTCGATCGCCGCCATCTGGCGCTTGAGCAGCCGCTCGTCGAGATTGGCGGAGGCGAGCTGGTTCTTCATCTTGGCGACGCCGGGCAGCATGCCCATCAAGCCGCTCATGCCGCCCATCTGTTGCATGCCGAGGAGCTGGTCGCGCAGGTCGTTGAGATCGAACTGGCCCTTGCGCATGCGCTCGGCAGCGCGCTGGGCGCGTTCGGCGTCGATCGTCTGCGCGGCCTTTTCGACCAGCGAGACGATATCGCCCATGCCGAGGATGCGGTCGGCGATACGCGACGGATGGAAGTCCTCGAGCGCGTCCATGCGCTCGCCGGTGCCCATCAGCTTGATCGGCTTGCCGGTGACCGCGCGCATCGACAGCGCGGCGCCGCCGCGCCCGTCGCCGTCGACGCGGGTCAGCACGATGCCGGTGAGGCCGACGCGCTCGTCGAACGAGCGCGCGAGATTGACGGCGTCCTGGCCGGTGAGGCTGTCGGCGACCAGCAGCACCTCGTGCGGATTGGCGACACGCTTGACCTCGGCCGCTTCCGCCATCATCTCGTCGTCGAGCGTGGTGCGGCCGGCGGTGTCGAGCAGCACGACGTCGTAGCCGCCGAGCTTGCCGGCCTGCAGCGCGCGTTGCGCAATTTGCGGGGGCGTCTGCCCGGCGACGATCGGCAGTGTCTCGACGCTGATCTGTTGCCCGAGCACCGCCAGCTGCTGCATCGCGGCCGGGCGGCGCACGTCGAGCGAGGCCATCAGCACCTTGCGGCGGCCCTGTTCGGTGAGGCGCTTCGCGAGCTTGGCGGTGGTCGTGGTTTTGCCGGAGCCTTGCAGGCCGACCATCATGATCGGAACCGGCGCCGGCGCATTGAGATCGATCGGATCGCCCTGCGCGCCGAGCATCTCGACGAGCTGGTCGTGTACGATCTTCACGACGAGCTGACCGGGCGTTACCGACTTGATGACCTCGACGCCGACCGCGCCGGCCTTCACCTTCTCGGTGAAGCCGCGCACCACGTCGAGCGCGACGTCGGCTTCGAGCAGCGCGCGGCGAACCTCACGCAGCGCGGCATCGACGTCGGCCTCGGACAGCGCACCGCGTCCGGTGAGCCGGTTGAGAATTCCGCCGAGGCGATCCGACAGCGAGTCGAACATTAATTTCCCAAACAACAATATCGCCCGAGGGCGCATCGCGCTGTCGGGCGGGGGCCTCCGGCCTCACAGGACCGGTCGGCGGTTCAAAGGTCACATCTCTTGCGAGAGCGCGCGGAAACTATGGTCGGGCCCCGCGGGAGTCAAGGAATTCGGCCCAAACCTGAGGCTTTTCTGCGTTTTTGGCGCCCCTTTCCGGGCCTGCCGGGGGTTTCCTCGGGCGTGCGGTGCCCGCGGGGGAGGTCACCTACGGGATGCCAGGGGCGGTCCGTGCGGATGGGCCGGCCCGACGGAACCGGCATCAGTTCCTCTCCCCAAGGCGGCAGCCCAATGACTGTGCACTTTGGCGAGACGATACGGCGACAGTCATGCGCGTGACCGCTCGGCCTCCATCACGTCGCGCTGAACAAGAGCCGGCCTCCGATCGGACAGGTAATTTGCGCCGGTGATCTTGACGTCGGACGACGCTCCTGCCGCCGCACCGTCGTGCTTCGGCCAAGCGCGTGCACGAGGCAGGAGTGTTGCGGCCGCGCGCGATTTGGCTTTAGCTATGCGCGGGGTACAAAGAAAACCAACGGCGTCGCGTCGGGGAGATGCAGGAATGGATGCAGCGACAACAACGAGAGCCGAGGTCGCGCTGACCGGCGCGAAAATCATCGCGGCCGTCAAGCAGAGCGGCGTCGAATTCATCCTTTCCGTTCCCGACATCGTCACCAGCGCGGGGCTGCTGTTTCCGATCGCCGACGACAAGAGCCTCAAGCTCGTGCGCGTGTGCAAGGAAGATGAATGCATCGGCATCGCTTCCGGGCTCACCTATTGCGACAAGCGCGCGCTGGTGCTGATCCAGTACACCGGCTTCCTCTACTCGCTCAATGCGATCCGCGGGGTGGCGGTCGAATTCAAGCAGCCGATCGTGATGATGGTCGGCCTGCTCGGTCACGAGCCGGAGCGGCTGCCGGCCGATTCCGGCCGCTATGGTGTGCGCATCCTCGAGCCGATCTGCGATGCGATGGGCCTCGAGCATCATCTCCTCAGCGAGGATGCCGACGTGGCCAAGATCAAGCCGGCGATCGAGAAGGCCTACACGGAATCGGCGCCGGTCGTGTTCCTGGTTGGAAGGAAACCGTCATGATGAACCGCGACGAGTGCTTCGAGATTCTCAAGCGCCACATCACCAATGAGGTCGTGGTCGCCACCTATAGCAGCGCGGTCGAATGGAACGATCTCAATCCGCGCGACCTCAACTACTTCTCGCACGGCGCGATGGGACTCGGACCGTCGCACGGGCTCGGCGTGGCGCTCGGGCGGCCGGACCGCCGCGTCGTCGTGCTCGACGGCGACGGCAGCCTCTTGATGAATCTCGGCTGCCTGGTCACGATCGCGGCCGCGGCGCCGAAGAACCTCGTGCATTTCGTCTGTCAGAACCAATGCTACGAGGCCAACGGCAGCCATCCGCTGCCGAACCCGGACGTGGATTTCGCCGGGCTCGCGCGCTCCGCCGGCTACACCAACGTCCACGACTTCAAGGAGCTGAAGTCGTTCGAGCAGCAGATCGGGCACGTGCTGACGCAAGAGGGCCCGGTGTTCGCGACCCTGCATGTCAAGAACAACCGCTCGCTCGTTTACAACTACGAAGATCTCTACAAGGCGTCGCGGCGCGTGGCGCTCAAGGCGGCGCTGCGGCAGTAGATCGAGGCGGGATATCGAGGGTGGGTTAGCGCCGAAGGCGCGTAACCCACCGACTGCTCGTGCCGTGAGGCCGATTGGTGGGTTACGGCGCTTCGCGCCTAACCCACCCTACGAGACTGATTGGCGCCGAGCCTCGAAGGATGCGCGGCCCGCATCCTTGCAACAGCCCGGCCGTCGTCCTTCGAGGGGCCGCCAATGGCGACCACCTCAGGATGACGGGGATGGATTTAGGTTTGCAGCGCGATTGCTACTGCATCGTCGGCTTGCTGGGCTCGGGGATCGCCAGCCGGTAGCCGATACCGAGCTCGGTCAAGAGGATGCGCGGCTGGGTCGGATCTTCCTCGATCTTCTGGCGCAGCTTGCGCACGAAGATCCGCAGATAGTGGGTGTCGTGCATATGCGGCGAGCCCCACACTTCTTTCAGCAGATACTGGTGGGTCACGACGTTGCCGGCGTGCGCCGCGAGAATCTGCAGCAGCTTGTACTCCTTCGGCGTCATCATGACGCGCGCGCCATTCAACGTGACAATGCGCGCGGCGAGATCGATGTGCAGCGGCCCGGCCTTGACCATCGGCTCACCCGATGAGGCCCGCACCTGGCGCCGCATCGCGGCGTGCGCCCGCGCCAGCAGCTCCGCCATGCCGAACGGCTTGACCACGTAGTCGTCGGCGCCGCCCTGGATCAGTCGAACCTTCTCGGCTTCATTCGAGCGTACCGAGAGCACGATGGTCGGAACGGTCGACCACGCCCGCAGGCGCTCGAGCACATCGCCGCCGTCCATGTCCGGCAGGCCGAGGTCGAGGATGATGAGGTCCGGCTGCTTCAGCGTCACCCATTTGAGTGCGTCGGCGCCGGTTTCGGCGTCCTGAACGACAAAGCCGTCGAGCTCCAGACCGGCGCGCAGGAAGCGGCGGATCTGCACCTCGTCGTCGACGACAAGGACAACGGGAGAGGGCTCACTCATCGGAATCGGGCTCCGGTTGGGGGGCGTCTTTAGCGAGCGGGAGGAAGAGCGACACGGTCGTGCCCTGGTCGGCGCCCTGGCTCGCGGCGTGAATGCGTCCGCCATTGGCGGCCACGAACGCCTTCGCGATCCAAAGTCCGAGGCCGGAGCCCGACGCGATCGTCGAATGACGCGAGCCGCGGAAGAACCGTTCGCCAAGATGCGACAGCTCCTCGCCGGTCAATCCAGCACCACCATCTTCGACCGCGAAAATCACGTCATGGCCATTGCGTTTAGCGGCGACGTTGATCGTTGAGCCGGCGGGCGAATACTTGGCGGCATTGTCGACGACCTGGACGAATGCCTGCTCCACCAGCACCGGATCGACATAGATCAAGGGCAGATTGGAGTCCATCGCTACTGCGATACTGTGGCTGGACAGCCGCCGCCGCCGCCGTTCCAGCGCCGAGTTAACGATATCCTGCGGTTCAATCCATTCCATCCGGGGCTTGACCTGGCCGCGGCTGATCCGCGTTGCGTCCAGCAGGTTCTGAATGTCGTTGTTCAGTCGTTCCGCCTCGTCATGTACCACGGAGGCCAGCGACTTCAGCCGCTCGTCCTTATCAATTACGGGTGATTGCGTGAGCACGGTGGCCGCGCCGAGGATCGACGCCAGCGGCGTTCGCAACTCGTGCGAGACGGAACCGATCAAGGCCTCACGCAGCAGCTCGGTTTCCGAGCGCATCTTGGCTTCAGTGAGCGAGCGCGCGACGTCGAGCCGTTCAAGCGTGGCGGCGGCATCCGACAGCGCCTCATCGAGCCGCTGGCGGGTTCCCGCCACCATGTTCTTAGGCGCCCGTCCGAGGTCGATGGCGATCACGCCGAAATCGGGCGTCCGCTGCGAGACCCGGCGCATGAACCAGGTATTTCCCTTGTTGTCCTCGATCGTCGTCGCCGGCAGCGATCCGCTTTGGATCTCCCCGATTACGACGCGCATCTCTTCGGGCACCGCCGATTGGTTCGCGTGATCGTCGCTGTTGCTGGCCTCATACAGCACGACATTGCGCTGAAGCAGGTTTGCGACGTACTCCTCGATCGCCAGATAGATCTCGGCCGCCGACGGCGCCGCGGCGAGCCGGCGCGAGAACGCGTAGAGATCGCTCATCTCGTTCTCACGCTTGCGCGCAAGCTCGGCGTGCTGCTTGGCGGAGTTGGCGAGATGACTCGTCACCAGGCCGACAATCATGAACAGCACGAGGTTGAGGATCTCGGCCGGCCGCGAGAGAAAGTAGGCGTAGAACGGCGAATAGAAAAAGTAGCCGGACCACAACAAGCCCGCCGCCGCCGCCACCAGCGCCGGGATCAGCCCGAGGTGCCAGCCGGCCAGCATCACGGGCAGCAGGTAGATGACCGAGCCGCGCCGTACGTCGAGGTAGCGGGTCAAGGCGAACGCGATGACCGTCGTCACCGCGACCATCAGCAATGCGAGCAGGATGCCGCGCAGCTCGTGCCTGATCCGCTGTTCCGTTTCCCGCTGGAGCGCCATGCCGGGCGCAGGATAGTACGGCGGGCCAAGGCCGGTCACGCGCCATCAGCAGCGCCAGTGCCGAACATAAATCAATATTTATTTCAATGGTTTAGGGCGGCGTTGGGCGTTGCGACGGTTCGCCCGCTCGCCTGCGCCTTGGCCGGTGCGCGATAGTCGCGGCGCAAAACGGGGTGAGGGAGAGAGGGGTGAGGGAGAGAGATGTCCGATAGCGCACGCGAGCCGAAACCGCTGCTGCCGTTCCTGCAGCGGTTCTACGAATTCGTCATTCCCTTGAGCTGGCCGATCGTCCGCATCGCCTGCGGCATGCATCTCGTTATCCACGGCTGGGGCAAGGTGGTCCGCGGCGGCAACATGTCCAACGCGACGCTCGCGTTCGGGCTGTTCCTCACCTTCATCGAGTTCTTCGGCGGGATCTGCATCACGGTCGGCCTGTTCACCCGGTTCTTCGCGGCCGCCGCCGCGATCGAGATGGGCTACCTGACCTTCATCCATTATTGGGGCAACGGCTACGGCTGGCGCACCGACGGCTACGAATACGTGATGATGTGGGGCACGCTCGCGTTCGCAATCGCCCTGCGCGGCGGCGGGCCGTATTCGGTCGATCGCGTGCTCGGCCGCGAGCTGTGAGCACGGTCCCGAAAACGCTCCAGTGAGCCCGATTCCAAGGGGCCGGGACTTCGACCGATACCAATTGCGGCCTGAGACCACGCCGGCCTTGTCCGGGCAGCCCGACGCAGCTACATAGCCCCCCGGGCTTCGCCCGCCGTTCGGCCCGGAGAGGTGGCAGAGTGGTTGAATGCACCGCACTCGAAATGCGGCATACGGGCAACCGTATCGGGGGTTCGAATCCCTCCCTCTCCGCCAATCACGACAAGCAGTTCTCTAATCATAATAAGCAGTTGCTGCGCCTGACGTAGCGCCACTGCACACAAGGGGGAGACGCGCCCGTGAAATCCTACATCCGCGCAACCGCCATTCTGCTCGGCCTCGCCATCACTCCCGCGCTTGCGGTCGACGACGGCCGCTTCGCCGATCTCGGCGGCGTGAAGATTCACTACATCGACCGCGGCAAGGGCGAGCCGATCGTGCTGCTGCATGGCGGGACGTCGAACCTGGAGAGCTGGGTCACGCCCGGCGTGGTCGCCAATCTCTCGAAGGATTTCCGCGTCATCGCGTTCGACGCCCGCGGCTCCGGCAAGAGCGACAAGCCGCGCGACCCGAGCGCCTATGGCCGGCAGCAGGCGCTCGACGTGCCGCGCCTGCTCGACGCGTTGAAGCTCGACCGCGCGCACATCGTCGGTTTCTCGCTCGGCTCCAGCACCGTGGCGCAGCTGCTCACGCTCGCTCCGGAACGGTTCCTGACCGCGACGCAGGCGGCCGGCGCCGGCCGCTCGCCGGAAGCCGCGAACGATCCGCGCATCGAGGTCGAAGCCTCCGAGATCGAGAAGGGCTGCATCAGCCGCAGCCGGCTGTTCCGCCAGGCGCCGCCGAACGCCAAGCCGACCGAAGACGATTATCGCAAGGCCGAGGCACGTTGCCGCGCCGACAAGAACTTCGATCAATATTCGGTCGCCGCGTCGCTGCGCGGCTACCGCGATCAGGCGGTCACGCTCGCGCAGATGAGCGCGGTCAAGGTGCCGACCCTCGGCATCGTCGGCACGCTCGATCACACGCTCAAGGAAATGCAGGACCTGCGCAAGGCGCGGCACGACATGAAGTTCGTGCTGCTCGAAGGCGTGTCCCACACCGGGCCGACCGGCATCCAGGGCCGGCCGGAACTGGTGACGGAAATCCGCACCTTCATCGCGGCGCAACGCACGAATTAAGGCGATTGGCGCCCCGGAGAAAGCGCCAATGTTTCAGACGATCACGTCCGCGCTCGATTGGCTCGGCATCATCGCCTTTGCCGATACGGGCGCGCTCGTTGCGTCTCGCAAGCAGATGGATGTGGTCGGTTTCGTCGTGCTTGGGACGGTCACCGGCATCGGCGGCGGAACGCTGCGCGATGTGCTGTTGGGATTGCCGGTCTTTTGGATCCGCGAACCGGCCTATCTGATCGCCTGTGCGCTGGTCTCGGTTCTCGTGTTCTTCGCCGCGCACATCCCGCAATCTCGATACCGATACCTGCTTTGGCTGGATGCGATCGGATTGGCATTGTTCGCCGTGACCGGTGCCGAGACGGCTACCCATGCGGGCGTCGATCCAATCGTCGCTGTCGCCATGGGCGTGATCACGGCAACTTTCGGCGGCATCGTCCGCGATCTTCTTGGTGGCGAAAGCCCGGTCATCCTGAGCCGGGAGATTTACGCCTCCGCGGCCCTGGCTGGTGCGGTGGTCTTCATCGCTCTGACGTCTCTCGGCACACCGCGCGAGCTTGCCGTCGGCGCCGGCTTTGCGATTGGCCTGCCCATCAGAGCCGCGGCGCTCCAATATGGCTGGTCGCTCCCACGGTATCGGCCGCGTCCCAGTCGGCCGGCCGATCCGCCGCAGTGAGCGCGAACGTGTCGCCGCGCCGGTGTTAAATTTCGTTCGCAATTCGCGGTCACTTTCTCCTATTGAAGTTCTCGAGAGTCTGGAGAAGTCCCGTGAGCATCGGCTTGCTTGCCCTCCTCGATGATGTTGCGTCGCTCGCCGGTGTGGCGGCGGCGTCGCTGGACGATGTCGCCGGCCAGGCTGCCAAGGCTGGTGTGAAAGCGGCGGGAGTCGTTATCGACGACACGGCGGTCACGCCGCGCTACGTGGTCGGATTCTCCTCCAAGCGCGAGCTGCCGATCGTCGCCAAGATCGCGAAAGGGTCGCTACGCAACAAGCTGCTGATCCTGCTGCCGGCGGCGCTGCTGCTGAGCTACTTCTTGCCTTGGGCGATCACGCCGCTGCTGATGTTTGGCGGCGCGTATCTTTGTTACGAGGGCGCCGAGAAAGTCTTCGAGGTCCTCCTCCCGCACCACGCACATGCCCATGAGGCCGAACTCGGCAGCGTGGCGTTGACGCCGCAGTCGCTGGAGGACGAGAAGGTCGCCGGCGCGATCAAGACCGACTTCATCCTGTCAGCCGAGATCATGGCGATCACGCTGGCATCGGTGCCGGACGCGAACATCTGGACCCAGGCATTGGTGCTGACGCTGGTCGGGATCGGCATCACGGTCGCGGTCTACGGCGTGGTCGCGCTGATCGTGAAGGCAGACGACGCCGGCGTCGCGCTCGCTCGCAATCAGAACGCGTCGATGCTGGGTGCTGTCAGCCGCGCGCTCGGTCGTGCGCTGGTGTTGGGCATGCCCGGCTTCCTAACGTTCCTCAGCATCGCCGGCACCGCTGCGATGATCTGGGTCGGCGGCGGCATCATCGTTCACGGCCTGGCGGAGTACGGTCTGGAGGCGGTCGGCAATGTCATCCATGACGCCGGCACGCTGACGGCGGATGCGCTGCCCGTGATTGGTGGGCTGCTTGGATGGGTGGTGACCGCCGGCTTGTCGGGTGTCGTCGGGCTGGTGATCGGCGCGCTCGCGATTCCGGTCGCGGGCTACGTCATCGCGCCGGCATGGCGGATGTTGAAGCGCGTGCTGGGCCTGCGCTAGCGAACGGCCTAAGCCTGCTCAGCGCGGTGTCGCGAGGGGGCGCCGCTTCGGCAGGAGCGACCAGTTGCCGTCGCGCAGCCGGTTGCGCAGGCCGCGCAGCTGGGCGTAGCCGCGCTCGGTTGCCATCACCGCATGGAAGCCGAGCGATTTTTTGGCGCCGACATCCGCCAGTAGATCGACAGTCGCGCGCCGGCCGTCCCAGATCTGGTTCATGAAGCCGCCGTCCGGCGAGCACGATTCAATAGCGTCGATGCCGCCGTCGGCGAACAATTGCTCGCTCATCTTGTCGACCAGCAGCGCGCCCGGCGAGAACTTGCTGAACGCCACGTCGAACGCGGTCTTCCAGGTATAGGCGGTCGTTCCGCAATAGAGCAGCACCTGCGCCGCGATGGCGTTGCCATTGACGCGCAGCAGCGCCACCGAAGCGTTGCCGCCCGCGGCGAGGTCGGAGATCAGGCGCCGGACGAAGATCGTGTCTTCCTCGTCGCACAGCAGCGCGGTGCCGCGCGAGCCTTTCCAGCTCGCGGCTTCCATCGTCAGGTAGGTCTCGAACGCGCTCTGCACGGCGGTGTGCTCGCGCGCGTTGGCGATGTCGACGGTGCCGAGCGCGGCGAGACGATTCCAGTCCTGCCGCAGCTTCTTGCGCGTCGATCCCGATTTCTTCAGCCCGAAATCCTTGGTGACGTAGGGGCGCTCGCGCTCGGACAGCTTGAGTGCCTGTCCGCCGCGCGCCGCGAGCGCGCTCATGATCGCCGGATAGCTTTCGGAGCTGGCGTCGAGATAGCGCAGCCGGATCACCTTGGGCAGCGACCGTTCGCGCTCGATCGCCTCGAAGAAGCCGGCGATCACCTCGTCGGTGAAGTCGGGGTCGACGACCGGGTTCGAGACGAACGCGTAGTTGTAGGGCGGCGCCGCGAGGAACGACGGCCACAGCGGCGTGATGTGCATGCGCTGGAGCGCCCAGACGCCCACGAGCCGCGCAGGCTGCGTATCCTGGGCCCAGGCCAACAGCATGTGCACGTCGGCAAAGCGCGTCGCGGCCGCCGCCTTCAGCGCGGCCGGATGCATGAAGACGTTGGCGGGGGCACGCGCGATCAACGCCGCCCAAGGCGCGGCGATATCCAGCTCGGGAGAGCCGATGCTTACGGAGATTTTATGCATGCCCGCCTGTTGGCTAAGTCGTGCGCATCTTCGGGCCGCGGCATTGCCTTTCAGTTAAGGTAGGCGCTTGCCGGCGCGTCGTGCTGAACGATTCCTCACGCGACGGCGCGCCACGCATTGCATTTACTTGCAGTTACCATGATGGCTGAAAGCGTCGATTAACCCCGCGATCGCGCGGAATGCTCATGGTTAACTTCAGCCTTCGTTTAGCATTCCAATTGCAAATTCGGCCCCGATAACAACGGGGCTTCCCCCATGCGGCATACCGATATCGTCATAGCTGGCGCCGGCCTTGCGGGTTCGACCGCGGCCGCGATGCTGGCGCGCGACGGTTTCGACGTCGTCGTGGTCGATCCGCACAACGTCTATCCACCTGACTTGCGCTGCGAGAAGCTCGACGGCCCGCAGGTCAGCGTCCTGCGCCGCACCGGACTGGCCGATGCGGTGCTGCGCGCCGGCACTTTCGACGGCGAAAATTGGATCGCGCGCTTCGGTCACGTGGTCGAGAAGCGCGGCGGTGACCAGTACGGCATCCTTTACGACACGCTGGTCAACACCATCCGTGCCCAGATTCCTCCGGGCGCCGAATTCATCAACGCCAAGGTCAATACGGTCGCCAACAGTCCGGACCGGCAGGTGGTCACGCTGTCGACCGGCGAGCAAATCTCCGCGCGGCTGGTGGTGATCGCCAACGGGCTCAATATCGGTCTGCGCCACGCGCTCGGCATGACGCGCGAGGACGTGAGCCCGTGCCATTCGATCACCATCGCGTTCGATCTCAAGCCGGTCGGAAAAAGCAATTTCGCTTTTCCGGCGATGACCTACTACCCGGAACGTGCATCGGATCGGATGGCCTACATCACGCTGTTCCCGATCGGCGGCACCATGCGCGCGAACTTCATGGTCTATCGCGACATGAACGATCCGTGGTTGAGCGAGATGCGTCATCGCCCGGCCGAAACGCTGTTCGCGCTGATGCCGGGTCTGCGCAAGCTCACCGGCGAGGCGGAAGTCGTCGGTCCGGTGAAGATCAGGCCCGCCGATCTCTACGTCACGCACAATCACGTGCAGCCGGGCGTCGTTCTGGTCGGTGACGCGTGCGGAACCTCGTGCCCGGCCGCGGGTACCGGGACCAGCAAGGTGTTCACCGACGTTGAGCGGCTGTGCAACGTGTATATCCCGCAGTGGCTCGCCACCGACGGAATGGGCGTCGACAAGATCGGCGCGTACTACGCCGATCCGGTCAAGAAGGCCTGCGACCAGCACTCGTTCGAAAAAGCATTCAGCCTGCGTTCGATCTCGATCGACGAGCGTCTGTCCTGGCGTCTGCAGCGCTGGGCGCGGTTCTTCGCACGCCTTACGATCGGCGCCATCCGCCGGGTGATGCCGTCGGTGCCGCTGCGCGATGATCCCACCGTGCGCGAACGCGCGAGCGCGCGGCTTTCCCTGCATCAGCGATAGCGATAGTGCGAGCGGCGAAACGCCGCTGCCGGCGTGCTCGCAATCTGTTAGGCTCGGGCACTCGTCGGAGTGCCGGGATGACGTCACGTCGGGGACTGTTTCCGATCGCGTTCGGCCTGGTGGTGGTCGCGTCGGCCGCCGCGTTCGCGCAGCCTGCATCGGACTACTACCGCGGCAAGCAGATCCGTATGATCGTCGGCCATCCGGTCGGCAACGACTACGATCTCGGCTCGCGTTTCCTCGCGAAGTATCTGGCCAAACATATTCCCGGCAATCCGCTGATCGTCGTGTCCAACATGCCGTCGGCGTCGAGCGTCGCGGCGGCGAATTTCCTCTACACGCAGGCGCCGCGCGACGGCACCGTGCTCGGCTCATTCTCGCGGAATATCCCGAGCCAGGCGTTGATGCGGCAGGCGAACCTCGACATCGACCCGCGCCGCTACAGCTGGATCGGCGGCACCGCGCTGCCGGGCCGCGTCTGCGCCGCGTGGCATACCGCCAAGGTGCGCACGCCCGCGGACCTGCTCACCGCCGAGCTGATCGTCGGCGGTGGCGGTTCCGGTTCGTCGCTGAGCATCCTGCCGACGGTGTTCAATCATGTGCTGGGCACGAAATTCCGCCTGGTCGAAGGCTACAAAGGCACCAACGACACCGTCATCGCGATGGAGCGCGGCGAGGTCGAAGGCGTGTGCGCGACCTATGCGCAGTTCCGGGTGCACGAGCGCGCGCTCAACGAGGGCAAGCTGCGGCTGATCCTGCGCGCCGAGGAATCGCCGATCGCGGCGGTCCCGGAGGTGCCGTCGATCTACGACCTTACCAAGACCGAGGCGCAGCGTCAGTTGATGCGCTTCGTGTTCTCCAGCGTCGAGTTCGGCCGTCCTTATGTGTTGCCGCCCGATTCGCCGCCGGAGCTGGTCGCGCTGATGCGCAAGGCGTTCGCCGATGCGGTCAATGACCCCGAGCTGGTCGCCGAGGCGACACGACTCAAGCTCGACATGACGTTTCGTCCGCCGGACGATCTGGTGAAGCTGGTCGACAACCTCTACCAGACGCCGCCGTCGATCATCGACACCGTCAGGAAGCTCGTGCCCAATATTCAATAGAGAGCATTTGAAGTGACGACGGGTTTCTCCCCGCTCGTCCCCGCGAAGGCGGGGACCCAGGGGCCACAAAGTAAGATTCTGAATTCCCGCGTGCGTGGGAATGAGCGGCGGATAGACCGCGCACTCAAGCTGTCGGTTCGAGTAGCTTCACATCATCGCGTGCGGCAACACAAACGGCACGCCTGCCGGCGGCGCCCGGCCGACGGCGGCGCCGACCTTGAACACCCGCGATAGCATCTCGTCGGTGATGATCTCGCGCGGCGCTCCATCGCCGGCGACGCTGCCGTCGCAGAGCACGACGACGCGGTCGGCGAACAGCGCCGCCAGATTGAGGTCGTGCAGGATCGCGATCACGGTGACGCCGCGCGCGGCGCAGCGCCGCGTCGCGGTGAGTAGGTCGAGCTGGTGGCGCATGTCGAGGCTTGCGGTTGGCTCGTCGAGCATCAACACGCCGGGGCCGTGCGCGGCCTCGCCGCAGGCAAGCTGCACCAGCACGCGCGCGAAATGCGCCCGCTGCTGCTCGCCGCCCGAGAGCGTCGTGATGATGCGCTCGCCCAGCGCCGCGAGGTCGACTTCGCGCAACGCGTCGGCTACCAGCACTTCGATGCGAGGGCCACGTCGGTCGCCCGCGCCCATGCGCACGATTTCGGTGACGGTGAAGGGAAACACCACGCTGACATCCTGCGACAGCACGGCGCGGTGTTCTGCGAGGACGCGCGGCGTGTAGGACGCGAGGTTGCGGCCGCGCAGCCGCACCATGCCGGAAAGCGGTTTGCGCTCGCCACACAGCAGGCGCAGCAGCGTCGTCTTGCCGGCGCCGTTCGGGCCGACGATCGCTACGCATTCGCCGGGCGCGAACGCCAGCGTCACCGCATCGAGCAGTGTCTTGCCGCCCGCGCGCACCGACACGGCCTCGGTCTCGATCGCGGGAGGCTTTGCGGCGGCCGAAGAATTGGCGGCGGAAGTCATGGCCCCACCAGCGCGCGTTGCCGCATCAGCAGCGCGAGAAAGAACGGCGCGCCGATCGCGGCAGTGACGATGCCGACCGGAAGCTCGGCCGGCGCCACCAGCACGCGCGCCACGGTGTCGGCGGCGACCAGCAGGATCGCGCCGAAGCACAGCGATGCCGGGAGTAAGACACGATGCCCCGGGCCGAGCGAAAGCCGCAGCAGATGCGGCACCACGATGCCGACAAAACCAATAATGCCCGCAAATGCCACCGAGGCGCCGGCGGCGGCGGCGACCAGCACGATCGCGGCGCGCTTGAGCCGCTCCACGGCGACGCCCATGTGGAAGGCTTCCGCTTCGCCCAGCACCATCAGGTCGAGGCCGTTGACGATGAACGGTAATGACAGCAGCAGCACCAGCAGGAACGGCGCAATGGCGCCAGCCTTGCCCCAAGTCGAGCCGCTCAGCGAGCCGAGCGTCCAGAACGTGATGTCGCGGAGCTGGCGGTCGTCCGCCATGAAGATCAAAAGCCCGATCGCGGCCTGCGCCAGCGCGCCGATCGCGAGCCCGGCGAGCAGTAGCGTGGCGATCGAGGTGCGGCCTTCACGCGTCGCCAGACGATAAAGGATCGCGGTGGTGATCAGCGCGCCGACGAACGCGGCGATCGGCAAAGCCGCGTACGGCAGCACGATGCCGACGCTGGCAAGAATGCGGTCGCCGAAGACGATGGTGGAGGCGGCGGCAAGCGCCGCACCGGCGGAGACCCCGACAAGTCCGGGCTCGGCCAAAGGATTGCGGAACAGGCCCTGCATGATGGTGCCGGCGGCCGCCAGCATCGCGCCAACCATGCCGGCCATCGCGATGCGCGGCAGACGGATCGACCACAGCACCAGCCGGTCGCGTTCGATCAGCGCGGGGTCGCCCGCCACGAATCCGGCGGCGGCCATCAGCCGCGGCAGTGGAATTCCGGCGGCGCCGATGGTGGCGGCGAGTGTCGCCGTCACGATGAGCGCCACGCACAACACCGTGACGACGATGACTGGCGAGCGACGGGCGTAAGTCCAGGCGCCGGCGAGGCGGCGCGGCGACACGTCGGCCGGCGCGGCCGTGGTTAGCCCCGGCATGCCTGCACGCGCGTGTCGTCCTGCTCGGAAGGAAGCTTGCCGGCCGACAGCGAAGGGTAGAGCGTCGTGGCGAGGTCGCGTGCCGCCGATGCGGTGCGCGGTCCGAAGCCCAGGAGATAAAGCCCGTTCATGGCGACGAAGGCCTGTCGCTGGGCCGCCGGGGTGAGCGCGAATGCCGGATGGGCGAACACCGTGCGGGCGTCGAGCGGATGGGAATCGCGACGCATCGCCAGCACGAATTCGGGCTTGGCCGCGATGAGCGCCTCGTCGTTGATCGGCTTGTAGCCTTCATAGTCGAGGATGGCATTGGTCGCGCCGGCGAGCTTGATGATGCCGTCGGCGGCGGTCGCACGTCCGGCGACCATCGCCCGCTCGTTCACGAACGAGAGCAGGAACGTCGCCTTGAGCGGATGATCGACCTGCGCGCGGATTTGCGCCAGCGCATCGAGATCGGCTGCGACTGCCCTGGCCAGGCATTGGCCGCGCTCGGCGTTGCCGGCGGCGGTCGCGACGATCTCGATCTTGTCGAGAATGCCTTGGCCGGTGTGTTTGTCCGGCACCGTCACGAACGGAATGCCCGCGGCGCGCAGCACGGCGACGGCTTCTTTGGGTCCGGAGTCCTCGGTCGCGAGGATGAGCGACGGATTGAGCCCGAGCACGCCTTCCGGCGACAGCGCGCGCATGTAGCCAACATTCGGCTTGTCGCGCAGCGCCTGCGGCGGATGGAAACTCGTGGAGTCGACAGCGACCACGCGTTGCTCGAGGCCGAGCGCGTAGAGGACCTCGGTGATCGCGCCGCCGATCGAGACGATGCGCGTGTTGTCGCGGATGGTAACCGGCTGTCCGGTGGCATCGCGCACGACGATCGGATCGCAATGCGCCGCGCTCGCCGTCAGCAGAACGATCAGAGCGAATGCGAAGCGGGTCAAGCTGGGGATATGCCTTCGCATGCCGGCGCTCACTTGGTGAGGATCAGCTTGTTCTGGGCGGTCAGACGCAGCCGGTAGACATCCGTGCCGTGAGCAATGGTGATCTCGCGCGTGTTGATGAACAGGTCGCGGCTGTCGATCCGGTCAGCGGTGATATTGATCTTGCGTCCTTCCGACGAAGATGTGAGCGGCTCTCGCGCCGAATTTCTCGTCGTTTCTTGCTTGGTGTCCGAATTCATCTTGGATGATACCGTAAGTATATCGATGTATTCTTTGTTCGACTTCTTAGTTTAGAGCCTTTTCAAGCTACTATTCATTCAGTTTAGAGTGTTTTTAATTTTTGATTTCTTTCCTTGACGGTGGTATTACAAATAAATACCAATGACAACACTTTAGGCGACCTAGTCAGCTGCGCGCGGGGGCGCGCGGCTGGGAGCCAGCAAGCCTCCGGTTTTTCCGGTCGCCCGCCAGCCACACGAACCAAAAACAGTGTGCTCGGGGGCATCATGTCTGGACGCAGTCGGAGTGTAGAAGCGCTTCTCGTCGGAGTTTCGGCGGTCGCGTTGTTGTCAGGTCTCGCCGGCGCTCCGGCGCTCGCGCAATCCACCTATCTCGATCCGATCACGGTGGTGGCGAGCCGCACCGAGGAAGTCGTGATCCAGGCGCTGGCCGGTGTGAGCGCCGTACGCAGTGAACAGCTTACCCAGGACATGCCGACGCGGTTGGAGGATGTGCTCTTCGGCGTGCCGGGCGTGAACACGCAGCAGCGCGCCGACGAGCCCGGCATGGCGGTCAACATCCGCGGTTTGCAGGACTTCGGCCGCGTCGCGGTGGTCATCGATGGCGCGCGGCAGAACTTCCAGCGTACCGGTCACCAGGCCGATGGCCTTGTCTACATGGAGCCCGAGCTGCTGGCCGGCGTCGACGTGGTGCGCGGCCCGGTCGCGAACATCTACGGCTCCGGCGCGATCGGCGGCGTGGTGTCGATGCGCACGCTCGATTCGAACGACATTCTGAAGCCGGGGGAGCGCTTCGCCGCCTTGCTCCACGGCATGGTCGGCTCCAACCAGGTGCAGGGGCTCGGCTCGGCGTTCGTCGCGGCGCGGCCGGTCGACAATTTCGACTTCATGGTCGGCACCACCGCGCGTAACCGCAACGACTTCAAGGACGGCAACGGCAACATTGTCCCGAACAGCCATTTCCGGGTCATCACCGAGATCGGCAAAGTCAACGTACGGCCGGCGGAAGGACATGAGCTGAAGTTCGGCTTCATCAACTACGAGGCCAGCTACGACAACGGGATTCCCAACGCGACACGCACCGCGACGGTCTATGGCACCGAAGTCACCAACCAGATCGCGACCGGCCGTTGGCGTTACGCGCGCCCCGACGACAAGCTGCTGGATTTCGACATCAACACCTATTGGACCACGACCAAAACCGAGCAGACCAAGGTCCAGGGCACCAACAGCGCGATTACCGGGTTGCTCGGGTCGCAACGGTCGTTCCAGGTCGAGACGATTGGCGTCGACGCGAACAACACCTCGCGCTTCGAAACGGGAGATTTCCGGTTTGCCTGGACCAACGGCGCCGATGCGTTCCGCGATCGGGTCACAGTGGTTGATCCGAGCGGCACCGGCGACCTGTTCACGCCGAACGGCCAGCGTACCGTGTCCGGCGCCTTCACCCAGCTCAGGATGAACTACTCGACTTGGCTCGAGGTGCTCGGCGCGGCGCGCTACGACAACTACCGCCTGGAAGGCGCAAACGGCAATTCCGGTAGCAGCGGCGACCGCGTTTCGCCCAAGATCACGGTGGGCCTCACGCCGATTCAGTGGATCACCGTCTACGGCACCTACGCGGAAGGCTACCGCGCGCCGGCGATCACCGAGGTGTTTGTGGCGGGCACGCATCCGTTCCCGGCGCCGTTCGATCTGCTGAGCAATCCATCGCTGCGCCCGGAGGTCGGCAAGAACAAGGAAATCGGCGTCAACATCCGCAAGGATGCCCTGTTCGTTGCCAACGACGCGTTTCGCTTCAAGGCCAACGTCTATCAAAACGACATCAAGGACTTCATCGAGTTCGTGCCGATCGTCAATGGATCGCCTTTCGGCACGCCCGCGCAGGGCGGACAGGTTTGCACCAATCTCGGGTTCGGTCCGGTCGGCATCTGCGAGCAGTATCAGAACATCCCGTCAGCGCGGATCAGGGGCGCCGAGTTCGAATCCAGCTACGACGCCGGCGACTGGTTCCTGAACGTGGCCGGCAGCGCCAACAAGGGTCAGAACCTCACCAAGAACCAGCCGCTGGTGAAGATCTATCCGCCGCAACTGGCGACCACCGTCGGCGCGCGCTTCTGGGAGCGCAAGGTCACGATGGCGGTGCGCTGGCTGGCGGTCGCCGAGAAAAAGGCGGAGGACATTCCGCCGCCGCCGCCGGTGCCGGGCTTCCAGGGCCTGGCGATCCCGACGGCCGCCTACAACGTGGTCGGCATCTACGCCGATTATCGGCCCAATGAAGACATGATTATCGGCTTTGGAATCGACAACCTTTTCGACAAGTACTACGTGCGCTATCTTGATCTTCGCACGTTGAGCACCCAGTTCGGCTCAAACAATCTCGTGCCGTCACCGAGTCCCGGAATCACGTTCAAGGGTTCGTTGAAGGTGCGCTTCGGGGACACCTTCTTCAAGAACGGGTGATGGTGAGACAGTTTCCGCACTTAGGCGACTTCGTCGCCACGCGAGCGCACGATCAGGGCGGTGCCGACAACCTCCACGGCGCTGTCCTGGTTGCGCGTCGCGGTGAGCCGCCGCAGTCGGAGGCGACCGATCTCAGCAACGTCGTTCCATTCGCGCGTCCGCGCCGCCAGGCCGCGGCTGCGGTGTTCCCGCTTGCATCCGTCGGCGCTGACGATCGTCCCGCGCCGTTCGTCACGAAATGGGGCATCGGCAGGGGCATCGCGTTGCTCGCGGGCTCGCTGGCGTTGCACGGCGCGCTGCTCGCGATGTTCTGGCAGGATACCCGGCCGATGGCGGGAATCGGCGTCGAGGTGATATCGGTCGAGATTACGCTTGGCGGCCCCACGGCTGCCGGCCTGGCGCAGACGCCGAACGAGCGGGACGCTCAGGTCGCGTCGCAGGCGGCCGAAGAAACCCCGCCGGAGGAGCCCGCGACCGAGCAGTCGCGCGTCGCCACCGTGATGCCGCAGGAAGTTCCGGTCGGGCCTCAGGAGACGGCGCCGGAACTGCAGCCGCAGGAAACCCCGCCGGAAGCCCAGCCCGACGAGTTGAAGCCGCAGGAGCAGCAGGCCACACTCGCCGAAACGGCGGCACAGCCGGTCGAAAAGCCTCCGGAACAGGCGCAGCCGCCGCGACCGCAGGTGCAGGCCGTGCAGAAGGCGCCGGAGCGCAAGCGCATCGCCGCTCCTACCGAGAAGAAAGCGGCACAGAAGAAGCAGCGTACCGCCGCGGTTGACAGCGAAGCCGGCAGCGGCGTCGGCCGCGGGCGGTCCGACAGGTTGGAAAACTACGCGGGCATCGTTCGCGCGCACCTCGTGCGCTACAAGCAAATGCCAAGCGGCGCTCGCGGCAACGGGGTCGCTACGGTCTCGTTCACGCTCGACGGCAATGGGCGGGTTACGTCGGCGCGGCTGGCGGGTAGTTCCGGCGTTCCAGCCTTCGACCAGGAGGCCGTCGCCATGGCGCGGCGCGCCTCGCCGTTCCCGCCGCCCAAAGACAGCAAGGCCAATAGTTTCACCGTTCCCGTCCGGTTCGAAGTGCGGTAAACAATATCTGGATTCCGCTGCAGCCAGCCGCCAGCCAGCCGCAAGCAGCTCGCAGACAGAGGAGTTTCCATGTTTATCGCCATGAATCGGTTCCGTATTGCCCGTGGCTCGGAAGAAGCCTTCGAGCAGGTGTGGCTCAGCCGTGACTCGCAATTGAACACGGTGCCCGGGTTCGTCGAATTCCACCTGCTCAAGGGCCCGGAAGCCGAGGACCACACGCTCTACGCCTCGCACACGGTGTGGCAGAGCAAGGCTGCATTCGAGGGCTGGACCAAGTCCGAGGCGTTCCGCGCCGCCCATGCGCGGGTCGGCGACAACACGAGCGGTACGCTCTATCTCGAACATCCGAAGTTCGAGGGCTTCGAGGTCCGCCAGACGATTGCGCCCGCCAAGCCTGCGGCTGCCTGAAGATCATGTCCACGCCGGACTTTGATCTCCACCGCTACATGGCGGAGAATCCTGGCGCCGTGTTCGAAACGGTCGCCGGCGAACACGGCGTCACGCCACGCGCCGCGGTCGAGGCGCTGCCAGCTGAAATGCGCTCGCTTGCGCCCGGCGCGGCCTTCATCGACGCTATGGGTGACATCGCCAAATGGGGCGATGTCACCCTGATCGTGCATACCGAAGACGGGATCATGGAGTTCACGGGGCCGATCCCGGAAGGCCAGGTCATGCGCGGCTATTTCAATCTCATGGGAGCGACCGGCTTCCACGGCCACCTCCGGCACGATCGCTGCGCCGGTCTCGCCTTCGTCGAGCGGCCGTTCATGAACAAGCTCTCGGCGGTGATCGTGTTCTTCAACACCGACGGCGGGGTCATGTTCAAGGTCTTCGTCGGCCGTGACGAGAAGCGCGAGCTCAAGACGGATCAGCTTGCGGCGTTCCGCGCGCTTGCCAAGCGGCTCTGCCAAGCCGATGCAAGCGCGATCGAGGCCAGCGCGGCGGTCTGACGGTTTGCCGCCGCGGCCGGGCTTGCCGCGGCGGTTTCCGGCTCTATCCTTCCGGCCGTCGCATGTCGTCGGGAGAACTCACCTGTATCGCCTCGTCGTCGCTCTCATTGCTCTCGGCCTGTGCGCGACCGCGCATGCCGAGCCAGCGATATCCGCGGCCAAGATTTCCGCCGCGAAGCGCGCGGACAACGGCTTCGTCGTCTACGACGTGCAGTCTGAATTCCAGGCGGGGACCACGCAGATCTTCGTCCGGGCGCCGGCGAAGATCATGGGCGGCCCGCTGTTGACGCTCTACGTCCTGCCGGTCGAGGCGCACGACGAGAAGCGCTGGGGCGATGCGCGCGGGGAGATCGCCAAGCTCGATCTCGCCAACCGCCACGGCGTCGTCGTCGTATTCCCGACCTTCAGTCATCTGCCATGGTTCGCCGACCATCCGAGCGATCCGCACATCCGGCAGGAGGCCTATTTCCTGAAGGTGGTGTTGCCGTTCGTCGAACGGATGTATCCGGTGGGGAGCGACCGCCATGCCCGTGCTCTGCTCGGCTTCAGCAAGTCCGGATGGGGCGCGTGGACGCTGCTGTTGCGCCATCCCGACGTGTTCGGCAGGGCTGCGGCCTGGGATGCGCCGATGACCATGGAGGCGCCGCGCTACGGCATGGCGCCGATCGCCGGCACGCAGGAGAACTTCGAGCACTATCGCGTCACGACGCTGTTGCGCGAGCGCGGCGCTCTGCTGGGCAGCGAGCCGCGGCTGATGCTGACGGGATGGGACTTCTACCGCGACCAGACCGTCGGCGCGCGCCGCCTGCTGCAACAGCTCAAGATCCCGCATGTCTACCGCGATGGTCCGCAGCGGCGCCACCACTGGAACAGCGGCTGGATGGACGAGCTCGCGCGGTGGAGCGCGCGCTAAATATTGCTGCGCAGTACCTCTCCTCCGCTCATTCCCGCGCTCGCGGGAATCCAGAATCCTTCTTTGTGGCTCCTGGGTCCCCGCTTTCGCGGGGACGAGCGGCGAAAGAGTCATTCGCGCTTAATACAAATGCCCGGCCACGGAGGCCGGGCATGACGCAATTGCAGAGTTCAGCGTCGTTACTTCGCCGACTTCGGCTTGAACGCGCTCTCGACCAGCGTGGGGTCCAGCGAGGCCGGCACCTGGCCGGTGGTGGCGTAGAGATAGACGCCGGCCTGGAAGATGCTGCTTAGCGTCTGCACGATCACGAACGTGCCGATTGCGCTGAACACGCCGATCGCCATCAGCAGTACGCCGAGACCGGCGACCGCCGCCGCGCCCTTGCTGAGCACCAGCGCCATACCGCCAAAGAAGACCAGCGCCGACAGGATGAAGAACAACCCGCCGATGAGGCCGATGCGGGCTTCGCCGGCCAGCGACTCGCCCCACTTGGCGCGCAGGATCGCGGTGGAACGCTTGACCGCGGTGACCGGGCCGACCTTCTCGATCACCAGCACGGGCACCACGAAGTAGGTAACGACCGCCCACGACACTTCCAGCAGGCCGCCCAGGAAGTTGCCGAGGAACCCGAGGTAGTTCTGCAGCGCGTCGGTGATCATGTTGAGGATGATGCCGACCGTGGTGGTGACCAGCGCCCAGCCGAGGATCTGCGGCAGCAGGCCGACCGCCGATGCCAGACCGGCGCGGATCGAAGGCCTCTCACCGGCGTGCGCACGCAGGGCGCATTGGATCAGGGCCACGTTGAAGAAGATCATGACCGCCGTCATCATGTAGAAGATGCCGAAGGCGGCAACGTAGAACAGGAAGCTTTGCGATTTCGCGTTGCCCAGGTGCCGCCAGATCGATCCGGTGCCGCCAAGCTGCGGCATCAGCGTCGCCAGGATCGCGCCGATGATCACCAGGAAGATCGCGCCGGACATCGCCGGCAGGATTGCGAGCTTGGGATATTGCTTGAGCACGGCGAAGCTTGCCTTCGCCATCGACCAGCCGCGCGATAAGCGTGCGAACATCGTTCTTTCTCCCTCGATAAACAGGTGCTTCTGCGTTAGTCGTTCGAATTGCGGCGAACCGGTGGCGGCAGGGAAGGGATAGCCGTTTGCGCACGGTTTCAGGGTGAATCGAGTCCGGACCGTTAACCGATCGCCAAGCCGAATGCGGAATCCAGGGGCGAAATTCGGCCGCGCCTTAAGCGCATCCCAACCTGACCGTGGTTTCCTCCGTCAATTGCCGAACGAATTGATGGCGAGCCACCATGGTCACCAAAGGCTTAAAGCTGATCGCCGCTCCCGTTCTTGCGGCGATCACTGTCGGCGGCTGCACCGAAGGCAAGAGGCCAGCTTTGATGCATGTCACGAGAAGTGGGTGGGCTATTACACAAGGCCACCTCGGCCCCATGGCTCGCCGCCAGACCGGTTCATGATGGATGGGCTTACGCTGTGCATGTACACCGGCGGCTACGGCCGAGTGCCTAACCCAGTTGCTGCTTGCACGGCGCCTCGCACTGCTACGAGCGACTGCTTTGAAGTCAGCTTGAGAATTGTTTTTGTCTGGCTGCGTCCGTTCTCATAGTCGGCGTCTGACGCCGTTGCGCGCAAGATGCGCTTCGATGGACGCCATCAAGCGGACTCTCCGCGAAGCCGACGTGCAGACAACGCGGGGCACTCGGTTTCTCTCAATTCGTAAACCGATCGTGCATGCCTGTTGAGGCAAATTCCTTGGTATGGAGACCGGCGCGATGCCTGATATCTTGCTTTCAAGCGAAAAAGGATGGCCGAGCACACTATTCATGTGGCTCGTGCGGGGCATTGCAGCATTCGCGACCCCCTACTGGTCTTTCCTCCTGTTGCTGTTTCTCGGAGCGCTCGCCGAGCCACGCGGCGGCAGTGGTCACGGATTTCACTTCGTCGCGCCCTCGATCAATCTGCTGGCGGCGACGCCGTTCTTCCTGCTGTTCGTGGTGCCGGCACTTGGTTTCAGCTTTCTTGGTGGGCGCGATGGCCCGAAGATCGCTGCAATGCTTCTGGCTGCAGGATGTTTCTTGGCAACAGTGTTCTACTTCATCATCAAGGGCTGACGTTGATTCCCGCTCGACGGCGCGGAACGCTCTGAAAGCGAAACCAGCGCTGGCTTTATTCACCCAGCATCATCGCGGCGATCTTCTCACCAACCATGATGGTCGGGATGTTGGTGTTGGCGCAGGGCACCGCCGGCATGATCGAGGCGTCGCAGACACGCAGGCCCGAGACGCCGTAGACGCGGCCGGCCGGGTCGGTCACCGCGCCGGGGTCGTTGGATGCGCCCATGCGGCAGGTGGAGGTCGGATGCCAGTGCCCGTGCACGGTATCGGTGATCCATTGCCTCAGCGTCGCGTCGTCGGCGAGGTCTTCGATCGACGGACCGTCGGCGATCAGCGTGTCGATCATGGTGCGGCGCAGCGGTTCGGAGAGGTCCATCAGTGCGCCGCCGATCGCCATCTGCAACTTGTTACGGCGGTTGTAGACCGCGTAGCGGCGGGCGCGGTCGCTGTAGCTGACCGGGAAGATCTGCGTGCAGGTGCGCTGCACGGCGGGGTTCGCCTGCAGCTTGATCATCATGCGCACGCCCAGGATCATGCGCTCCATGTCGCGCCAATCCGAGCACATGTTGAAATCGATATCGGGCTTCGCCGAAGGACCGGGCGAAGTGAGGCGCACCTCGCCGGTCGAGAACGAGCGGTTGACCCACATCATCAGCAGGCCGAGCCGGCGGCCGATGCCGTGCCATGACGCCTTGTTGCTCGGGATGATGTACATGTCGCCCGCGGGACAGTCCTCGAGGTTCGACGACCAGCGCAATCCCGCGAACATCTGCCGCCGCACGTCCGGTCCGAGCCGCGCCTCCGGACGCAGGTAGCACCCGAAATTCACGCCGGGGTGCTCCATCAGGTGCTTGCCGACGCCGGCGCGGTCGGCGACGACCTCGATGCCGAGTGCCGCAAGCTCCTGCGCCGGGCCGATGCCGTTGCGCATCAGGAACACCGGCGAGTGCAGCGCGCCCATCGAGACGACGATCTCGCGCGCCGTGATGTCGATCGTCTTGCCGTCGCGCCGCACCCGTACGCCGGTGACGCGGGTGCCGTCGAACAGCAGCCGCTCCGCGCGGGTGCGGCTCAGGATCGACAGGTTGCGCCGCTGCCGGACGTCGCGGGTCAGGTACGCCATCGCGGTCGAGACGCGGTGATCGTCGATGTTGGAAATCGCGATCGGGAAATAGCCGTCGCGGAACACACCGTTCTGGTCGTGCAGATTTTGGTAGCCGAGCGACGCTGCGGCGACGAACAGGCCCTCGACGAATGGCGGCCAGCCCGATGCGATGCGCCGCAGCGGCATCGGGCCGTCTCTGCCGTGCAGCGGCCCGTGGAAGTTGCGGTCGTCCTCGAGCCGTTTGAAGTAGGGCAGCACGTCGTCCCAGTCCCAGCCGGTCGCGCCGTCTGCTGCCCAGTCGTCGTAGTCGGATGGCAGTCCGCGCACGGCGACCATGCCGTTGATCGACGAGGTGCCGCCGATCACGCGGCCCTGCGTGTAGCGGCGGCGCGGCCTGTTGTCGGGTGCGTTGCCGGGGCGGGGGCCGAACGCCGCGGTGAGACCGGGCCACGAGAAGCGCGGATTGGAGTGTGCGGTAGCGGCGAAGCTGTCGAGCACCTCGGGTGGCTCGCTGCCTGGTGGGTAGTCGTCGCCGGCCTCGATCAGCAGCACATTGTTGCCGGGCCGTGCGCTCAGCCGGCTCGCCAGCACGCAGCCGGCCGAGCCGGCGCCGATGACGATGACATCGTACTGTGCGGCCGCGGCGTCACGCATCCGCATCCGTGTCCGCGCCCAAGACGTCCGCGCCCAGGACGCGGGCGCCGTAGCTTTCCGCCGCGCTGTGCCAGTTCAGCGAATGGTGCGCCGCCGCCGCGTGCGCGTCGCGGAATTTGCGCTGTAATTCGTGGTCGGCATAGAGCACGCGCCCGCCGGCATCGTTGAACAGCCGCTGCACCGCCTGGATCGAGAGCTGCGCGGCATAGGCCATGTTACGCTTGCCGTGCACCTGGCGATGCTTGCTGAACGGCTCCTTGCGCTCCAGCACGCCCATCGCCTCGCGCAGCGCGCCTAAATACATACGGGACGCCGCTTCGATCTCGGCCGCGGCGGTGGCGGCGACGATCTGCGCGCCGGCGAGCGCCGCCCACGGCTTGCCGCGCGATTTCCGCGGCCGCGTGTACTGGTAATACGTTTCGAGACAGCCCTCGGCGATACCGACCGCGACGGCGCAGAAGCTCGCCGACGACGGCCCGCCGCGCGGCATGTGGAACACCGGCGCGGCATAGAGCTGCGCGCCCGGCGCTTTGCCTTCATCCGATAGTTTCTTGTCGAGGATGCGATGCTCCGGGACGAATTTCTCCTCGATCACGAACGTCTTGCTGCCGGTGCCGGCGAGACCGATGACGTGCCAGTCGTCGACGATGGTGATGTCGCTCTTCGGCACCAGTACCGAGCACGCCTGCTTGCGCGAGCCGTGATCGATCACGCCGGCCGCCATCACCCAGTCGGCGTGGTCGACGCCGCTCGAAAACGTGTGCCGGCCCGACCAGATCACGCCGCCGCCGTCGACCGGCCGGCCCTTACCGACCGGCGTGACACAGTTTGACAACTTCGCGGTCGAGTCCTTGCCCCAGACATCTTCCTGCGCCTGCGCCGAATAGGACGCGAGCTTCAGGATGTTGTCGGTGAGCACCATGTGCACCCAGGCCTGCGAACCGCAGCCGCGCGCCAGCGTCTGGCTGACTTCGCACAACACGTCATAGCCGTGCTCGAAGCCGCCATAGCGTGCCGGCTGGCAGATGCGCAGCAGGTCGTTGGCGAGGTAGTCGCGGATCGTCTCGTCGGGGCAGCGGCGCAAGGCTTCGGCCTGCGCGGCGCGCTCCTGCACGACCGGCACCAGCGCCTCGGCACGGCGGAGCAATTCCTCGCGCGAGGGCGCGGTGGATTTGGGAGTTGTCGTCGCTTGCAGCATCAATTCTTCTCGTATTGTCGACCGCACTCCGCCCTCATCCTGAGGAGCGAGCGCAGCGAGCGTCTCGAAGGATGGCCGCAGGCTCTGAATGTGCAGCCATGGTTCGAGACGCGCACTTTCGTGCGCTCCTCACCATGAGGTTCAGGGATGTTGCGCATGAGTTCAATTCCCCGGATTGTTGAGTTGCTGGATGCGTTCGACCACGCGCGCGGGCGACGCATAGGCACGCGCGATGACTTCCTGCAGTTGCTGGCCGGTCTGCGGCGCGTTGACGATCAGGCCGATCTTCTCGGCGTCGGCCTTGAACTGCGGATCGATGAACGTGTCGGCCAGCGCCTTGCGCATGGCGGCGACGCGATCCGCCGGCACATCCGGCGGCAGCATCAGCGGCCGGCCGAGCGCTTGCGGCGCGGATGCCGCCTGCATCAGCAGCTTGTCGTCCTCGCTGGTGAGGAGATCGGTCGCGAACGGTACGTCCGGCAGCTCCTTCAGCCGCTGCGGCCCGTACTGCACGATCGGCTTCGCCTTCTTGTCCTGCAGCCAGGTAGGCCGCGTCGAGGTGAGCGCCGAGTAGAACACGCTCGGATAGCCGTCGAGTTCGCCGCGCTCCATGGCCAGGAACGCATCGTTCTGGCCGGGATAGCCGTTGATCAGCTTCATCCTTGTGCCGAGCGTGGCGTTGAGCAGCCGCGTGTAGAACGCCGGCGTCGAGTTCGCGCCCGATGCGCCCATGGTGGTCTCATGCTTGCGCAGGTCGTCGACGGTGTTCACCGGCACCGAATTCCAGACCAGAACCATGCTGACCTCATAGCTCGGCGTGCCGAGCCAGTTGAACTTGGTGGCGTCGTAGCGCGCCGCCTTGGTGCCGAACAGCGGCTCGAGCGGCGTGCCATTCTGTACCAGCCCGACGGCGGTGCCGTCCTTCTCGGCCGTGTTGTAGAGCCAGTTGACGGCGGTGATGCCGCCGGCGCCCGGCATGTTGCGCACCACCACCGTAGGATTGCCGGGGATCAGGCGTCCCATGTGGCGTGCCAGCGCGCGGGCGAGCGCGTCGTAGCCGCCGCCGCTCGATGTGCTCACCACGATGGTGACGGTCTTGCTGCGGTAGAAATCGGCGACCGGTTGCGCCGACGCGGACGATGCGGCGAAATACAGAACTGCGAGTGCTGCAATCCACCGGCTCGCCATGTCGTTTCCCTTGAGCATTGTTCTTTCGTGGGCACTGCGCCCTTGAACGCAAGATAGCCGCCGTCGAGCAAAAGGTCTGCCCCTTACTACGGGCCGAGTAGCCTTTGCCCGTAGATCACTCCATCCGTACGTTCTTGGAGAAGTCGTAATCCGCGCCGCTGTCGCTCGCGAACTGCCAGCGCACCACGCCGTCCCATTGGCCGCCGAACACTTCCGCGAGAAACCGCTGCTGCGCGGCCCAGCCGGCGTCGGCCTCGGGCTTGCGGTAGCGGCCCGGCATGGTGTCGTTGAGCCAGCCGTGCGGCGCGCCACGATAGAGGTGAATGTCGTAGCTCTTGTTATTCGCCTCCAGGCAATTGCGGAAGCGCAGCACGTCGTCGCGCGAAATGATGTGGTCGGCTTCGCCGAACGCGCCGAACACAGGACAGGTGATTGCGGCGATCATCTCTTCCAGCGGCTTCGGCTGGAGCTTGGTGATCCCCCATTCGCGCTTCGACGCTCCGCCGTACCACACCACGGCGGCGGTGATCGGCGTCTCGGCGGCGAACACCAGCGGATGCCGGCCGGTCTGGCAGTAGCCCATGACGACGACCTTTGCCGGGTCGGCGGCCTTGTGGGACTTCAGCGTCGCCAGCGCGGCGCGCATCAGTTCGTTCGATTCCGGGTCGGACAGGTCGTAGCGGCCATCGCCGGCATTGAGCGCCTTCTGGTCCGGGTGCCGGTAGAAGAAATTCGGCGCCAGCACGGTGAAGCCGTCGCGCGCGCAGCGCATCGCCTGGTCCTTGGTGTGCCGCACCAGCCCATAGCGCTCGTGCATGAGGACCACGGTCGGAAACCTGCCGCCGCCAGTCGGATAGGCGAGGAAGGCGGGCATGCCGTTGGCGCAGGTGATCTCCTCGGTGGTGATGTCGACGTGGCGGGCGGCGATGGTCATTGTAGTCTCCTAGCTCTTGGCTCCGCTCTTTCCTCCGTGATGCGCGGACTTGATCCGCGCATCCATCTTCTTGCGAAGAAGATGGATTGCCGGGCGAAAGGGCGTCAACGCCCGTCTTCGACGGGCTATGCCCGGCAATGACCGTCAGGCGGTCATCAGCTTCACGGCGTCGTCCGCGGTCATCACCCGGGCCATGCGCGGAAACACCCGCTCCAGGAAAAACTCGTTGTTGTTGCCGCGCGCCGAATAGCAGCCGTCGCGAATCACGACGATGCCGAGGTCCATGTCGCGCGCCGCGAACACCGTCGAGGCGATGCCGACGTCGGTCGAGCCGCCGGCGATCACGATGGTGTCGATGCCGCGGACGCGGAATTGGAGCTCGAGGTTGGTCTGGTAGAACGAGCTCCAGCGGTTCTTACGGACGACCACATCGCCGTCGATCGGTGCCAGTTCCGGCGCGATCTCGGCGTCCGTAGAATCTTTGTAAAAACGCGGCTTGATCATCTGGCCATCGGCGTGCGGCTTCAGGTCCATGTCGGTGTCGGTCAGCCGTGCGACGGTGTCGGAGCCGTCCGGCGCATGTGCGCCGGAGGGGTAGAACGTCGTCAGCCCGGCGCGGCGCGCGCCCGCCTGCAGCCGCTGCAGGTTCGGCAGGATGTTGCGCTCCTTCAGGAAGGCGACTTTCGCCGGATCGCGCGGATGCAGGTAGCCGTTGAGTGCGTCAAAAAGCACCAGGGCGGTGTGGGTGCGTTCGAGCGTCGTTTTGAGCCGAGAAATGGCCGCCATGTCCGTCCTTTCGGTGCGCGTTGCCGCGCGGAAAAATTGCAATCGGTAAGAGGGTCGGCGAGTATGACGCGAACGTCAAGTTAACGGGGGGACGCCATGATCTCCTCGCTCAGGAGGCAGCACGCGACATCGACACAGCTTCGGCTCCAGCTTTGACCTACATGTCCGGCAGACGCTCACCGTCCGGCCAGTGTTCAGGGCGTCCGCCGCCGACGACATCAAACGCGCGGAAAAATAGCGCGATCACAGACAACGACACCCGGAAGGAGACGTACTGATGCTTCGCTCTCGCCTGTTGGTCGCCGCGCTTGCAACCTGCGCGCTCGTTGCTGCATCACCGGTTGGCGCGCAGGGGCCATTCTACAAGGGTAAGCGCCTCACGGTGGTGATCAACTTCGACGCCGGCTCGGCGACCGACATTGAGGGCCGCGTGTTCGCACGGCACTTTGCGAAGCACATCGAAGGCCAGCCGCAGCTGATCGTGCAGAACATCGCCGGCGGCGGCGGCATCAACGGCACGCAGTATATCGGCGAGGTCGCGCCCAAGGACGGCACGACCATGGGTTACATCACCGCCACCGCCTGGAACTACGCGTCGCAGCCGCAGATCTTCCGCGTCGACTTCAGGACCTACGAGTTCATCGGCTACCAGGGTGGCACCGCGATCTACTACGTGCGCACCGACGTGCCGCCGGGCATCAAGCAGTCCGCCGATCTGGTGAAGGCGCAGGGACTGGTGTCGGGCGGCGTCGCCGCCACCACCGGCCGCGATCTCAGCATCCGGCTGACCCTCGACCTGCTCGGCGTGCCGTTCAAGCACGTCACCGGCTATCGTAGCGGCGAGCGCGCGCGGCTCGCGCTGCAGCGGAGCGAAATCCATTTCTATTCGGATACGACCCCCGGCTATCGCGGCGCGGTCGAGCCGACGCTGGCGAAGGAGGGCACCGTAATCCCGCTCTACTACGATCCGAAATGGGACGGGAAGACGTTCGGCAAGTCGAACCAGGTCGAGGGGATGAAGATCGAGCCGTACCAGGAGTACTACCGGCGGGTCATCGGCAAGGCGCCGTCCGGCGAGAAGTGGGAGGCGTATCTTGCGCTCGTCACCCTGAACGGAACGATGCAGCGGTTGTTCGCGCTGCCACCCGGATCGCCGCCGGCCGCCGTCGCGGCGCTGCGCGCTGCCCTCGTCCGTCTCAGCAACGACAAGGAATATGCCGCCGACGCGATCAAGACCTTGGGCTACGTGCCGGAATACGACGCCGGCCCTGAGATCAACGACACCGTGCGCGCGGCGCTCAACGTGCGTCCGGAAATCCGGACCTTCGTCGCCGACTACATCAAGCAGCTCGGCAAGTCGCAATAAGGAAGGCTTGGATTCATAGGGAAGGCTTAGACCCGTAAGGAAGGCCTGGATGACGTCCCTGGCGATCCGCGCCGCTGTGCTGGCGGCAGCATGCGCGATCGGCCTATCCGCGGCCGCCGCCCAGGAGCCGTTCTACAGCGGCAAGCGGCTCACCCTGCTGATCAACTTCGCGGCCGGCGGCCCGACCGATATCGAGGGCCGGCTGCTCGCCAAGCACATCGTCAAACACATCGACGGCCAGCCGCAGATCGTCGTGCAGAACCGCGACGGTGCAGGCGGCCTCGTCGGCACCAACTATGTCGGCGAGGTCGGGCCGCGCGACGGCAGCCTGTTCGGCTACTTCACCGGTGCGGCCTGGAAGTACGTAATGGAGCCGGAGAAGCACACCGTCGATTTCCGCACCTTCGAATTCGTCGGCTATCAGCCCGGCAGCGCCGTCTATTACGTGCGCAGCGATACGCCGCCGGGACTGAAGAGCGCGGCCGACATCCTCAAGGCCCAGGGCGTGGTTGCCGGCGGTCTCGCGGTCGAATCGTCGAAAGACCTGCTGATCCGGCTGACGCTCGACATGCTGGGCGTGCCGCACAAATACATCACCGGCTTCCGTTCCAGCGTGAACGCCCGGCTTGCCGTGCAACGCGGTGAGATCCACCTGCATTCCGAATCGACACCCGGCTACTTCTCGGTGGTCGAGCCGAGCCTGGTGAAGAGCGGCACCGTGGTCCCGCTCTATTACGATTCGTACTACGACGGCGTGACGTTCACGGTGCCGCAGGGGATGGAAAGCTCCTCGATCCTGCCGTTCCAGGATTTTTACCGCAAAGTCCGCGGCGGCGAGCCGGCCGGCCTGCATTGGGACGCCTATCGCACCAATCTTGCCGTCGACTCCGCGATGCTGCGGACGATCGCGATGCCGCCGGGCGCGCCGCCGGAGGCGCAGGCAGCGCTGCGGACCGCGCTCGCACGCCTCAACAATGACAAGGAATATGCGGCGGACACAATGAAGGCGATGCAGTTCGTCCCGCACTACGAAACCGGCGCCGACATCAACACGCGCGTACGCCGGGCGCTGACGGTCTCGCCGGAGATCAGGACGTTCGTGAACAACTATATGCGCGGCGGGAAGTAATTAAGGGTCAACTGGGCCTCTCCCGGCCTCATGGTGAGGAGCGCACGAAGTGCGCGTCTCGAACCAGGGGCCGCCCCATTCCTTCGAGACACTCGCTTCGCTCGTTCCTCAGGATGAGGGCGGAGCGGGGCCGTGCAGACGCTCACTCGCCCTTCACGCCGGCGTCGCGGACGATCTTGCCCCACATCCGCTCTTCGGCCGCGATGTCGGCGGCGTATTCCTCCGGCGTCGACGGCAGCGGCACGGCGCCTTCGCGCGCCAGCCTTTCACGCAAGGTCGGATCGTCGAGCGCGGCGCGCAGCGCGGCGTTGAGCCGGTCGATGATCGGCCGCGGCGTGCCCGCGGCCGCCACCAGCCCGTAGTGCAGTTCGGCGACATAGCCGCTGAGCCCCGCCTCCGCGATCGTCGGCAGATCCGGGAACGCCGGCGAGCGTTTGGCGCTCGACACCGCGAGCGCGCGCACCTTGCCGCCCTTCGCGATGCCGGCCGCCGACGGCACCGTCGCGAACATCATGGTGACGTGGCCGCCGAGCAAATCGTTGAGGGCCGGGCCGCTGCCGCGATAGGGCACGTGGTTGATCTTGATGCCGGCCATGGCGGCAAACAGTTCGGCCGCGAGATGCACGCTCGATCCTGAGCCGGTCGAGGCGAAGGCGAGCTTGCCGGGGTCCTTCTTGGCGAGCGCGATCAACTCCGGGATCGAGTTCGCAGGCACTGACGGATGCACCAGCACCACGTTGGCGCCCGACGCCAAAAGGCCGATCGGCGCGAAATCCTTGATCGGGTCGTAGCCGACATTGGGATAGAGCGCCGGGTTGATGGCGAGCGACGAGGTCGCGATCAGGATGGTGTAGCCGTCGGGCGCGCTCTTCGCGACCTGGCGGGTCGCGATGGTGCCGCCAGCGCCGCCACGGTTCTCCACGATGATGGTGCCGCCGAGTGCCTTGCTCATCCGCTCGGCGACCAGCCGCCCGAGCACGTCGTTACCGCCTCCCGCGGGGTAGGGGACGACCAGCGTGATCGGCCGATCCGGGTAGGTCTGCGCGGAGGCGGGCGTGACCTCAAAGGCGAAGATCGCGAGGATAAGCAGGCGTAGCAGTTTCATGGGTGGCACCATCATGCAGCGTCATGCCCGGCCTTGTGCCGGGCATCCGCGTCTTTCGATACGAGAAGTAAGGCGTGGATGGCCGGGACAATAGGGCGTTTTACGCCCGTCTTCGAACGGGCTATGCCCGGCCATGACGGAGAACTCGACAGCCGTCTTGAACGTCACTGCGACGGCGCCGTCAATCCCCGGGCGCTTTCGGCGTCGGCCAGTTGCGCTCGATCTTCACGGTCTTGATCACCTCCTTGATGACGCCGCAGAGCGGCAGGCTAAGCCGCGCCGCGTCCGCCTCCTTGAGCACGATGGTCATGTCCTTCTCCGCCCACGGCATCGGTCGCTCTTCCGGTCGCGTCTGCAGCGACCAGTTGCCGGCGCTGGAATCGAGCAGTGCGGCGCGCAGCGTCTCGCGCTCGACGCCGAGCTTGCCCGCGAGCTTGAAGCCTTCCTCGTTGGCCGAGATACAGGCCCACAGGATCAGGTTGTTGACCATCTTACCGACCTGTCCGGCGCCCGCTGGCCCCAGGTGATAGATCGAGGTCGCGAACGCTTCGAACGCCGGCCGGCAGGCGTCGAACGCGGCGCGGTCGCCGCCGCCCATAATCAACAACTTGCCCTCATGCGCCGGGCCTTCGCCGCGGCAGAGCGGGATGTCGAGCAACGCGACCTTCGGCGACGCCGGCAGCCGCGCCGCGATCCGCTGCATGGTCTGCGGCGCGATGGTCGACGCAACCGCGATGACGCTACCGTCACGCGCACCGCTGAGCACGCCGCGCTCGCCGAACATGACAGCCTCGACTTCCTGGTCGAAGCCGACCACGATGATGACGAGGTCGCTCGCGGCGGCGACCGCCTGCGGCGACAGCGCGGTTGCGACGCCGGCTTCCGCCGCCTGCTCCATCGCGTCTTCGTTGACGTCGAAGCCTGCGACGGTGAAGCCGCGCTTTACCAAGTGGCGCGCCATCGGCAGGCCCATCTTGCCGAGCCCGATCAATCCCACGCGGCGGATGTCATTCGCTGTCACGGCATGTTTCCTTCCTGGGGAAGACTGCGCCGCATCGTCGCTAACCTGCGAAACGGCACCGCGACGCCTGTGCGTCACGCTTTTCTTCGCGTACACTTCACCCATTCAAAAAGCATCAAGAAACGTTGCAAGCAAGGAGGATCAGGTGAAGCGAACGTTCGCCACGCTGCTCGCTGCCATGCTCTTCGTCGGTGCGAGCATTCATTCCATGTCGTCTGCGGCCGCGCAGGACTGGCCCAACAAGCCGGTGCGCATCGTCAACACCTTCGCGCCTGGCGGCGCCGCCGACTATCTCGCCCGCACGGTCGCCGACAATCTCTCGAACGTGTTCGGCCAGCAGTTCTTCGTCGAGACCCGCTCCGGCGCTGCCGGTGCAATCGGCGTCAACTCGGTCGTGGCGACGCCGCCCGACGGCTACAACTTCGTCATCACCAACATCACCATGCTGGTGCTGGCGCCGATCAGCAATCCGCGGCTCGGCTATCATCCCGAGCGCGACCTCACCAACATCGCCTATCTCGGCGGTTCGCCGGTCGTGCTGTCGGTCAATTCGAAGAGCCCTATCAAGACGCTCGCCGATTTCATCGATACCGGGAAGAAAACCGGGAAGCCGTTGACCTACTCGTCGTCGGGCGTCGGCAGCAGCGGGCATCTGTTCGGGGAAACGTTCGGCCGCAAGGTCGGGATCAAGGTCGAGCATGTGCCCTACAAGGGCGCGGCGCAGGGCCTGCTCGATCTCGTCGGCGGGCACATTACATGGTCGGCGCAGACTGTGACGTCATCGGCGGGCCAGATCCGCGCCGGTACGCTGCGCGGGATCGCGCTCACGTCCAAGCAGCGCATGGCCGACTACCCGGATGTGCCGACATTCGCCGAACTCGGTCACGCCGAGTTCAACACGCCGATCTGGTTCTCGCTGTCGGCTCCCAGGGGGCTGCCGGCGCCGATCCTCAACAGGATGAACGGCGAGATCAACAAGCTGATGACGTCGCCGGCGATCCTCGAAAGGATGCAGAGGGAGGGCATGGTGATCGAAGCGATGACCCCGCCGCAGCTTCAGCAGTTGATCGAGCGGGAGACGCGTTTCTGGCGTCCGGCGATCGAGCAGGCGGGCCTGATGCAGAAGTAAGTTCTCAATCCGTCCTCGTCCTGAGGAGGCGCGAAGCGCCGTCTCGAAGGATGGGGCGGCCACCGAATTTGCTGCCATGGTTCGAGCCGCCGCGCTTTGCGCGGCTCCTCACCATGAGGCCGGTGGGATTCCGCGCGTCCTCCCTCGTCACTTCTTCCTGATCCGGAACGTCAGCACCTTCTTTTCCTTCGACTGGCCCTCGAGCTTGTCGCCGGTCTGGTTGATGAGGTTCGGGATGTCGATCGTGGTGAGCGGGTCGGTGCACTCGATCACCAGGACGTCGCCGCTCTTGAGCCCGGTAAGCGCCTTGCGGGTCCGCAGCGCAGGCAGGGGGCATTTCAGGCCCCGAAGGTTCAAGGTCGTTTCGGTCATGCGGGCGGGCGGTTTCCGGGGACGGTGCGGGCACGACAATGTGCGTTCACGACAATATAGTGTCGGCCGATGGCCGGTGAACCTGAAAATCAACGCATCACGAAGTTGACGCCGCTTGACGACGTGCTCGCCTCGATAAGGGCCGCGGCGCCGGTGGTGCCGCGCGGCGTCGATCTGGCCGGCGCGCTTTACCGATCGCTTGCGGAAGACGTCGCGGCCACGGCCGGCCAGCCCGTCGCGGCGCGGGCGTTGATCGATGGCTACGCCATTCGCGCCGAGGATATTTCCGACGCCGGCCCCTATGCACCCGCGCCGTTGGCGGTTGCGCCGGTTCGCCTCGATGTCGGCGACGCGCTGCCAGCGGGCATGGACGCGGTCGTCCCGCTCGATGCCGTCGCCAGCCGAGGGGGGCGCTTCGAGGCGATTGCGCCAGCGGCCGCCGGAGACGGCGTGCTCCCGAGCGGCGCTGATCTCCGCGCCGGTGATTTCATCGCCCGCGCCGGATGGCGGCTCAACGACTTCAATCTCGCCATGCTGGCGATGGCCGGCAAGCCGCAGGTCCTGGTGCGCGAGCCCCGGGTTCGCCTGGTGAAGTCGCACGCCGAAGCCGACGTGGTGCTCGACGCCGTCGGCGATCTGCTGATGCGCGCCCTGAACGCGCGCGGTTGCGCCACGCGGCGCAGCGCTGGCGATCTCGCCGCCGCGCTTGCGGACACCGCGGCCGACGCCGTCATTTCCATCGGCGGCACCGGCGGCGGGCGCAACGATGCGAGCGTGCAAACGCTCGCCCGAAGTGGCCACGTGGTGGCGCATGGCATCGCGATCTCGCCGGGCGAGACTGCGGCCTTCGGCATGAGCGGCAACCGCCCGGTGCTGCTGTTGCCGGGACGGATCGATGCCGCCATTGCGGGCTGGCTCACGATGGCGTTGCCGCTGATCGACCGTTTGTCCGGCAGCAGCGATGCCGGCGACGCGGCGTCAGTCGCAAAGCTGGCGCGCAAGGTCGCGTCGCCCATCGGGCTCGTCGAAATCGTTCCGGTCCGTCTGGCGCGCGGTCAGGCGGAACCCATAGCCTCGGGCTATTGGCCGCTTGGGCCGCTCGCCGGCACCGACGGCTGGATTCTGGTGCCCGCCAACAGCGAAGGTTTTCCAGCCGGCAGCGAGGTCGTGGTAAGACCCTGGCCATGAGCGATCGCGCCGACAAAAGCGCTGCAAGCAAAGACCTTATCGAGGTGATCCGTCGCGCCGCGCGGCAGGAGCAGTTCCTCGAAGTCGTCTCCGCCGAAGAGGCGCGCGCGCGGTTTGCGCAGCACGTCGATCTCTCGCCATTGCCGCCGGAACGCGTCGCGCTCGGCGCTTCGCTCGGCCGCGTGCTCGCGCACGACGTTCAGGCGCCGATCGACGTGCCGCCGTTCGATCGCTCCAACGTCGACGGCTTTGCATTGCGCGCGGCCGATACGGTTGGTGCGAGCGATGCATTGCCGAAGCGGCTTCGCCTCAATGCCGAGGTGGTGGTGTGCGGCCATGCGCCCGCGTCCGGTGTCGATCTCGGCACCGCGACCACCATCGCCACCGGCGGCGTGATACCGCGCGGCGCCGACGCAGTGGTGATGGTCGAGCAGACCGAACTGGTGGAAAGCGCGGACGCGGCGATCGACCTGCGCCGTACCGCCGCGCCGGGCCAGTTCATTTCCTATGCCGGCTCCGACATCGCGCGCGGCGAAGTCGTGCTGCGGCGGGGCGCGCGCATCGGCTCGCGCGAAATCGGCATGCTCGCGGCCTGCGGCATCGCCGAGGTCGACGTCGTGCGCCGGCCGCGCGTCGCGGTGCTTTCGACCGGCGACGAATTGGTGCGTCCTGGCGAGCCGCTGCGGCCGGCGGCGGTCTACGATTCCAATGGTGCGATCGTCGCGGCGGCGGTGCAGGAGACCGGCGGCGAAGCGCTGCCGTTCGGCAGCTTTCCCGACGACGAAATTACGCTGGAGCTTGCAATACGCGCCGCGCTCGAGACCTGCGACATGGTACTGCTGTCGGGCGGCACGTCGAAGGGCGCCGGCGATCTCTCGCATCGCGTGGTCTCGCAGCTCGGTGAGCCCGGTGTCGTCGTGCACGGCGTTGCGCTGAAGCCCGGCAAGCCGCTCTGCCTGGCGGTGGTGGAAGGCAAGCCGCTGGTGGTGCTGCCGGGATTCCCGACCTCGGCGATCTTCACGTTTCATGCCTTCGTCGAGCCTGTCATCCGCGCCAAGGCCGGCCTGCCGCCGGAAGCTTCGCGCACCGTCGAGGCCGAGGTGCCGGTGCGCATTCCCTCCGAGCTTGGCCGCAAGGAATTCGTGCTGGTCGCGCTGGTCGCGGGCGAGCATGGCCCGGTGGCGTTCCCTACGGCCAAGGGCTCGGGCTCGGTCACGAGCTTCTCGCAGGCTGACGGCTTCCTCGAGATCGACGCGCTGGCGTCGTCGCTCGATGCCGGCACGCGCGCATCGGTTACGCTGATCGGGCAGGCGGCGGCGATGCCCGATCTCGTCGTCACCGGCTCGAACGACATCGCGCTCGACATCGTGGTCGGCCGCCTGACCGAGCAAGGTTTCACTGCGCGCACCATCGCGGTCGGTAGCCTCGGCGGCGTCGCGGCGGCGGAGCGCGGTGAATGCGACCTCGCGCCGGTGCACCTCGTCGATCCAACGACCGGCGTCTACAACGAGCACCTGCTGCGTCCCGGCCTGTCGCTGGCGAAGGGCTGGCAGCGCATGCAGGGCTTCGTCTTCCGCAAAGGCGATGCGCGCTTCGATGGCCGCACCGCGCAGGAGGCGGTGGCCGCCGCGCTTGCGGACGCGCAATGCCTGATGGTCAACCGCAATGCCGGCGCCGGCACCCGCGTGCTGATCGACAAGCTGCTCGGCGGCAAGCGCCCGCCCGGCTACGCCAACCAGCCGCGCTCGCACAACGCGGTCGCCGCCGCAGTGTCGCAAAGCCGCGCCGACTGGGGCGTCTCGACCTTGTCAGTGGCGGAACTTTACGGGCTGGGCTTCCTTCCGATCGCGCCGGAGGAATATGATTTCCTCGTCGTCGAGAGCCGCCGCAATCGCCCGGCGGTGCAGGCGTTTCTGGCGGCGCTGCGTGATGAGACGGTTCGTTCGCGCATCCAGGCACTCGGCATGCGCCCCGCGGGCGCCTGATTTCCTTGCGACGGTTGCGATGATGGTTCGCGTTCGCATTGTCGTTGTTTCGATCGCGCTCCTGGCAGCCGCCGTCGCGGCGCAGGCGCAGTTGCGCGGCCACGGCGGTCCGGTGCGGTCGCTCGCGATTGCCCCGGACGGCAAGTCGGCGATCTCCGGCAGCTTCGACACGTCGGCGATCCGCTGGTCCTTGGAGAAGGACGTCGCCGCCGAGGTGCTGCGTTTCCATGATGGCGCGGTCAATGCGGTGGCGCTGTTGCGCGACGGCCGTGCTGTGACCAGCGGCGAGGATACCCGCATCGCGATCTGGGCGCCGGGCGAGCCGAAGCCCGTTGCCGTGTTGGAAGGTCACAAGGCGCCGGTGGTTTCGCTCGCGGTTTCGCCTGATAGCGCGACGCTTGGCTCTGCATCATGGGATCACACGGCCCGGCTATGGCCGCTCGGCGGTGGTGAACCGCGGGTGCTTGAAGGCCACAAGGATAATGTGAATGGCGTCGCGTTCACGCCGGACGGCAAGTCGGTGGTGACTGCGGGCTACGACGCGACGTTGCGCATCTGGCCGCTCGCAGGCGGCGCGCCCGAAATTGTCACGCTGCCATCGCCGCTGAACACGGTCGCCGTTGCGTCGGACGGCGACATCGTCACCGCCGGTGCCGACGGCAAGGTCTATTTCCTCACCGCGACCGGCCAGGTGAAGGGCAACGTCGAGATCGGCACGGTGCCCGTCATCGCGGTGGCGATCTCCTCCGATGGCAAGCTTGTTGCGGCTGCCGGCATCCGCGGCTCGGTCGCAATCATCGACCGCGCGACGCGCAACATCGAGCGTACGCTGGTCGGTCCCGGTTTGCCGGTGTGGTCGGTGGCGTTTTTTTCCGACAGTCGCACGCTGCTCACCGGCGGCACCGACCGGATGATTCGGCGCTGGGACGCGATCAAGGGCGAGCCGATCGGCGACGTGCTCGCCGGCACGCCGGACGATCCGCTCGCCGCCTATGCCGGCGATCCGGGCGCCGAGGTCTATCGCGCCTGCGTCGCCTGCCACACCCTCAACGGCAACGAAGGCGTTCGTGCCGGGCCGACGCTCGCGGGCATCTTCGGCCGCAGGATCGCGACGCTGCCCGGTTACAATTTCTCCGAGGCGCTCCAGAAGATGGACATCGTCTGGACGCCGGAGACGGTGTCGAAGCTGTTCGAGATCGGGCCGAACGAATACACGCCCGGTACCAAAATGCCGGAGCAGCGGATCGGCTCGCCGGAAGATCGCGCGGCGCTGATGCGATTTTTGGAGAAGACGACGCGGTAGCGCGCACGCATTGCGAACTCTCGCATTACGAAGTTGTCATCAAAAATGTTCTGAAATCCTGGCGGATTGTCCGTCAAAGCGATCAGACCATTCCGGTCTGAGAGGGAGCATTGCTATGTCCTTAAAAGTTGTTGCTGCAATCGTTGCAACGTTGGTGATCGCCACCACGACAACCACGCCCGCATCTAGCAATCCAACGACCCGCATCCAGACGATAACCCCAACGCCTCAGGGGCCAAGGGTAAGCGTCGAGACGGCCCCGTCCGCGGGGGCGGTGTTAAATCCGCGACCGCAAGCGCCGCTTTGGGGCGACGGACAACGTCAACGCCGTACCCGGTAACGCCGCGAACCAACTCCGGTGTTGCCGTTCCTCATTTCGGGACGGCAACACCAAAATTACCCCTCGCCCTTTTCCATCCGCTCGCGTTCCTCACGTTCACGCAGATAGTCCTCAGTCGTGCGCACATTAGGACGTGGCGGCGCGCCGTAGGGATCGAAGTCGGCTTCGGTCGCGGCGATCACGCGGCAGTCCTCGCACATCTTGAGCACGTCGAGCCGCGATGTTTGGTCCTTGGCCTTGCCCTGAAACATCCAGTGCTTGCCTTCGAGCTTGGCGATCACGCGCTCGATGGTGCTGCGTGTGCCGAACGGCTTGTCGCAGCGGATGCAGCGGAACGGCTCCTCCTGCTTGAGCACACGCGCGGACGCGGTTGCGGCACGGAAGTCGAGCTGCGGCGTGAGCGTAATCACCTTCTCGGGGCAGGTCGCCTTGCACAGCCCGCATTGCACGCAGGCATCTTCCGAGAACCGCAGGGTCGGCTTCTCGGGATCGTCGCCGAGCGCGCCGGTCGGGCAGGCCGACACGCAGGCGAGACAGAGCGTGCAGCCCTCGACGTTGAGTTCGATCGTGCCGAACGGCGCACCCACGGGCAGCGGCACGACGTCGACCGGCGCAGGCGCGGCACGATGCAGTTCGCGCAAGGCAAGGCGCATCACGTCGCGCTTGCCACCAGTCGGGAGGAAGCTCGCCGGGCGCGGCGCGCCGTCCTGCAACGTGATGGCGCGCAGCGATTCACCCAGCGCATCCGGATCGTCGGTCTCGATCAGCGCGACGCGTCCTGCGCCGAAGCCGAGGCCGGCGAGGATCGGTTCAGCCAGTGCCAGCGTGCGGTGCAGGCCGGAGATGTCGTGGCGCGGTTTTCCGCGCAACAATAGCCGTACCGCCACGGCACCGTACGCAAATGCCGCGGCCAGCGCTTCCAGCCCGACCTGCGTCACCTCGTTGACCGCGACCGGCAGCGCGTTCGCCGGCAGCCCGTCGCCGTAGCGCGCCAGCGCATCGATCATCGGCAGGCCGTGCGGATCGTCGTGGAACAGGATGACCGGATGCGTGCCACCCACATCGCGATAGGTCGTGAGCAGCGTGCGCAGCCGCCGCATCAGCGCATCGGCCGCCGGCAGTGCGTAGGACGCCGCGCCGGTCGGGCACACCGCGGCGCATTGCCCGCAGCCGGCGCAGATATGCGCGTCGATCGCGACATGATCGCCGTCGGGCGTGATCGCACCCGCCGGGCACAGGTCAAGGCAGCGGTTGCAGCCGACGATCTTCGAGCGCGAATGCGCGCAGATGTCGGCGTTGAAATCGATATAGCGCGGCTTGTCGAAGGTGCCGGTGAGGTCGCGCGCCTCCAGCACGGCCTTCATCACGGCGGTCGGGTCGCCGGGATCGACGCGCAGATAGCCATCGCGGAGATCCGCGGCGGAGAACAGCGGCGCGCCACCCGACATGTCGAAGATGATGTCGCAGTGCGACTTCGCGCTGTTCTTCGCTGGCCCGAAGCGCAGCGCGCCGCGCGACGAGGGCGCGGGCTGCGCGTAGTCGTCGACCAGCAATTCGAACGCGCCGAGATAGCCCTTGGCCGAGCGGATCGTGCCTTTCACCACCGGAAATTCAGAAGCGCGCGGCGGCGCGATGTCGGCTGGCGGACGGATCAACACGGTGACGTCGAGGTGATCCTTCAGCAACGCGGCGGCCTCGATCGCCGCCTCGTCGCGGCCGTAGATCAGGATCACGCCGTCGCTGTCGAAACTCACGAACGGGATGTTGGCGGTCGGTTCCGCGGCCGCCGCGATCAGTGCAGCGATCTTCGGCCCGGCCGCTTTTGCGTCGGTCGACCATCCCGCGGTCTCGCGGATGTTCACGAAGCGGATGTCGGCATCTTCGTCGGCGACTTCCGCGAACAGCGGCGCCTCCTGCGTGCAGGCGACGGTGAGTGGCCCTCCGGCCGCGGCGGCTTTCCGGAAAGTCTCGAGTTCCTGACGGCAGAGCTGATGCGCGCCGGTCACCGTCGTAGCGATTCCTTGCGCGCCACGGCAGGCGCGCTTCACCGCGCCCTCGTCGAGCGGCATGGTGTCGTCGCAAGAGCAGATCAGGACGTTGCGAGGGCCTTCGGCCATTAAGGGTTCCGCGCTATGCCGATGGTGGCACCTGAGCCTACTAGGTTATAAGTATTCCAAACAAAAACACATCCCCGGGAAACGTCGGAATCGGGACACTGAATGGCGACCGCGCCTGCCCTCGATCTGCCGCCTCTGTTCCGCCTCGTGACCTTGCGCGAGGTCGGCGACGCCGTGGCGCACGCGACCGCGATTGCGGCCGAGGAGGGCGCCGGCACGCTGGTCCATGTCGGCCGTTTCGATCTCGCAGAATTCGCCGTGGTGCTGGAGCCGGACGAGCCGCTGTGGAAGGCGCGGCGCGCCGTCTATGCCGGCGCCACCGCGCTTGCGGACGCGCTGGCGGTGCATGCGCCGCCGGAAAAGCCGATGGCTTTTGACTGGCCGGATGCGATCCGTGTCGATCGTGGGTTGGTGGGCGGTGTGCGGCTGGCATGGCCCGCGGGCGCCGACGAGAACGAACCCGCGCCATGGCTGGTGTTCGGCGCGATGATCCGGACGGTCGCGCTGGGAGAAGATGAGCCGGGGCTCACGCCGCTGTCGGCCGCGCTCGAAGACGAAGGCTTCGACGGGCTCGGCTCCGACCGCCTGGTGGAGAGCTTTGCACGCCATCTGATGAGTGCGATCGACGCTTGGCAAGAGAAGGGCTTCGGCGAAATCGCCAAGAACTATCTCACGCGGCTAGCGCCGGAGAGCGGCGTGCGCCGCTCGATCGACGAGAATGGCGATCTCCTGGTGAAAAGCATCACCGCGACTGAGCCGGTGCGGCATTCGCTGGTCGACGCGTTGTCGCAGGTGTCGTGGCTCGATCCCGCCACCCGCGGGCCGCGCAAATGAAACTGTTGCGCACCATCCGCCTCGATCCGTCGGACACGTTCGTGTTCGAGCGTGCTGCGGAGCCCGGCGAATGGGCGGTGTCCGGCGCGTTCATGTTTTGGGACGTCGATCCGGCGGCAATGGAAGGCAAGCAGCGCGCGGCGTTCCGCTCCGGCTTCCTCGGTGTGCGGTCGCTGGGGTGGTCGACGCTGGTGCAGATCGTCGAGGCGAGCGAGGACGATCGCCAGTCGGCGATCGATACGCTCGCCAGGCACCTGGTCGCGGAGTTCGGCGCGCCAAGCATCGCCGACGCGGTGGCGGCGGCCGAGGAGGAGTTCAGTTTCGCGGCGTCGCTCTGCGATCATCCGCTCGATATGCTGGTCGCGGTCCGTCGCACCGTCGAGAACGGCGAGATCAGGGAAGCGTTCCGGACGCTGCGTCCGCGCGGCGAGCGAAAGCCAATGCGGGCGTTTTCATTCCTCGAAGTCGATGGCGAGGACGAGCCTGGCGAGACGGTGGACCTGACGAAGCTCGCGAAGGGCGATAGATGATGCACGACTTCTGGCTGTCCTGCGGGCACCATCTGCTCGACCGCGACGAGGGCGGCGGGCTGGTCGTGACCGACGAATTCCTGAAGGCTTATCTGGCGCGGCCGGAGCTTGCCCCGCCCGACGACGCCTGCGTGGTCGAGCGCACGCTGCATGCGGCGCTGCTCACCAATCCGCGCCGTCCGGCGGAAGCCTCGGAGATCGCCGCCATAGCCGACCAGGACGCGCGCGAGAACTGGACGATCATGATCGCGTTTCGTGATGTTCTGGTCGCGCACCGGACCATCGAAGGAGCCTATCTGCACCTGGTGCGCGCAGGCTTCGGCACCACGCCGCTCCTGTTCGTCAACCAGATCGTCCAAGTGATCCTGCGCAACCTGCTGGACGACTGCGAGGACACCTATGCGTTGCGCGCCGCGGAAATGTTCTTCCGGCCGCAGCGGCTGACGACGCACGAGGGCTCGCTGATCGCGGCCGATGAGGAAACGGTCGCCGGCACCAATGCCAGTTCGGCGTCGCCGCTGGTCTCGATGCTCGGCCTGCCGGCGGAAGCCGCCATCGATGTGCTCAACGACGACAACGCGCACGATTACTGGGAACGCAGCGACCGTTTCGACATGGCGCTCGATCTCACCGCCGGCCGGCGCGGTCTGGCCGCGCTCGGCGATGTGGTTGAACGCTGGGTGAGGCACCTGCTCGCCATCGAGGTCACGGTCGAGCCGGTGACCGAGGCGAGCGAAGTAAATCTCACCTGGTATGTCGGCCTCGATGCGCAGGGCACCAAGATCGGCGACGACCTCTGGAATGGTGAGGAACTCGACGACGCGGCGCTGGGACGGATCGTCGGCCTCTATCGGCTCACATTCCGTGACCCTGCCCCGGTGCTGGACAAGGCCAAAGGCGAACCCATCTATCTGATCATGGCGATGACGCCGGACGGCATGCTGCGGGTAAAGCCGCAGAATCTCGTGACCGGCCTGCCGATCAGGCATCTGGAGGAGGTGTCGTGAGCGCGCCGCTTGCGCAAATCTCCGTCGGCGTGGTGGTGGAACGCCGCAAGGCGGAAAGCCCGTGGATCGACTTCACTTGGCGGCCGGTGACGGCGCTGCCGGGCGTGCCCGCGGCCGCGCCGTGGACGCAGCTGTCCGCCAACGGCGATACCGCGACGTTCTATGCCGGGGCGATGGATGTCGCGCTCTATCGCACTGACACCGCGCACTATCGCGACAATCTCGCTTCCGGCGCACCGGCGCTGTGGGTGGCGCTGCGGCCGGCGGACGCCGATCCGCCGTTCAATCTGGTGACGGTCACCGCCGACCCGGCCGAAGGCGAAGGTCTCACGCAGAACGGCGATCACCTGGTCGAGGCGGTGCCGATGCCGGAGTCGGTGCGCGCGATTGTCGAGGCGTTCGTCGCCGAGCACCACGTCGAGCAGCCGTTCGTGAAGCGCAAGCGCGACCGCGCTGATCCGGAGGCGCTCGCTCGCCGTGATCCCACGCGCCGCGATCCCACGCGCCGCGAGCCCACGCGCGACGCGCCAACGTCGAAGGATCGGCCGCGATGAGCGATCCGGAAAATTTCCTGACACGCTGGTCGCGCCGCAAGCGCACCGCAGGAGATGAGCCGGCGCGTGCGGAAAGCGATGGTGAGCGCGAGCACGGCGTGCCGGAAACACCTTGTACCGAACGCGCCGCGGACACTGCGCCGGTGCCGACGCCGGCCGTTGATACTGTGCCGGTGAAGCCCGCGTTTGATCTTTCATCACTGCCGCCGATCGAGTCGATCACGGCACAGACCGACATCCGTGCCTTCCTGGCGCCCGGAGTGCCGGCCGAGATGCGGCTTGCGGCGCTTCGCCGCGCGTGGGTCGCCGATCCCAAGGTTCGGGATTTCGTCGGATTGAACGACTACGACTTCGACTTCCACACCCCGGGCGCCATTCCCGGCTTTGGTCCGCTCGAGATGACCGACGAACTGCGTCGGGAGGTTCTTCAAATCGTCGGCGCCTTGCGGCCGGAGCCCGCGCCGGCCACGCAGCCGACAGCGGTCGCGACGGCCCCCGAACCCGCGGCACCGATGGCGCCCGCGCAACTCCCGGCAGCGACTGAGGAAATAAACGCGGCGTCACGGCTGGCGGAGCCGGCGGCAATTGACGATGCAGGTGCCTGCCTAGATCAGCCTGACCGTGGTCAAGATGAAGTGACCAGCGAACAAGCAATCACGCAGCGCAACAAAGGGTCTATTGCGACGCAACAAAAGCATTCGCCGGCGGAGGATTTGCATACATTTGCAAGGCGGGGCCACGGCCGCGCATTACCCAAGTAATACTATTGGCCATAGCCCAGGACTATTGACCCGTCGTGGAACACGGGAGCAAACTCCTGAAGTGGAATTGGAATAACGAAAAAGTCCTTCCATGCGCGATACGGGCCTCGACGAAGCGATTCGTGCCGCCGGCGGCGTCGGCGCACTTGCCCGTAAAATTGGCATCTCCCAACCTTCGGTATCCAACTGGTCGCGTATACCTGCGGAGCGCGTGTCAGCTGTTGAGGCCGCGACCGGTATCGATCGCAGCGTGCTGCGTCCCGATCTCTTCAGCGAACAGTATCCGGATGCCGGCGATCTCGACGAGGTCGATGCTGCCCGCGCGCAGGAATACGCGCTGATCGCGGCGCTGCTGTCGCGCGCGCCCGACCAGGCGCTGCTGGACCGGCTGGCTAAATTGCGCGGCGATGCATCGCCGCTCGGCGTCGTGCATGTGGCGCTCTCGGAGTCGGCGAGCCGCACCACGGTCGAGCAGGTCGAGCGCGAGTACTTCAATCTCTTCATTGGGCTTGGGCGCGGGGAACTCTTGCCCTACGGCTCGTATTATCAATCAGGCTTCCTGCATGAGCGCCCGCTGGCGCGGCTGCGCGAGCAGCTGTCGCGGCTCGGCATCGAGCGCGCCGAGGGCGAAGCCGAGCCGGAAGATCACGCGGCGATCCTGTGCGAGATCATGGCCGGCCTGATCGACGGGCGGCTGCCTGCCGCGGCCGGCGCCGATCGCGAGTTGTTCGAGAAGCATCTTGCGCCCTGGATCGGGCGGTTCTTCGCTGATCTGGAGCAGGCCGAAGCGGCCGACTTCTACCGCCATGTCGGGACGCTCGGCCGTCTGTTGGTGGACATCGAGAAAGAGGCTTTCGCACTGCCGTCTTGAGCGGCGCGGGACACGACCTAGGGAGGTACGGCGATGAAACAACAGCGCAAGGCGAGTGGCGTTGGCCGGCGTGAGTTCCTTCGTACGCTTGGCGTAGGCACCGCAGCAGCGGCGGCGAGCACGCCGTTCGTCGGCCCGGCCGCCGCCGATACCGAAAGCAACGACGAGAAACGGAAGGCGCGCTACCAGCCGAATTCGGCGGAGGTGCAGACCTTCTATCGCGTCAACCGCTATCCCACGAAGTGAGGGAGAAGCAGTCATGCTGATCAAGCGAACGGAACGTCAGGCTCGCCGCGGCGCGCTTGCGCACGCGCTGCCGGGCCAATCCGATGCCGGACTCGACCGCCGGTCCTTCCTGCGCCGTTCCGGTCTGGTCGCCGGCGGCTTGGCCGCACTTGGCACCTTGCCGCTGGCGAGCGTCCGTCGTGCCGAAGCCGGCCCGCCGGCAAAGCCCGGCGCCACGGTCACCATCCGCAAGAACATCTGCACGCATTGCTCGGTCGGCTGCACCGTGGTCGCCGAAGTGTCGGAAGGCGTGTGGATCGGGCAGGAGCCCGGTTGGGAATCGCCGATCAATCGCGGCTCGCATTGCGCCAAGGGCGCGTCGGTGCGCGAACTCGTGCACGGCGACCGCCGGCTGAAGTATCCGATGAAGCTGGTCAACGGTCAGTGGACCAAGGTCTCCTGGGAGACAGCGATCGACGAGATCGGCGCCAAGATGCTCGCGATCCGCGAGAAGTCGGGACCGGATTCGGTCTACTGGCTCGGCTCCGCGAAGTTCTCCAACGAAGGTTCATATCTGTTCCGCAAGTTTGCGGCCTATTGGGGCACCAACAACGTCGATCACCAGGCGCGCATTTGCCATTCGACGACCGTCGCCGGCGTAGCCAACACCTGGGGCTACGGCGCGATGACCAACAGCTACAACGACATCCGTAACTCCAAGACGCTCATGATCATGGGCGGCAATCCAGCGGAAGCGCACCCGGTGTCCTTGCAACATCTGTTGGAAGGCAAAGAGCTTCAGCGCGCCAACTTCATCGTGATCGACCCGCGCCTGTCGCGGACCGCCGCGCATGCAACGGAATATGTGCGGGTGCGTCCGGGCACACATATTCCCACTATCTACGGAATGCTCTGGCACATCTTCCGCAACGGCTGGGAGGACAAGCAGTTCATCGAACAGCGCGTCTACGGCATGGAGGATGTCCGCAAGGAGGTGGAGAAATGGAATCCGCAGGAGGTCGAGCGGGTCACCGGCTTGCCTGAGGAGCAGGTCCGGCGCGTGGCCGAGACCTTCGCCAAGCAAAAGCCAGCGTGCCTGATCTGGGCGATGGGCCAGACCCAGTTTACGGTCGGCACCGCCAACGTGCGCGCCAGTTGCATTCTCCTGTTGGCAACCGGCAATGTCGGCGGCTTTGGCAACGGCGCCAACATCTTCCGCGGCCATTGCAACGTGCAGGGCGCCACCGACCTCGGCCTCGATATCACGACCTTGCCGCTCTACTACGGCCTCGCCGAAGGCGCGTGGCGGCATTGGAGCCGCGTCTGGGAGACCGACTACGACTGGTTGGCTGGACGCTTCGATACGACCAACATCTCCGGCAAGCCCGTCAAGATGATGGAGGCGGTCGGCATTCCGTCGACGCGCTGGTTTGATGCGACCATGCTGCCGCAGCAGCAGGTTCAGCAGAAGGACAATGTCAAGGCGATGATCGTCTTCGGCCATGGCGGTAACACCGTCACCCGCATGCCGAAGGCGGCCGAGGGCATTGCGGCGCTGGACCTGCTGGTGGTGGCCGATCCGCATCCGACCACCTGGGCGGTGCTCGGCGAGCGCAAGGATAACACCTACCTGCTACCGATCTGCACCCAGTTCGAGTGCGACGGCTCGCGCACGGCGTCGAACCGCTCGCTCCAATGGGGCGAGCAGATCGTCAAGCCGATCTTCGAATCCAAGAACGACTACGATGTCATGTACATGCTGGCGAGCAAGCTCGGCTTCGCCGACCGCATGTTCAAGAACATCAAGGTCGAGAACGGCGCGGTTTCGGCCGAGGACATCCTGCGCGAGATCAACCGCGGCGGCTGGTCGACCGGCTACTGCGGCCAGTCGCCGGAACGCCTGAAGGCGCACATGAAGAACCAGGACAAGTTCGACTTGGTTTCACTGCGCGCGCCCAAGGATATTCCCGAAATCGGTGGCGACTACTATGGCCTGCCATGGCCGTGCTGGGGCTCGCCCGAGATGCGACATCCGGGCACCCACACGCTCTACAATACCAACCTGCGTATCTGGGACGGCGGCGGCACCTTCCGCGCCCGCTTCGGCGTCGAGCGTGAGGAGAAGCTGCCGGACGGCACCACCAGAAAGGTCAGCCTGCTGGCGAACGGATCGTTCTCGGTCGATTCGGAGATCAAGGACGGTTATCCTGAGTTCACCTACGGCGTGCTCAAGAAGCTCGGCTGGGACAAGGAACTCACCGAGACCGAGCGCGCGACCATCGAGCGGGTCGGCGGCAAGAACCCCGACGGCGTGTCGTGGGCGATCGATCTTTCCGGCGGCATCCAGCGCGTCTGCATGGATCACAATGTGATCCACTACGGCAACGGCAAGGCCCGCGCCAATGCGTGGAATCTGCCCGATCCGGTCCCAGTGCACCGCGAGCCGATCTACACACCGCGCCCCGATCTGGTCGCGACGTATCCGACCTTGCCGAACGCGACCCAGTTCCGCGTTCCCAATCTCGGTTTCGACATCCAGAAGGCGGCGGTGGACAAGGGGATCGCCAAGCAATTCCCTCTGATCAACACCTCCGGCCGTCTGGTCGAATACGAAGGTGGCGGCGAGGAAACGCGGTCCAACAAGTGGCTCGCCGAGCTCCAGCAGGACATGTTCATCGAGATCAATCCTGCGGACGCGAACGAGCGTGGCATCAAGGACGGCCAGTTCGTCATGGTCACCGGTCCGGAGATGCCCGCCGGCCGTGCCTGCCGCATGAAGGCGCTGGTGACGGAACGCGTCGGCCGTGGCGTGACCTGGTGTCCGTTCCACTTCGCCGGCTGGTTCATGAACGTCGACCAGCGCAGCAAATATCCGCGCGGCGCAGATCCCATCGTGCTGGGTGAAAGCGTCAATATCATCACCGGCTACGGCTACGATCCGGTCACCGGAATGCAGGAGCCGAAAGCCATGCTGTGCCAAGTCCGGGCAGCTTGAGGGAGGAATAGGCCATGGCTCGCATGAAATTCCTCTGCGACGCGGACCGTTGCATCGAGTGCAACGCCTGCGTCACCGCCTGCAAGAACGAGCACGAGGTGCCGTGGGGCATCAACCGCCGCCGCGTCGTCACCATCAATGACGGCCGGCCCGGCGAACGCTCGGTCTCGATGGCCTGCATGCACTGCACCGACGCGCCCTGCGCCGCGGTGTGTCCGGTGAACTGCTTCTACACAACGGCGGACGCGGTGGTGCTGCACTCCAAGGACCTCTGCATCGGCTGCGGCTATTGCTTTTACGCGTGCCCGTTCGGCGCGCCGCAATATCCACGGGTCGGCAACTTCGGAACGCGCGGCAAGATGGACAAGTGCACCTACTGTGCCGGCGGCCCGGAGGCCGACAACTCCCAGGCCGAATTCGTCAAGTACGGCACCAACCGGCTCGCCGAAGGCAAGCTGCCGCTGTGCGCCGAGATGTGCTCGACCAAATCGCTGCTCGCCGGTGACGGCGAGATCATCGCCCAGATCTACCGCGAGCGCGTGGTCAAGCGCGGCTA
>Ga0075420_100000076_pt1 | contig 58379 bp, 54 predicted proteins | sample SoiMetdeltSBSDD4_FD_75296 | JGI IMG/M metagenome (GOLD analysis project Ga0075420, IMG submission 75296) | Bulk soil microbial communities from a Populus tree surrounding site in Tennessee, USA - Soil MetaG P. deltoides SBSDD4 | ecosystem: Environmental > Terrestrial > Soil > Tree plantation...
TGCTGACGGTTGCATGGAAAGATAATTCTGTGGTGTTCATAGATCAGACAAAACTTCCAAACAAACTAGTCTATGTGACATGCAAAAATTACAATGAAGTGGCAGATGTGATCAGGAGACTGGTGGTAAGAGGTGCACCTGCAATAGGCGTAAGCGCTGCATTTGGTCTTGCGTTAGCAGCTCAGCAAAGCAAGGCTAAGACCCTACCTGAATTAATGAGAGATCTCGATAGTGCATTCAAGGTGCTCCAGGCTACGCGTCCTACTGCAGTTAACCTCTTTTGGGCGTTGCAGCGGGTGATGGGAAAGGGCAAGCGTGCTAAGACCCTAGAAGAGGTAAAAAGGGTAGTACTTAACGAGGCGCTCAAGATGGCGCAAGAGGATATCGAAACCAACAGGAAAATAGGAGCACATGGCCTCAAGATATTCCGGGATGGTGATATGGTGCTTACTCACTGTAACGCCGGTTCGCTTGCTACGGTTGCATACGGTACTGCCCTCGGTGTCATAAGAGCTGCGAGAGACTCAGGCAAACGCCTGAGCGTCATTGCGACAGAAACGCGCCCAGTAATGCAGGGTTCACGTCTGACCGCTTTTGAGCTCCTGCACGATGGCATTGATGTCAGCCTAATAACTGATACTGCTGTTGGGCACATGATGGCGATTGGTGCAGTTAACCACGTTATTGTAGGAGCTGACAGAGTGCTTCGCACAGGTCACGTCTTTAATAAGATTGGAACGTACCAGGTGGCAATTCTTGCCAGTAAACATAATGTGCCATTTTACGTTGCAGCTCCGTTATCAACATTTGATTTTGAGAGCACCCCTGAAGATGTGATAATTGAAGATAGATCAGTAGACGAAGTGGTGAAGGTAGGCAAGAGAAGGATTGCACCCAAAGGCGTAAGAGTGTTTAATCCTGCATTCGACATGACTCCACCAGAGCTTATAACAGGCATCATTACCGAGAAAGGGGTACTCGATCCTCCATTTGATAAGAATCTTAAATCCTTGCTTGGCTGATAAAGTTTTTATCATGTTTTATCCAACCCAATATAAGGTAGAGCGATGTCGACACAGCAAACAGTAACTGAAGAGCAAGTTTATGCAGCACTAAAAAAGTGCATGGATCCAGAGATACCTGTCAATGTAGTAGACCTAGGACTCATATATGGAGTCAAGGTTGCTGATGGTAAAGACGTAGACATCAAGATGACAATGACCACCAGAGGTTGTCCGCTTCATGATACCCTGGTGAGTGATGTCAAACGCTACGTAGGAAAGGTAAATGGGGTAGGCAATATCAATGTCGACATAGTATGGGATCCGCCTTGGAGCCTTGAAAAAATGAATCAAGACGTGCGGGAAAAGATTGGTTTTGGCGGGCCAAAGCTACGATTCCAGATCGATTATGAGAAGAGTAAGCCCCTGAAAATGGGCACATTTTCAAAGCAGGAGGATGGATCACTCATACTTGCGAACAATAAAGATCAGGGGTTTATGGTTAATGAAGCAATTGTAGAATTCTGGAACGCATGTGACGGAACCAAGACAATCAACCAAATCACCGATCAGTTCTCTGCAAAGCTAGCCTTGCCAAGACAGCAGGTCGAACAAGAAGCGGTTCAACTCCTGCAGCAATTGCTTGAAGCTGAGCTACTCAAGGCTTAACACTGGAGGATGAATCTTTCTCTCCCATTTTATTCCAAGCTAGTTGTAGAACTTGGCATGGGCGATGGCCGACTACTTGAAATCCTAGCCAAGCACAATCCTGGTTGGACGTATGTTGGAATCGAACTCAACAATGATCAGTGCATACAAGCACGGTCAAGAATCAGCCTTCCCAATGTTATTGTCATAAACCGGTCTTTTGAAGACATTGTCCCTACATTCTTGGATGAATCCGTTGATCAATTCATAATAATATTGCCTGATCCGCCGTTTATTGATCAGAAAAAGGAAGAACAATGGAAGCCGTTCTATAAATCTGTTTATTTGAAGCTAAAAAAACAGGGGCAGCTCCAGCTCGTTACAGAATTAACAGATGAGTTGCTACAGCCTGTAAGTGATGAACAGTATTCTGTCTGGGCTGGTTGGCTCAAGTCCTGCTTCATATCTCTTGGTTTTTCAGTAGCATGTCAGCAGGATGGTGCACCAAGACAATACTCGTCGCGCTGCATCGAGCAATTTAGGGGAGATCCTGAACGTATACGCATGGTCACCCTTGATCTTGTCAAGCGGTGATGAAATCTAATAGTCCACGTAGACAATGCCCCATCTAACACCTAAGGATAGCTTTTTTATGGGACGAGCATTATTCATAATACCAGTCTCTTTTTAATCACATTGATGTCCTTTCTTACCGATATTACTGAACGATCTGAGTGGGATAAGCCCTGCCAAGACTCAAATATCTAGTTATTAAATAGCAGAATTCGCACGCCATCAGCTCTCTGCTCTCGCATGTTATATGCTCAAAAACCTAGGTATTTGGGCGTGAATTCTGACGCATACAAAAGACTAACTCCGCTCTAACACATCCCTAATTTTATGCCGCAGTGCAAGATGGTTTGCCATGCACTCCCTCGAGCAAAACTCTGCATTGCATCTCTCATGCTTGCAGGGTACTGGCTCGAGATCGTTGAACTTCTTGTTACAGTAGGTGCAAAGCGATTCGAGCTCGGGAATGTCCCAATCACGAAATGGCTCGCATGAATGCTTTTCGCGGAACCACACCACCTCCATGTTCGTATTTTCAGCATACGTTAGGACCGTATCATAAGCTTCGTAATAACCGGGCGCATAGAATTGACGAATAAATACAGAGCCACTTGGCTGCTTATTTGAAGTTGGATTCCGATAGCATACAAGCCACTTTTCTAAGGGCAAGTCGTTATCTGATGCTATGTTTTTCCTATTTACCGTCTTCTTTTCATACTATTTTATGCATCTTGCGTTTTAATTTCTTTCGATTCTGTTGGACTTTTAATTCCGTATTCATAATCATGCATCATAAAAAAGGGGCGCTATCGCCCTTATCAAAATAGATAGCTACCGTAAAAATTTTTGTTTAACTTACTACAATTGATAAAGCAAAGTGTATCTATGAATCTAGCGCAGTCCAACTGCTTTATGGAGATATTCATACAAATCATCTATCTTGATTCTTTCCTGCTGCATTGTGTCTCTGTGTCTTACAGTCACAGTTTCATCTTGCATTGTCGTCTTGTCTACAGTTACAGCAAATGGCGTCCCTATTTCTTCAAGCCTTCGGTAACGCCTACCAATAGACCCTGATTCATCGTAAAAGGTGTCAAAGTCATATTTTAGCTTAGAATTGAGCTCGCTTGCTTTTCGGTCAAGTCCCTCTTTAGTCATCAGAGGCAGTATTCCGACTAGAATTGGTGCGAGGTAAGGCCTTAGACGAAGTACCACTCTCTCATCCTGGCGTTCGTCTTCATAGTAACAGTGTTCCAAAATTGTGTATATGCTTCTGTCAATTCCCATCGACAGCTCAAATACATGCGGTAGCACCTTGTTTTGAGTTGCTGAGTCTATTACTTCGAGGTTTTGCTTGCTTGTGCCTGCGTGTCCCTTTAGGTCGTAATCAGATCGGTAATTACATGCGACCAGCTCAAGCCATCCAATGCTAGTCTCGACTTCAAAATCGAACGCAGCAGACGCATAGAAAGCTTTTTCATCTTTAGATAAGGTCCTGAACCTGCTACGTTTTAGATCTATGCCTGTCTTGCCATAAAATTCTACGAGAAGGGCAAGATAATAAGTGATGAGCTTGTTCGGTGTTAACTCTCTCGTCAGGGCCTCCTCTGCGGTCACTTCAATTATGGACGAGGAGGAGGATGATCCATTTGTTAGCCGAAGTATGGTATCCTTGACTTCTTCGAACTTTGGTATTTCATTTAGCCTTTCTGGATTGCAAAAGATCTCTATCTCTGCTTGGTAAAATTCTCTTAAGCGAAGAAGGCTCTGTCTTGGTGCAATTTCGTTTCTAAAACTCTTGCCCACCTGTGCTATGCCAAGTGGCAGACGGCCTCTCATTGTCTTAAATACACGCGCAAAATCAACGAATATAGTCTGGCAGGTTTCCGGACGGAGATATGCTTCCTCTGCTGTAGGGCCGATACCAACACGAAACATCATGTTGAACTTGTTTACTTCGCCAAACTGGCCGTTGCAATTTGGACATCGCAGGTTGTGCTTTTTTATGAGTGCGTTGATCTCCTCTTCTGCCATTCTCTCTAATACATTTTCACCTGTTTTCTCTGTAATGTAGCGGTCTGCACGAAACGAAGAGCCACATTTCGTGCATTTTACTACAGGGTCGGTAAAGTTGCCAATATGACCCGATGCAACAAAGACGCTTTTGCTCATTATCTGGCACCCATCGATTTCCAGCATGCCGTCGCGCCGTACAAGCTCGCGCCGCCAAAGTTCGATAAACTTGTTTTTCATATTGACGCCTCTGGGCCCATAATCCCAAAAGCCAGCAGGCGCATCTGGATAAATCTCACAACTAGGAAAATAGAATCCTCGCTCCAGTGCCAATTTCATCACTTCATCATAATTAGCGACCATTTGCAAGGAGCAGACATCTCTGAGAGGCTTTAAATTTATGCCTATCTTGATGCGATTAATAAATCGATTCTGAAGACATAACATTTTATCTCGGTCAGGTTCCCCTAGGTTTCGGATGAAGGTATCAGATAGGATACAAGGGGTAGAGTATGCTATTCGCGACATTATCACTTATGCACGTAAATACCAGTCTTCTGGCAAGGAGATAATCTACCTAAACATAGGAGATCCTGTGAGGTTCGACTTCAAGACGCCAGACCACATCAAGAGAGCTCTTGTGGATGCTGTTATGCGCGATGAGAACTATTACACTGATTCTGAAGGGCTTCCTGAGCTCCGGCAAGCAATCATGGAAAAAGAGTCTGAAAAAGGTTTCAATGTAATAGTAGATGACGTTGTTGTCACCAACGGAGTATCTGAAGGGCTTGACATGACTATGGCTTCTATCATTGACCCTGGTGCTGAAGTATTGATGCCCGGTCCCTATTATCCACCGTATGCTTCATACGCAAAATTTTACGGAGGCAAACCTATTGAATTCAAGCTTCATGATGATGGAAGACCAAACCTTGAAGATCTACGGAGGAAGATAACTTCGCGGTCGCGTGCACTATGCATCATTAGCCCAAACAATCCGACAGGTGAAGTCTTTGATCAAAAGAGCCTTCAACAGTTGATAGACATTGCCAGCGAATATGATCTTTATGTAATCTGCGACGAAATATACGACAAAATCATTTTTGACTCACATTTCACAGGCATAGGCAAGGTGGCCAAAGATGCCCCTGTTATTTTGCTCAATGGATTTTCAAAAGCATATCTCATGACAGGTTTGCGCTGTGGCTATATTTGCCTGAACGGTAGCTGCAAAAAACTTGGAGGATTGCGTGAGGATATACCCAAGCTTGCAAGAGTGCGCATAGCGGCCAATCTACCCGTCCAGATAGCCGCAGTGCAAGCACTTCGAGGACCTCAGACACACATATCCATAATGGTTGATAAGCTGAGAACAAGACGTGACTACGTAGTCAAGCGTCTCAATGCGATGGGTATTCAGTGCAAAGTTCCTCGTGGCGCATTTTATATTTTTCCAAAGATCGAGACTAAAGATCGCTGGAAAGATGATAAGCACTTTGTAATTGATCTACTCAACAACACTGGGGTTCTAACTGTGCATGGTTCCGGCTTTGGCTCTACCTACGGTTCAGGTCATTTCAGGATTGTGTATCTGCCGCAAGAAGAGATGCTTGAAAAAGCAATGGATAAGCTTGAGCGCTTCTTAAGTGTCAAATTATGAGTAACAAGTTTCTCAGGTAGTGATGACTTGACTTTTTGAATACTTTAAACCTGAGACATTGTGCCTTTTTTACTTAGCAAAAGCTTTAAGCTTTCCCCTCATCTCTCTATCTTTGGAAATGGCTGGATGAGATGGGTCTGCAAGGATGACTTCGTACCAGATATTCATGCCATCCTTGTGAAGAAAGTATGATCCAATGACTTCAAGATTTGGGAACTTTTCAGCCACCCTTCGCTCAGCAACCTTTCGCATGCTGATGCCTTGCTTGATACGAACAACGCCTAGGTGCTTAGGTCTCCTACCTGAAACTGGGCGCTGCTTTCTCATACCTCCTCTACCAACACGTGCCCTAACGATAACGATGCCCTGCTTGGCTTTGTAGCCCAGCCTCCTAGCCCGGTCAAGCCTGCTTGGCCTCTCTATCCTGTGGATAGTTGGCTCTGATCTCCAGGCAATTGCCTTGAACTTGAGCTCGTCGGAATTCTCCTTCCACATTCTATGCCATGTTTGGGCCATATAGTTGCGCATTCTATCACTTCTCCTAATTCCGGCCCCCTTATATGTCAATGTCATATTACACCACGCAAAATTTGAATCACCTTTTCTGCAATGACTCTAGAGGCAAGCTCTTGAGCCTCTTTTGTCTGAGCGCCTATGTGAGGTGTGCATACTACGTTTGCTAATTTCATTAGCTCCTTATTGGTAGGTGGTTCTACCTCAAAAACATCAAGTGCTGCACCAGCAAGCTTGCCACTCTTTAACACTTCAAAGAGTGCATTTTCGTCAATCACATCGCCTCTTGAAGTATTGATCAGGTATGCTGTAGATTTCATCTTGGATAGACGCTCCGAATTAAACATATGCGTTGTTTCCGGGGTTGCCGGTACGTGGCACGTTACAAAATCGGCGCTTTCCAAAAGCGTATTCAAGTCGGTGACTATCATGCCAGTTTCGCTGATGAATTCCCGTTTAATAGGGTAGGGGTCATATCCTATCAGGTTCATACGTAGCGCTTTTGCCATCCTACCAATATTGCGTCCGATATTTCCAACACCAACGATACCCAGATACTTCCCTGACAATTGTGTGCCCATAAGGTCTTTTTTAATCCAGTTGCCGCGCTTTGTCTCTGCATCTGCCTTAGGTATACTTCTTGCAAGGGATATCATAAGTCCGATAACAAGCTCGGACACTGCTATAGAAGCGGCTTCAGGCGCATTAATCACTCTAATCTTTTTCATTTCGGCAGCCTGAACATCAACATTGTCAAGTCCGACGCCTACGCGAGCAATTATCTTAGCTTGGACAGCAGCATCTACTACCTCCTTTGTGACCTTGGTCCTGCTTCTTACTACCAAGACGTCATAATCTTTAACTGAAGAGACCAGTTCTGCAGGCTTGATGTCTGGCTTGTAGTGAACCGTGAGCCCGGCGCGCTCCATGCTGTCAATGCCGACTTGATCAATAGAGTCACAAACTAGCACACTGCCACTGACTTGCACGGAGCTTGAGAATTTTAGTGCTAATATATTGTTTATTACGCATAATAAATTGTCCATTTGGTTACAGTTTAATAGGATTGTTATCCTTCTATTACAAGCCATTTTGATTAACTCTTTTTTTTGCTCATGAACTTTCGCTTCTTTAGGTCATGTTGCGCCATCCACTAAAATTTATCTCTGAAAAAAGAATAGCATCATCTCAAACTGGTCGTTGTGCATTTTGCATGCGGTTTTATGATTATGACCTATTTATCGTCTGTCCCTGTATCATAAGGTGATTCCTTATGATACTTTTGAAATGCATTGTTGGAGATTTCTTAAAAGTATGTATTTGAAGTATATCACTAAAGTGTCGTTTTCACAATGGTAGCAAGAGATGCAGCAAGTTACATTTTCAGAATACAAAAAGATGATATTGAAATACAGCTCTACGTCCAACGTATGCTCTATGTCAGCATAAAGCGTGATTGGCTACCGAATACAAAACTGCTATTCGTGAAAAAGGTCGCATTCATCGGGTCTGGAGTAATAGATAGATTTGTCTCAGTTGGCGAGCTAGGAGAAGAGGAGAAAAAGATATGTGTTCAGAACAATTGTTACGGTAGGATAGAGTTCTCCAGACTAGTTAGGTTTTATCCTGCCCTAGCAGTGGCAGACACACCTATTGCAGGCCAGAATAGTCTTAGCCTACATGGTACCAGTATACCGAGCACTTCTGCTTTTCAAATTGAGCAACTTGCAAGGACAAGGCTAATAACATAGTGAGTGGATTTTGTCGATTAATTTATTACATCCAATTTTTTAGTATTTTCCACATTTAGCTATGTCATTCAGGATAGACAAAGATTCACTTGGAGAAGTAAAAGTTCCGTCTAGCTCCTACTATGGTCCTTTTACGGCTCGGGCAATGAACCAGTACAAAGTGACTGGCCAAAAGGCCCATATCAAGTTGATAAGAGCTTATGTCATGATCAAGCGCTCAGCTGCGCTAACAAACATGGAGCTCAAGGCGCTTGATAACAATAAAGCTGAGGCAATAGTAAAGGCATGCGATGAAATATTGGAAGGTAAATTACTTGAGGAATTCGTGATAGAGACAATCAACTCGGGTGCTGGAACTGCCTTTAACATGAATACCAATGAAGTCATTGCAAATAGGGCACTGGAGATCCTTGGCAAAACAAGAGGCCGATATGAAATCATCAGCCCAAATGATCATGTTAACATGTCGCAGTCAAGCAATGATACCTTCCCAACTGCAATGCATGTTGCTATCTTGCTCAACATGAGGGAGACAATTGCCTCACTTGATAAATTGATTGGTTCATTGCAAAGGAAGGCTGAGGAATTTGCTGGCCTAATCAAGATCGGCCGGACCCATCTTATGGATGCAATTCCCGTTACACTTGGAGCCGAGTTTGAACAGTATGCTTACTCGCTCAAACAGGCAAGGACAAGACTGGCTCAAGCAATGGATGGATTAGGTTATGTTGGTCTTGGCGGAACTGCTGTTGGTACTGGTGCCAATACTCCAAAAGGCTACAGGCAGCTCGTCATTCGATACCTGTCACAAGTTTCAGGGTTGGATTTGAAGCCCTCTGAGAATACATTTTACTCCCTCCAAAGCAAGTATGATGTGGCAAATTGTTCATCTGCGCTCCGCAATCTTGCTATAGATCTGAACAAGATGGCAAATGATATTCGACTTATGGCTTCAGGGCCGACAGCTGGCTTTGCAGAAATTCTGATCCCAGCGGTACACGCTGGCTCGTCAATAATGCCTGGAAAGATCAATCCATCGCTTGCAGAATGTCTCAACATGATATGCTTCAACATAATGGGGAACGATGTTTCAGTGGCAATGGCAGCCCAAGCAGGCCAGTTTGAGTTAAATGTCATGTTACCGGTTATGTTGAAATGCGTACTTGATTCGACTGACATGTTGAAGAATTTTCTACCAATATTTGCAGCCAACTTAGTTGATGGCATTGAAGCAAACAAGGAAAGGTTGGAATCATATATAGAGAAGAGTCCAGTGCTCGTCACACTGCTAAATCCCTACATTGGTTACCTTAGGGCAGCCGAAATATACAAAGAGTCGCTCAAGGGTAACAAGAGCATCCGCGAGCTTGTTCTGAGCAAAGGACTGATGTCAAAGGAGCAGCTTGACAAGGCGCTATCAAAGGAAAATATACTTGGTGCCTAGTTCTTTTGTTTTTGAACAATGGCTAGACGAGTTCTTGCAAACTGCAGAATGGTTGTGCCTATAAGCGCTGCCTGCAATATATAACCGCCAACAACTAGCAGTAGGGCATTCAATGGCTTTGAAAATGTTCTCATTATCTCAACATGAGGCGGTGCGAGAGAGTTTCCCAATATTACAATGATCGCAAGTGGAATGCATGCACCTAGTGCAAGTTTACTAAGTGGTACTTTCTTAACAGCATGCCTGAAATCTAAAAGGGTCTCCAAAAGGGATCGCAAGAACGCCAACTGTGCTTATTGCTAAAAGCACGATGACAACCGTAGTGAAGGCCACCACGAATACAGTTTGTCTACTAAGATTTCAATTAAAGCCTTTTGCTAACTATTAATAACGACCTCTAGTAACCTCTCATCATATGAAGGCTGCACGGATAATAAAGACCAAGGAACCGCTTGAAATCAAGGACCTCAACATTCCAAAACCAAAGAGCGATCAGGTTCTTGTAAAGGTTGAAAGTGCAGGGGTCTGCCATAGTGATCTACATCTATGGGAGGGCGGATATGCTGGCCCACCTGGAGTATTTATGAAGGTTGAAGATCGTGGTGTAAAATTCCCCCTTACACCTGGCCACGAGGTCGCAGGCACGATAGAGGAATTGGGTGAATCAGTCACAGGTTTTTCCAAAGGTGATAAAGTGTTGGTCTATCCTTGGATAGGTGAGGGCACCTGCCCAGCATGTCGTGTAGGCGAGGAAAATATTTGTGATTCTCCAAGAAGTCTTGGAGTATATCAAGACGGTGGCTATTCAGAAATGGTTCTTGTTCCAAGTTACAAATATCTTGTCAAGTTACACGGGCTTGATCTTAACTCTTCTGCATCCCTTGCTTGCTCCGGCCTCACGGCCTATACAGCTGTTAAGAAGGCAGAGTCGCGTCCGGGTCAAATGGTTGTCGTAATCGGGGCTGGCGGGCTTGGTCTAATGGCAGTGCAGCTTGCAAAGGCAACTACAAATGCGCGAATAGCCATCGTGGATATTGATGCGAAGAAGCTTGCAGAGGCAAAGAGACTAGGAGCCGATGAAATTATCAATTCCGGAGCGGGCGACCCCGTCAAGAGTGTCAAGGAGGTGACTGACGGCCTTGGTGCTGAAACAGTCATTGACTTTGTAAATAACGCCAAGACCGCGCCAAACTCCCTAAACATGTTAAGGAAGAGAGGTCGGCTCGTGATGGTGGGTTTATTCGGTGGCTCGCTCGAGTTAAACCTCCCACTCGTCCCACTCCGTGCGTTTACAGTGACAGGAGCCTATACGGGCAAGTTTGCTGACTTGGTGGAACTAGTCTCTTTGGCTAGGATGAACAAGATCCAATCAGTGGTGTCCAAAAAATTTACACTAGATCAGGCAAACAGCGCACTGGAGGAGCTCAAGGCAGGCAAGATTATTGGTAGGTCAGTAATCAATCCCTAGATCGTAGTGATCTTCTTCTCTGCCTCTTTCGAGGAGGGGAATGCCTTCTATATAGAACCTTATTGACACAGTGATATATTATGCCATCTAATGTTTCGTGGCAGCAACCGACTCATCTAGGAGTAGAACACTTACTAGTTTGTATTTCCTACTACATAATTCTGATGTGGAGTTATAGGCCAGTTTCTGAAGTCTTATAAAGTTTAAGAACGTAAAACTATCGTGACAAGCGACGATAAAACTGATACTTATGAAGAGACGGTTAACAGAACAACTTCAGAACCTACAGCTGATGTCACAGTTACTGAAGAGACATCTATAGCAACAGTACCTGCCCGTAAAGTTGAGACATATGAAGTACAGTCTGAAACAGCAACATCTGATGAAGAGTCAGTCTCTGCAAAAGCCAGAGATGCGGGAAAATCACTTAAAGATCTCATTTATTCATTAGGTAGAAAGACTAAGGAGGTGACAGAGGAAAAAGCTCGAGAGCTTAAGTCCCAATCAGTCGATATTAGTACTAAAACAGATGCACAGGACATTCAGCACTTAGGGGATGAAGTCGAAAAGTTGATCACAGTCTTTGAAGATACAATGACAGAGATTCGCAATGAGCCATATGATGAGCAGGAAAAACTGCTTGTAGGATATAAGAAGTTACTAGAAGAGCAGATTAATGTCATCAATGCAAGGCTCTCAATGGCGAAGCACCTGAAGCCCGGTGCTTGATAGAAAAAGAAGAAAAAAGAAGGTTTTATCTCCTCTCTCCCTCTCTCCCTCTCTCATTCCACCAGCAGTTTACTTGCAATATCCTTAACCACAACTGACTTAACATTGACAAACTCCTTAATGCCAAACTCGGAAAGCTCTCTTCCAATACCTGACTTCTTAACACCACCAAACGGTAGGCGAGGGTCAGATTTTACCATTTCATTTACAGACACTATGCCACTTTCAACATGATGGGCAAGTAATATGCCCCGATCGATGTTATTTGTCCATATACTTGCGCCAAGTCCAAATTCAGAATTGTTTGCCTCCTTTATTGCCTCTTCTTCGTCGTTAACCACTATAATTGGAGCTGCTGGACCAAATACTTCTTCCCTCACGACCTCCATGTGATGGTTTACATTTGATATTATCGTGGGCTCATAAAAGAAGCCCTCTCTATTTATAGACCTGCCGCCGGTTAGCAATCTGCCGCCCTTGTTTTTTGCGTCATCTACCTGCCTTGCAAGTGCCTGCCTCTGGCTGTCTCTGACGAGCGGCCCCACACTAGTTTTGGAGTCGAGCGGATCGCCAACGACCTCCGCCTGTGTATTTTCCACAAACAGTTTTGTAAACTTGTCTGCAACCTCCTTAACCACGATAAAGCGCTTCGCTGCTATGCAACTTTGACCTGTGTTGAGCAACCTCGACTGCGTCGCCATGTAAGCAGTCTGGTTAAGGTCGGCATCTTCAAGCACGATAAATGGGTCGCTACCACCAAGCTCTAGTACAAATTTTTTCAGATCTTGAGAAGCAAGCTCTGCAACTCGTCTACCCGTATTAATACTTCCGGTAACGGACACTGCATCAATGTTTGATTGCACTAAAGCCTCACCTGCTCGATAGTCTCCTATTATTGCCTGGAAAATATTTTCAGGAAAACCAGCATCCATGAAGGCTTGCTCTATTTTTATTGCACTGCCAAGGCAGATGCTCGAGTGCTTTAAAATGCCGACATTGCCGGCTGTCAGTGCTGGTACTGCAAACCTCATGACCTGCCAGAACGGAAAATTCCATGGCATAATACATGCCACAACTCCAAGCGGTTCAAAGGATACGAAGCTCTTGCGAAACTCAGTTGGTATTATTTCATGACGCAAGAACGCCTCTGCGTGCTCCGCATAATAATCACAAACCCATGCACATTTTTCGATTTCTGCTAATGATTGTTTGATTGGCTTACCCATTTCTTCTGTGACCAGTCTTGCATATTCTTCTCTGTTTTTCCTCATTACTCTTCCAAGCCTACGCATATATTCGGCTCGCTCTACTACATCCAATTTCTTCCACTTGACAAATGCTTGTCTCCCCAATTCGACCTTCCTGCTGACTTCATCTGCATTTACATTTTCATAAGCTGCAAGAATCTTTCCCGTGGCGGGGTTAATAGTTTCAATCTTAGACATTGCAAAACAATGCTTGTACCTTCAGACATAAGAAATTATGTGTATCCCGCGGGCAGGATTTGCCCCAAATGGTTCTTGGCCAGTTTGTTTGAGCCTGCGACTCTTCGGTCACTGCGTATTTGTAAGCCCGATAGGCTGCTTCACGCGGTCAGCTACTGAGAAGCCAACGTCTACAGCCGAAAGCTCTACCAGGCTGAGCTACCGCGGGACATTTCCGTTTTCTGCAAGAAAGCTATATAATTGTGGCGTCAGAGATACTTGGCAATATCCAGTACAAAATAAGAGATGATTTTGTCAGCACCGGCCCTCTTTATTGAGGCAATAGAATGAACCTTCCATTCATCTTCATCAATCCATCCACGCATTGCAGCCGCCTTTATCATTGCATACTCACCACTAACATGCTGCACTGCAACTGGATAGTTGAATGTATTCTTTACCATCCTCACAAGGTCAAGGTACATGAGGGCAGGCTTTATCATGACCATGTCTGCTCCTTCGTTAATGTCAGTTTCTATTTCCCGCAGAGCATGTCTTGAATTGCTATATGAGACCTGATACGTTGACTTATCAAGTCGTGCATTCGTTTTCATGAATGCAGCTGATCGAAAAGGCGTATAAAGAGATGAAGCATGCTTGACTGAGAAGGATAGGATAGATGTGTTGAGCCTGCGACTATGAAGTTCGCCCTTGATTGCATAAACTTGCCCATCCATCATTGCGGAAGGTGCAACGACATCTGCGCCAGCCTCGGCATGGCTTACTGCAATCTTCGTTAGGATATTTAGTGTAGCGTCATTACTTATCCTGCCGCTATTGCTGACAATACCGCAGTGTCCTGTAAGGTTGTACTGACAAATGCAAACATCAGTTGCAACATTCATTGTATTTCCAAAGCCTGATTTGATTTCTCTTATTGCGCACTGGACAATCCCTTTTCTGTCAAAAGCAGATGATCCAATTTGATCCCTTCTGTTTGGAATGCCAAAGATAATTATCGATGAGATACCGCTATCTGCAATTGATTGGACACGTTTCAAGATTTTATGAAGAGGTGTCACTTCTATACCCGGCATTGATTTTATCACAGCTGGACTATTAGAAACAAATACTGGAAATACTAGGTGACTTTTACGGAGGCCCAAAGAAGCAAACAATGACTTATAACGTTCATCAGAGCTCCATGCGTTTTGCGGCTGCAAAGGCATCCTGATTGCTTGGCAAGTGGCCTATGGATATATGTTTTCATAACAACAACAGCGGCAGAGCCATATATCTGATAACCATAAAACTCAAATGACTTCTATGGAGGACGATGTTACTGTGCTCAAGATAACCATTGGCATTCCTTCCTACAATGAAAGACAAAATATAGTGAATCTCTTGCGGGCAGTTGAAGAGCAACACATACCGATATTTGAAGTACTTATTTCAGATGATTCATCAGACGATACCCCTAAGCTGGTGCGCAATTTCGCACAGTATTCATTTCTTAACATCCAAATTTTCCACCATGATACAAGAAGAGGAGCTGCAGCGGCGTGGAATGAGATTCTTCAAAAGGCGGAAGGTGATGTAATAGTTCTCTATGATGCTGACACAATTCCTCATCCATCCTGTACAGAGCAACTTACCTCGAAAATTAAAGGAAATGTTAGGATCTGTGCATCAAACTCTCAGCCAGTACAGGCAGCAGGCATAGCTGGTAGGGCGTCTGTATTCATCTCGAAATGGCTCAGATCTGTGAGGCTAGCTCGTCTCTCTCAGTACACGGTGATGGGCAGGGCAGTTGCCATTAATTCAGATGAAGCTAAGAAAATAGAGATACCAATAGACATGATTGCAATTGATCTTTACATTCAGTGCAAGATTCTTGAAATGGGCCGAGATGTAATTTATAATGATAGCGCAATAGTATATTTCAAACCTGCTAATGACATGCAGGATCTAGCGTCGCAGGTGATCAGAGCAATCAATGGGCATTACCAGATAAAGGAGTATGCTTCCTCGTTTGGTATTCGTTTGCCACAACAGATAGCGATTGCTCATGCCCTAAAGAATGCTTTCAAAGACCCACTTGGAGCAATGTCAGTTGCAATAGGATATTCGCTGATCCCCTACTATAGGTCAAGACTTGAGGATACTGACACAGCAAAGTGGTATGCCGCTGCAAGCTCTAAGGCGATAGATTACCAGCAACTAAAGACAAAGTTTTGACAGGTGAAACACTTTTTTATAACCGCAAGGTGTTGTAACGGAACAAGCGAGAGGGTTTGCTCATGTCTGAAGTAAAAAGGCAATTTGAGACAATTACCAGTAACGGAGTATTGTGGATAAATATCCAAAAGCCCACATTTGGGGATATTAATGCTCTTGGGCAGAAATATCCCTTCCACAGACTAAATCTTGAAGATTGCCTATCCAAGATCCAGATCCCCAAGATTGACCGATATGAAAGTCATATCTTTACCATTCTACACTTCCCCACGCCGGACAAAGAAAAGGGCTTTTTGTTTAGTCAGCTTGCGATTTTTATGGGCTCTGATTATCTCGTAACGATCCATCAAGGTGACCTGAAGGCGCTTCAAGAACTCTTCAACATGTGCAAAAGTGACGAAAAGCAAAAACAGGCAATAATGGGTAGGTCCTCAGGATATTTGCTTCATAAGATAATCGACACGTTGGTAGATGACCTCCTCCACATTCTGATGAAGGTTGTAGGCAATATCGACGATATTGAAGATAGTGTATTTGACGAGCAAATATCTATCCCACGCCAGATTACTCTACTGAGAAGAGAAATAACAACTTTAAGAAGAATAGTGATTCCTCTTCGCAGGACCGTAGTCGATCTTTCTAAAGATGTCCAGCGCTTTTCTAGAGAAGACCTTGCTCCTTATTTTAAAGATGTTCAAGACCACCTTGAAAAGGTGTATGAAGCTTTGGAAGAAGCAAAAGAAACGGTAGAAATTTACAAGGACACAGACTATATGCTCAGCCAGGAAAAAACCAACAAGATATTGGGTGTGCTAACGATAGTATTCACATTATCTATCCCTGCTACCGTCATTGGCACATTTTATGGTATGAATATCAATCTGCCAGGCGGTTCAGAAACGGGATCTTGGACTCGGCTGGGGCCTTATACTACATTGATATTTGTTTTAGTGATTTCAGCTATCTCCGCCCTACTTATGATATTCTATTTCAGAAGGCTTGGATGGTTAGGATCATCAAGATAGCTCAACCGGGCTTAATTCTCAGGAGAGAGATTATTTTATCTCTGTTTTTGACAGGTGATGGATTAATGGCAACTAGCTTCTGTCCAACATTGGTATCAATAGATAAATAGTAGTTACATTACCTTTAGTAGGATTGGCGAGCACAGGCGGCTTGGATGCGCGAGGCTATTTGTGCATTCCTCACGACAAGCAATCGGGCTCCTTGCTCGAAAATTGGAAAAAAAGCAACAATATTGTCGACATTTACTTTGTTACTGCAACGTTCTCTGATGAAAGTACACCTTACTTTCCCAATAAGGCAAACCACTATATTCTCGCATCATTCATAGATGTAACAAAAATACTAGATGACGTCAAGAGTTACAAAATGGATAGGTTATCCCTCATTTTCAGTTTTTCCAACCCAATCTTTGAGAGAACCGGTGATAAGCTTAACTATGTGTCTCTATACTTCACGAAATACACAAATGACGATGCCGAGATAAGCGAGCTCGCAAACACCATCGCACGGCGTGAAAGGGTCAAGAAGGCCAGCCTTGCACAGATGAAGCTCTTGGCTTCTGAGCAACCAAAATTCATTTTTCCTTATTCTAAGAACCTCCTAATTCTTGAAGTTGAGGGCAAGAAAACCCATCAAACGGATCAAAAATACTGTGAGCACACTAGACGCGATGTCGCGCGCATTGGTATATCGCTCAATAACTTAGTCAGCTTTTCCATTCTTGAAAAGCTAAAGTAAAATATTAAATATGTATGCTCTTCTCTAGGGTTTGATTCACATTTATGAGCAAGCCAATGGATCTTGGGGCACTGAAGGTTGGTTCGTACATTATCATCGACGGAGAGCCGTGCAGAATCGTTTCCTATGACCACAGCAAGCCCGGAAAGCACGGATCCGCAAAGGCAAGAATCACTGCCGTGGGTGTGTTTGATAGCAAACCCCATCCATTTGTGGGTCCAGTCTCAACTAAGATAGATGTGCCACTAATAGACAAGCGTAATGGCCAGATAATATCTAAACAAGGTGACACACTCCAAATAATGGATCTCGAAACTTTTGAAACATTTGAAACGACTGCAGTGGAAGAGGAGATAAAGGACCGGATAGCTCAAGGCGAAGTACAGGGAAGAGATGTAGAGTATTGGAAGGTTCTTGACAGAATCAAGATAGTGCGGATTAAAGGCTAATGAGAAGCTAAGTTCATACGTTGGAGAATATAACTGATGCATGGATGCTGATGAGGAGTACCGGAAGAGCCGGCTGACAAAAAAAATAGTGTGTGTGTATTTATGTGCATGTGCATGTATGCATATATGTATCTATTAAGTATGTGTGCGTTGAATACATGTATAGAAATAGATACATCACACAACTGATGATGAAGATTATGAGATCCTGAGGCATCCACATCACAGTTATTATTGAAAATTTTTTCTTACCTTTGTAGGATCTAGAATTTCAATATAACTTCAAACCTGCATCTTGCCATGTGGAGGATCAAATCGAAGTTATTGGGAAATGTTATTTTACAGACGCAATAACGCACATATAGCTAGAAACAAGAACTTAATATTTAGAGCGTATGCTTATCCATCTGTGAAGCTAGCAGCGCTTTTCTCTGGTGGCAAGGACAGCACGTTTGCAATATCTTGCGCACAAGAAATGGGACATTGCATTGTGTGCCTTATTACAATGCATCCTAAAGCAGATGATAGTGCTCTTTTCCACTACCCAAACAGCTGGGTGACAGAATATCTTGCAGATGCAATGCACCTTCCTCTAGTCGACTTTCGGGTACGGGGCAGTTCAAAGGAAGATGAGATGAAAGCACTTGAAGAAACAATATTGCAGGTTAAATCGACATACGGAATTAACGGAATAGTCCACGGTGGGATTTCAAGCAACTATCAAAAGCAGGCATTTGAGGAGGTATGTGCACGGCAGAGAATTGAAGCAGTAGCGCCGCTGTGGAACTTAGAGCCCGAAAGATACTTGAACGAACTTATCAGGAGAGGCTTTCGTATCATAATTGCCGGAGTATACGCAATGGGCCTTGAAAGCGAATGGCTTGGAAGGGAGCTTGACAAGGAAGCAATTGCTAAGTTGGTGACTTTGAGCAAAAAGTGTAAATTTAACCTTACATTTGAAGGTGGTGAAGCTGAAACACTTGTCATCGACTGTCCTCTCTATCAGAAAAAGCTTCAAATCAATACTGCTGCTGCCTACTGGGATGGCCAGAGGGGAATATTTGAAATACAGGATGTAGCATTAATAGAAAAGAAATAGTGCATGTTCGATAATCTGCGCGAAGGCCTCCGCGGAGCTTTGAAGAAAATAGTAGGAGCATCTGACATTAATGAGGAATTGATTGACTCGATTTGCAAGGATGTACAGCGCTCACTGCTCCAATCAGATGTTAACGTGAGACTTGTATTATCAATTACGCAGAATCTTAAACAAAGGGCACTAGGCGAACAGCCTCCTAAGGGACTATCAAGAAAGGATCACATTGTCACAATATTGTATGGAGAACTTGCCAAGCTACTGGGCTATTCCGGTGATGTCATAAGGACGATTGACAAAGCACAGGAAGATGACCCTTCTCTGGCAATGTCATTCTTCAAGCCTGGCAAGCAGAATGTAGTGCTCATGCTGGGTATTCAAGGGAGTGGCAAGACTACTGTAACTGCCAAAATGGCAAGATGGCTCACAAAACATGGTTATAGGATTGGCGTTATTGGGGCGGACACCTGGCGTCCTGGTGCATTGACTCAGTTGAAGATGAACTGCAGCAAAATAAATGTCGAGGTCTATGGAGAGGAGCAGAATAGTAACGCCGTAGCTATCGCTAGAAATGGACTTAATTATTTCAAGGATCAGAACCTTGACGTCATAATTGTAGATACTGCTGGAAGACACAAAGAGGAAGAAGGTCTTCTGCAAGAAATGAGTGAAATGCATAAGGTAGTAACACCAGATCTAGTCCTGCTAGTTATTGACTCAACCATAGGTCAAGGAGCCTATAAACAAGCAGAAGCTTTTCACAAGGCTGCTGCTGTTGGAGGCATTGTTATTACAAAACTCGACGGTACTGCCAAAGGTGGAGGCGCTCTTGCAGCTTCAGCTGCTACGGGGGCAAAAGTGATGTTCATTGGCACTGGGGAGCGCATAGATGACCTTGAGCAGTTCTCTCCGACTAGATTTGTAGGAAGGCTGCTTGGTATGGGAGACATCAAAGCGCTGCTAGAAATGGCTAGAGGCCTAGAGCTTCAGGCAGACGAGAACCAGGTAAAGCGACTGATGAGCGGCAAGATGACTATTGAGGATTTTTATGCTCAGATGGAATCAGCAAGCAAAATGGGCTTTAGGAACATCATAGAAAATTTGGGAATTTCGGGTATGGTCAAAGAAGAAAAGCTGGATGAAATGGAAATGAGGATGGAAAAGTGGCGCTTTATTATTCAGTCAATGACAACGCAAGAAAGGAAAGACCCTGATATTATCAATGAGTCACGGAGAAAGCGGATAGCAAGAGGCTCCGGGCTGCCTGAGGGAGAAATTAAGGAAATGATCAAACAGTACAACACCTCCAAGACTTTCATGAAGCACAACAAAGGTAGAGGAATGGGAGGATTTTTTAGAAAAATTGGTATCGGTTAATGCCCAAGGAAACCCTGCTAAAGCGGTACAGACTCTGCAAACACTGTCTTGAAAGGCACACCAGTAGGGGAAGGTCCAGCAACCCCTGCTATATCTGCCGTGGACTGATGGACAACCTTGGTGCCATAGCAAACAGCATGATGGCTGCAGTCAAGTGCTTTGAATTTGACACCTTTCTAATTGGTGCAACATTACCAACTCAGCTCTACGAGAGGGAAGACGCAATTAGGGCTCGGTTGAAGATAAGGGGAAGAGAGAGTATCAAGCACTATCTGACTAGAGAACTTGGAATTCGGCTCGCCAAACTAGCACAAAAAGAGGTGGAATATGGAAGGCCAGACATCATAATTACTCTGACTGTAGACAAGGAGAACAATGTAGACGTGACAGTGATATCCCGACCGCTTGTGTTTGCTGGGGTTTACATCAAAAAATCAAGAGGACTGCCACAAAAACAGGGTAAATGCATTAATTGTGGAGGCAAGGGCTGCAGTACCTGTAATTATTCTGGACTATCCGGATATTACAGTGTCGAAGGGGTTATTTCACGGGAAATGATGCGGATCACGGAAGGTCAGACACCAAGATTTTCGTGGACTGGAAGCGAAGATCCCAACAGCCTGGTTCTTGGAACCGGTCGGCCATTTTACATGCGCATCCTTAATCCAAAAAAGAGGAAGATTAAAAATAAGACGATCAAACGCGATGGCATTAAAGCAACATTGAAGCTAATTAAGAATGTACCTGTAGTCCAACCACACCTCATAGTCAAGTGCAAGATCCACATAGAATGCGAAAATGTGTTAACAAAAAAAATTCTGAAAAAAATCAATTCTCTCTCTGGGTCTGTAGTGAGCTTTGAGAATAAGTCAAAAAAAGGTGTAAAAAGCATATATTCTGTACGAGTTCGGCAGGTTGACAGCAACCATTTTACCCTCATAATTGTCGCAGATGGTGGACTGATGATCAAGCAACTTGTAGGTGGTGAAGAATATATGAAACCCAATATTTCAGAAATTCTTGGCTCCAAGTGCGAATGCGATATATTTGATATAATGGATATCCAACTTCAGTAACGTTTTTCTTTCGGGGACCCAATTTGACATCAGCTATAGATGAGCACTTTTGACCCGCTCTACAAGGTTCACAATGCCTATCGACTTGGCCAGATACCACGAAAGGTTTACGACCTTGTATTGAAAAGGTTTCCGCTGGTCATAGAGGGCATTAAGCGAGTCGAAGAAGCATCTGGTTTGAATTATCCTTATTATTATGCTGAGCCACGCCTTGTGATCTCTACTTCTGCTGTCGAATTTACAGACATGGGAGTATTGTTTGCAAGGACAATACCTGTAGTGGATGCTCGAAAGCAGCTACATGTGGTTGTGCAGATAACCGCACCCCTCATATCTTATGGTCTCAAGGGCACGATACATGCCGTTTTGGCACATGAGTTTTTGCACTACCTGGAGCTCATAAATAGAATATTAAAAATGAAGGTAATATCTGATGAGGTATCTGGCACATTGTTTGAAGGAACTTATGCTGACTCAATGAGGCTCGTTGAAGAGCGTGTGGTCTTCAAATCCGATCCCGCTTTGATAAGACATATTACTACCCGGTTTCCAGAAGGATTTCGAGATCTGAAGCTGGAGGAGAAGGTTATCAAAACGTGGATGAACAAAGGCTTCCCAACTTCAAAGGTGTCGTTAGATGCAAATATTATGAAGATCCCTGTAGAGGCTATAGCGTCCTTGAAGGTCGAACAGGATGTCAAAGAAAAGATTCTTGAATTTGAAAACATAAAGCTCAAAAAAAAGAAAGGAACAAGCTATGTCTAGCATTTCATCCGAAGAATTCAAAGTTATCCAGAAATGTATGAGGAAAGCCGCAAAGGGCCGCAAGATGGTTGCTACTTGCATATATGGGTCAAGGGTTGCTGGCTACAATCGTTCTGACAGCGATATTGATCTCCTTATTGTCTTGGAGAATTACCCCTACGTGGTCAAATACTCCTATTATCGCGAATCAAATACTAAAGTATCAGCACTTGCAGTTGACCGCAACGCGCTCTTGCGAGATGCTCAAAGTGCTTTTCTTGGCGAATTTGTAGTTGGTCGTTTGCTCCACATTTACGAACCAATTGCTAATGCGGATTTTCTTGCAATGATTGAGCATACTTACAAGCGACGAGTTATCTTGGAGGAAGTACGTGATATCTTGGAATCTACCGGTGTGCTCGGCACAGAAATTCTCTTTCCACTTGAGTTTGTAGCATTTTCAAAGATAAAGCGTAGGATGTCTCTATATGCAAGCGCAGCTTACAGTTACTATAAGACGTACACTACCTCAAAGCGCAACCTAGAGTTTGCGCTTGACGGCTACCATAGGGCAGTAGAGGATATTATTGCGGAGGATGATGAAATCTTTGCTGCAAGGGAGGATGGTCTTTTACAGATATCAGACAAGAATATATTTTTAGAAAAAGGACAAATTCATCTGAAGCTTACTAAAAGACTTCGAGAGCTCAGCTCCTATATGGTGCATACTTATGCTGGAAGAAAAATCATGCATTTTGCTATCAAAGAAGCTGAATCCAAAATCCGACGTCGCGTAAGATTGATGATGAAACCTCCTGATTTTATGTTATCTCCAAGAAAGGCGTATTGGAAGCTACCAGAAGGTATACTAATCATTGATGGCAGAAATTGGCTTCAAGATCTGGCCCCCCATGTAAACAGTTACTCCGTTATAAAAAAGAGGCGGCTTGGAAATAAAAACAGCAGAACCACAATGTATGTGCTGAAAGATGGCTCCGATGAATACAAAATTGCAGTCAAAGAGGTTACAAAATCAAAAGCACTAAAATGGGCAATGGTTGGTCTATGGAACGAACCAGTAAAGAGATTCAGAATGGACCCGCTCTTGAGGATTGGCTCGGAATACAAAGCGATCCGGTATATGCGGAGTCTTGGTCTAAGAACGCCCATAATCGAGGCGGTAGTTCTGGATAGGAAACTGCTAGTAACACGATTTCTAGATGGGATAACCATGGCAGATGTAATAAGGGATTGCATGGGAAGCAAAGGTGAAGCCAGTTTGATTCGCAAAGCCGGAGCGGAAATTGCAAAATTACACATCGCTGGAGCGACTCTTGGCAATATTAAACCTAAGCACATCATTGTCAACGAAAACGATCTCTACTTTACCAATGTCGAGCAGTTTACGTTGAATGCTGGCCACCCCGCATGGGATGTCGCGCAGTTTATTAGCTGGGGTCTGAAGAACAGTCGCGACAGCAAAATCGCAGCTAAAATAACAAGAAACTTTGTTGAAGGGTATATGAGTGTTGGAGACTCTCGTAATATTTTGAGCCTAACTGAGACCAAGCGATATATAAAATCATTTTACCCTGTGCTGGCACCTTCTATTGCTCATACGATCAAAAATGAAATAAATGCTGTAGCGAGCTAATTTCTTCTTACTTCTTTGCCTTCTTGGCACTATCCGCGTGAGTAAATTCAGTAAAACCACACTTGCCACAGGTAAACCTGTTCTTGTGCTCTGCCATGAAGGTTCCCTTGCCGCATCGAGGACAATCGCGTCTAGTCCTTATTACCTTATCCCCTTGAATATTGTAGAATTTGTAGATGGTCACCTCTCCCTTGCCCTGAGCCTTTTTGTCAGCCACTATCTCTTCGTACCCCCAGAACCACTAGACTTCGAAGTAGCAGCTTCCTGCTTGGCTTTAAGCTTGGCTGCCTTTTCTTCATCAAGTACTTTCTTCCTTTCTTCTCTTGATAACGTCCTCAACAGCCTGTAGCGTGGTAATTGCTTTGCTGACTCATTTTCGTCGTCAAAGACATATAATAATCCATGAATATCTGTCATACCTGTTTGGCATCTTAGATTTATCGGAACAACCTGCTTCTTGTTGACATTAAGTTGGTTAGCAATTCTTTCAGCAGCATCATTTCTATTGATCTTGCCAGCCGCTCCTCTGAAAATTACCTTTACCTCACGCCTGTTCAACAGCGAGTTCCTACGATCCTCTAGCATTGCAACTTCTTGAGCAGACAACGCAGAAACCATGGCAAGTGTAACCCATTTAAGTATTTGCTTACGTATTTTCGGTACGAAAATCAAATATACTCAGCTATTGGAGATAAACTAAATGAAGCCATTCTTTCAGGAATTCTGTGATGAGGTAGTTACCCTTGATCCATCGATAAGGTTTGCTGGCGTTGCAGATGGAGATGGCCACCTTGTAGCAGTAGCAGAACGGGAGGGTCTCAAACCCCTGCTGAATCCTGAGGAACGGGCGCAATATGCAATCACTGCCGCCACCCGTCAATATACTCGTCTTAGGTGGGAATACATGCTTGGCAGGATCAATTACGCCATGTCAAACTATGCTAATCTAGTCAGGGCGACGATTCCTATTGCTGATGAGAACAGCCGACTCTATTATGTACTCTTGCTATCATTTGATGTCGAGGCAGGTGGGAGCGTGCACGAGATAATTATGCAAAAGATAATACCCCTTGTTCGCAAGAACACAGACAAGTTTCTCAGGGACGCCTAGCCGGTCCTGAACGGGGTTTTTGGAAATAGGATTTTAATCGGCTGTCGAAACGCAGGGTGTACCATCACAAGCTCTCCTTTATTGAGTCTGACTATGTTAGCCTTTGTGTTTTTATCTATCATTAGATAAGGTGGCATCGACAGTTCCGAGATGCCTAGTTTTGCAATCACGTGCATGCCTGTGTTTTCGTGCAATGTTGAATCGACAGTACTTTTGAACTGCTGAGCTGAGAACAGGATTGTGCCCCGAGACCTACCCGCGACTATAGTCCTCATAACCTGTTCGGCTACCGCAGACATGTTGCCTGGAGATCGAGGGATGAACCTGTTGATCTCATCAATAAAAGTCAAAATATACCTCGGTCTTCTGCTGTTTTGTCTTGAAAAAGAGTATATCTCGTCAATGCTCTTCATTACATCTCCTACTACGAACCCTTGCTCCTGCAGAGTCGGGATCATGGATATGTCAATGACAAAAACGTCGTTGCGTCTGATTTTTTTTATCTCTTTTCCAAGGTATCTGCTTGTTACTTTCTTGTCAATAAACATAGGCGACTTGCGGAACCTTTGGACCTGACCTAGAAAGCGAAGGAGTGTAGATTTGTGTGCCACTACCTCCTGTGGATAGCCTGTGAATTCAAGCAGGTCACTCCATGTATTTACTTGCTTGTTGCCGTTGAACAAAGGCCATGCCTCATAAATGTAGTTCAGTATTGATGAAATGTTGGAGTTTTGATCTTCGCTTCCAAACAACAGGTCTAATCTGTCGTATACATCATCTAGTCCAAATGAGTACGTCTTAGAGTTACTAGGCACAACAGCAGAATTCGCTTTACCATCTCTTCCTCTGGGTAAGAAGTATGTGACATTTTCAAATGGCTTAATATCTAGATCAAGTAGGTCAAATAGTTGCTTTGTATTTTTGTTCGGCTTCTTGACCTGGTCAATATGAAGAAGCTCTCCTTCCTTTGTGTTAAAAATTATTATGGCTACATCCTCCCGCATCTCTTTTACGAGCTTCTGATGAGCCGACTGAAGAAGAAAATACAGATACGTTGTTTTTAAGTTGCCTGAAATTCCAGCTGCATTTACATGTGCCGTATCAGGTCCAAGCAGGTATGAAATGTCAAGCGATATTGGCACTCGTAAGCCGTTTGTCATTTCTATTATTCCTGCAGGTATGGGATTAAGCATCTCTGGTATTCCAAGTGCAAATATAACCTCCTTTTGATCGGCAAATCTGACAGATTTGGCTGCGCCAACAGGCATCCCCACGGAGGTAGCCTTACCCGAGTCGTTTTCTATACCTGTATTTGCCATTACCGCAACTCTGGCTACAATTCCGACCTCTTCAGCTGCTTTAAGTTCTTTTACCATACCGATAGTTCTTGTGTTAAAAAGGTGTCTTACCGTGACAAAGTCAAAAGGGCTTACAATGACGCCAGGATGAATCGAAAACCAAAAACTGTCCATGGTATTAGGAAACCTATCTGAGGCTAACGTTTTGCCAATATCCTTATCTTTGTCATTGCTCTGCCGAGCAAGATTGACTTCTTGCATGTTAAATTACAGAAAAACATTGTATTTGACTATCACATAGTCCTATCTATGCACATAGACATCCCGCAATAAAGGTTGGATTACGATTGTTAGACTTTTTTTCTTTTATGTGTGAAGATAGTTATGTATTGTAACACCATATGTGTGTATTTGTGAAAGCATTATGGTATTAGTTTTAATCTTAAGCATTGAGAGAAGGCTCATGCATTTGACTATATTACTTACTTTTGAATTTTGGAAACAGTATTTCACCTGCTAACTTACGAGAAACAAAAAGAAAAAAGATTGGTTTACTTATTTGATCCTGCAGCACCTTGCTCGTATTGGTCGCCTGTTTCAGCCGCACCAGCTGTTCCTTTTGCCATTCCTTTGCTTCTTGCTATCTCACGAGCCTCTTCCGGGTTTGTCCCTGTCTGACCTGACTCAGTGATATTTTCTTCCATTTCACGCTTGACAGCCGTTGGCTCATGCTCCTTTATCTTGGCAGGTGTCATGGGTTCTTTTTCGCGGTACTCGTTTAATGGATTATCTTTTCTCTTGGTTTCTGTCCCCGGAGCGCCTTCCTCGTACTCCCTTTCTTTATCAGACATGGATCTCGTGGCATCAAACACTATTTACTGATTATGAAACAATGCAAAGGTATATTTTTCATGGCCGGAATAGCAGTTCTGCATTGCCTCTTGAAAGCCTAAGTGAGTATATTGAAGCATTAGAACAGATGGGCCAGCTTAGGCGAGTCAAAACAAAAGTCAGCCCAAATTTGGAAATTGCAGAAATCATGCGCCGGTTGATGTATCTAGGAGATCAGCCTGCGGTACTTTTTGAAAATGTCGAAGGCTCGACTATGCAGGTACTTGGCAATGCCTTTGGCAGCATCAAGAGGCTGGGGGTAGCCCTTGAAACCAGTGATTTTTCTGAAATAGGTAGGCGTATTACAGAGCTTACCAAAATGAAGTTGCCCTCGGGCATGCTCAACAAGTTGAAGATGCTTCCTAAGCTTTCAGAGATAAGTGAGTATGGTCCTAAGTACGTAGATCACGGTCCAGTTACTGAAGTTGTTGAAACAGACAGCAACAAGATATCATTCAATTCTTTGCCTGTACTCAAGTCCTTTCCAGGCGACGCTGGACGCTTTATCACTTTTGGAATGACTGTAACGAAACATCCTGAGACTGATATCCGCAACTTGGGAGTCTATCGTATTCAGATAATCGATGACAAACATGCAATAATGCATTGGCAGACACATAAACGCGGCGCTGAGCACTATAAGATAATCAAGGAGCAAAATAAAAAGAAGATTGAAGTTGCAATAGTTATCGGTGCTGATCCAGCCACTGTATTTAGTGCAGTTGCACCTGTACCAGAAGGAATGGACAAATATCTATTTTCTGGGATCATCAGAAAGAAAGGTGTCAAACTGGTAAAATGTAAGACAATGGATAATGATCTTGAAGTACCAGCAAACTCAGAGATTGTACTTGAAGGGTATATCGATCCAAACGACATCAGAATGGAAGGACCATTTGGTGACCATACGGGATACTATACACCAGCAGAGCCATTTCCAACCTTCACACTAACAGGAATAATGAGACGTAATCATCCAATTTACCTCACAACAGTGGTAGGCAAGCCAGTACTAGAAGACGCATACCTTGGGAAGGTGATCGAGCGCTCATTTCTACCCCTAATTCAGATGTTCCATCCTGAAGTCGTAGATTTTTCCATGCCTCCTGCTGGCTGGTTTCAAGGGCTTGCGATAATTTCAATTAAGAAACATTATCCCGGCCAAGCTAAGAAAGTTATGATGGGGCTTTGGGGAATGGGGCAGTTATCACTCACTAAAATGTTCATAGTCGTGGATAGCGACATTAATGTACACGACATAAACGATGTGATATGGGCACTGACTACTCGGGCTGACCCTGCTCGAGACACTGTCATTATCAATAATAGCCCAACCGATACGCTTGATCCCGCTTCACCCCTTGTCAATCTTGGTTCAAAACTGGGAATTGATGCTACCACAAAATGGAGAGATGAAGGATATATGCGCGAAATTCAGCAGCTTGCAGTAGTTGATGAGGAAACTAGAACCGTCGTGGACAATAAGTGGGATACCTATTTTAATAGTACTTTATGAGCCTGTAGAAATTATCTCGTTCTGCAGCTCTAAATCCTGCTCGCTTGATAGCAGTAATTATCCTGTCAGATGTCAGTTCCGTTGACCTTGAACCAGTTGCACTCACCACTTCTTCGCCGATAAGCGTACCTCCAAAGTCGTCGGCGCCGTAATTGAGAGCAAGCTGTGCCATTCCGACTCCGTTTGTAAGCCACGAGGACTGCAAGTGATCGATGAGGCCATAATACATAATCCTGGCGACTGCGATCATTTTTAGGAGTGAAAGTCCGCCTGAAGAGTACCTTATTTTGCCTTCAGATTGCATTTGCGTCTTATTAGGCTCAAAGCTCCACGGAATAAAGACCATAAATCCGCCTGTCTTTTCTTGCAACTGAGCTATTTTTATGATGTGTTGTGCGCGATCCTCATCTGTTTCAACTGTTCCATACATCATCGTCCCTACAGACTTCAAATCTAGTTGGTGGGCCTCTTCCATTATTCTCAGCCATTCGTGGCTCTTTATCTTGAAAGGACTTATCTGCTCTTTGACACTGTCTTCTAGGATTTCTGCACCACCGCCGGCGAAGGTATCCATGCCTGCATCTTTTAACCGCGAAAGAACCTCTTTGGTGCTGCTCCGTTCTACCTTGGCAATCATATCTACCTCTGACGGCGATAAGCCGTTTATCCCTACTTCAGGATATTTCTGCTTTATTGCTCTGAATGCATCTTCATAGTATTCCAATTTAAGATTTGGGTTGTGGCCCCCTTGTATTAGCACCTGTGTAATACCAAACATTTCTCTTGATGTAGCAACACGTTTGATAATATCTTCGATTGGGACAGTATATGACTCTTCATGACCTGGTGGACGATAAAACGCGCAGAATTTACAGTAAGTTATGCAGACATTAGTATAGTTAAGGATGATATTATTGATGAATGTGATTGTGTCACCAAACATACTGCGTCTCAGAATATTTGCTACAAAGCCCATAGAATTAACATCGTCAGATTTGATCAACCTGATGCAGTCTTTAAGACCAAGTCGATTGCCTGCAAGGGCGCTATCAAGAATATCACTAATGTCGGATTTGCTCAGAAAATCTGCAACCAGTCTATTATTATTTCTATACTGCAAATGCTAACATGATTTTTGGACTCTTAATGATATTTATATATTCTTTCGGCTCTCCTTTGAGGACATTGATAACGGTTTATATGATCTGCTCGAGCATACAACGAAACAGAAGAAGATCCTTTGCAAAAAACTGATATTGTTTCAGGCGGCACCCCCGCGCTAGAGAAGGCTCTTTCTGGCACAGAATTGTCCTACGCCGACGGAGTACAACTCATGAATGAGGAAAACCTTTTCCTCTTAGGATCAGTCGCAGATAGAATTCGCAGCAAGTTATGCGGTAACACTGTCACATTCGCTGCCTCTTACTATCTCAATTATACCAACGTTTGTGCAGCTAGCTGCCCCCTATGTGCCTTTTACCGAAAGGGTAGCGAAAATGATGCTTATACGTTGTCGACAGAGCAGATAGTTGCCAGATCAAAAATAGCTGTAGAACAACTTGGCGCTACCGAGCTTCACATCGTTGGAGGGTTTCACCCAAAATTGGGGCTTGACTACTATGAGAGCATGATGCGGGCAATCAAGGCAGAATTTGCAAATGTCACGATCAAAGCCTTTACACCTGCAGAGATATTCTTCATTGCGCGGATAACAAGAAACTCTATCAAAGAAATTCTTTTGCGGCTCAAGAGCGCAGGGCTTGATGCGCTTCCAGGTGGCGGCGCTGAAATCTTTCACGAGGACACTAGAAAACAGATAGTGATTGGTAAATGTTCTGGCGAAGAATGGCTTGACACTGCTCATCAGGCCCATGAGCTAGGATTGAGAAGTAACGCCACAATGCTATTTGGCCATGTGGAAAAGCCAGAACATATCGTCGACCATGTAATAAAGATCAGGGAACTTCAAAAGAAGACCAAAGGCTTTACTACGTTTATCCCGCTCAAATTCAGCCTTGAGAATACCCCACTAGAACAGAAGGGACTGGTGACTGCAGAAAGCCCATCCACCTATGACCTTCGAGTTATAGCAATATCGCGTCTGCTATTGGCAAATGTGCTTAACAACATTTCAGTATATTGGGTAGCACTTGGCAAGAAAGTTGCACAGGTTGCTCTCTTGTATGGTGGCAACGATCTCGTGGGGACTGCCTTCTCTGAAGAAATATTCAAGGCTGCTGGCAAGGGTGGAGGCACTTCAATTCAGGAGCTTGCAACATTGATCAAAGAGATTAAACGTAGGCCGGTTCAGCGTGATACATTTTTTAATCCCATCCACAAATTAGATTGATTACGCACTTTTTTTTAGATGATTTGGGTGTAATGGGATGGGGATCGAGCTCTCTAACCCGAAACTATAATCTAGTTCTACATGGCATATAGATTGCAGGCGCCTCAATCCAAACAGACAAGAATACAACGCTTCTTGCAATCTGAACAGTTACTTGCCTGAAATCTATTGTAATTGCTCAAGAATCTATTCTTTTTCTCCACAAAAAGAGATACGACTTTCTTGGTCCTATGAGGCTGAAGTACTCCCGTAGAGTGAACCCTGCCTATAAGACTTATAACAGATATAACATATAATTTTCTGGATATAGGTGACAACATGCCTGAAGAAAAAATACTCTTACTCTTGAATTATATGGGAAAAGAGTTGGATTTGGAACCTAAGATTCTAAAAAAAACACTAAAGGAAATAGGGATTAAGGAAGTGTATGTTGGGAAACTACAAGATAATGTGATCCATATCACATGTTTTGCTAAGTGGAAAAGTTCTCAGGTTGATAAAAAGAAGGCGGAAATAGAAAAGAAAATTCCAAAAATGAGGGTTGTTCAAATAGAACCTTTGACTCGCCTTTAATTTCTTTATAGATAGGTGTAGTTATTAGCTTCGCAAAGGCGCAAATTTTTATTGATGTTAGTAATAATGCAAAAATACTAAACAAACAGAAATAAAAACAACAGCAGGTCATTAACGAGAACCATGAAGTATTGAACAAAAAGATTTCCGCTGGTTATTCCCAAAAGTTACCCCAGTAATGTCTCTTTAAAAATTTGGTGAACTTTTGATGAAGTAAAGAAGAAAGAATACTGCCTCCTTTATACTGCACCTTTCAGTAGAAGAGCTGAAAATACGATATATTCCCTGTACCATGCCATAACTTCCGAGTCATCGAGGTTCTGCTATGCTATATTGGTTGATTTTTTAATCTAATGTTTGTAGGTATTGCTTTTGGGTATCATCGGCTAGAGCTGGCTTCGAGTATTCTTTTTAGAAGTTTCTCTCAAGCTATGTGATTTACCTTGTCTTCTTTCTTCTATCTCTATTTTTAGTAGCCTTGCCCTTCGTCGATATCACTACCTTTCCTCGTTTCTGTGTTCTCAACTTTGCGAACTCTTTTCCTTGTGCTCGCTCTACCGTGGAAATCTTGCGCTGTACCTGTATAATCTGTTTTTGAGAATCTTTAACTACTGATTGGAGATGCCTTAGTTGCTCTGCAGTTTTTTCTATACCTTTTTGGATATTTGTTAAAGACTTCAGATTCTTTTGTATTTCGATGACTAGATCTTGTTGACGTTTGGCTCGTCTAAGCAATTGTAATAATAATACCTGTTCCTGGGACATTGTAGGCGCTAGTTGCTGTTCTTGTTTGGCTGCATCTTGCTCTATGATCTGTTGTTCTTCTTTAGGTCCTTTACCCTCATCCGTAACATCTTCCTCTTTCGGTTGCTCCCTGATTGAATTAGATGAAATTGATCCTTCTTCACTCGCATCATTACTCGAGTGTACTACATTCTCTGTATTTTCTTCCTCCACGTTTGTTGGTGAGGTAGAGGCAGTGCTATGTTCGTCTCCTTGTTGTTGTTCTTGAACCTCGTAGTGATTAAGCGATTCTTCCATACTACTAACTCTTTGTATGTCCTCTTCATTTGGCAAGCGCTCATTGGACATATATATACATCTATAGAATGATTAAAATAAGATATTAAAATTGTTTTTGGAGGTCTTCAGATTTAATTTATTATATAAAAAGGTAAAGCTATTGATATTTTCTTCTTGGGTTAGATGCTTTCTTCATGATAGATCTGGCAATTCTTGAGATGATCCATATTAGGATGGCTTTTCTGATCACAGCTTTATTATGCACAACATGCTTTAAAGTCCACGTACATTCTCCAGATGCAACGAATATTCGAACTTGGTCTTGAGATATCCATATACCTAAACACAAAAGGAACAAGAGCAAATAGTAGGAAATGCCAAGTCATTCAGTAGTCAATGCACTAAGATGATGTGTAACAGCGCCAGTATCGTCGAGTAAGAGCCAGCTTACTCATGCCGCTGCAGACATATCATACAATTTCTATTTGGAAATCTGACTCCAAAATTTTTCGCTCCTGTGCCATTTCAAACATTTTCTCAAGTGCTCTCTTACCATCCTCTCCCATGTCCGGTGTTAAGTTATTAACATACATCTTAACAAATTTTCTTATCGTTTCTTTTGGCTGACTTCTGCCAAACTGCATTGCATATTCAAGTGCAGTATCAATATTGTCAAGGCCGAACCTAATAGATTTTGTAAACAGGTTACTGAACTCCTTTATTTGATCTAGGCCCATGGTCTTAGTGCTTGCAACGTTAATTCCAAGCGGCACGGGTAAGTTGCCAGTACTCTTCGACCACCAATGGCCAAGATCAAGGACACTGGCAAATTTGGTCTTGTCATATGATATCTGAGCCTCATGTATAACAAGTCCCGCATCTGCATTTCCAGCAGCGACAGTAGCTGGCACTGTCTCAAATGGCACCACTTTTTCTTTGAACTTGCCAATTGCAAGTTTCAAGAGCAGGTTGGCTGAAGTAAGTTTGCCAGGAATTGCGATTGTTGCATTTTGCAATTGGATTGGGGATAGTATGTTTTCTTTTCTAGTTATAACGATTGGGCCGTAATTGAGCCCAAAGCTGCCTCCGCTCTTTAGTATGACGTAATTCTTCAAATAAGCATATGCATGAGCTGATATTGCCGTTACGTCCAGTTCGTGCTTTATGGCACGTCGATTCAGCGTCTCAATATCTTGTATGATATGCTTAATCACAAACACCGACCGGATCTTACCCGATGCAAGGGCATAGAACATAAAAGCATCATCTGCATCAGGCGTATGACCAAGAGTTATTTCCATTTATCATTTCTTTGCTCTCAACTGTCATTATTAAACCCTGAAAGCGCGTTTGCCTTTTTTATCTCTCGTCTAGAACAACATTTAATAATCCTGCATCAAATTTTTTTCGTTTGATCATATGCCAAAGTTTAAGTCAACTCAAGACATTTTGAGAATAATTGGTAATAAGGATCAGATCCGCAACTTTGGCGTCATTGCCCACGTTGACCACGGTAAGACAACCATGAGTGATAGCCTGCTGGCAGCATCGGGTATCATTTCTCCGTCTGTAGCAGGTCAGGCTCTGGCGCTTGACTCCATGAAGCTTGAACAGAATCGCCAAATGACAATTAGAGGAGCAAATGTCACGCTATTTTACGAAACAGAAGGGAAGGAATACGTTATTAATATGATAGACACCCCAGGTCACATTGATTTCACCGGCAGAGTAACCCGTGCACTTCGTGCGATTGATGGAGTGGTAGTTGTTTCAGACTCTGTAGAAGGTATCATGACTCAGACAGAGACTGTTACAAGGCAGGCCTTAGAAGAGCGTGTACGGCCTGTGCTTTACATTAACAAGATAGACAGGCTTGTCAAGGAGTTAAAGCTGAATCCTGACGAGATGCAAAGATGGTTGTTCAATATAATCAATCATTTTAACCAGCTTGTTGACATTTACGCCGAACCCGAAATCAAGGAAAAGTGGAAGGTAAGTATCCAAGGCAATAGCGTAGCCTTCGGATCTGCTAAGGATAGATGGGGATTTAACTTTAAGATGGCCCAAAAGAAGGGTATTAAGTTCAAGGATGTTTATGACGCTTATACGAGCAACGATCCTAACGCCATCAAAGCACTTGCAGAAAGAGCACCACTGTCCGATGCAGTACTTGGAATGGTTGTAGAGCACCATCCGCCACCACATGTTGCACAAAGATACAGAATTCCCAAGATTTGGCCTGGCGAACTCAACTCTGACATTGGAAGGGCCCTAGTAGAGTGTAATGAAAAGGGACCTGCACTCATGATGGTGACTACGATTAATGTTGACCCTCAAGCTGGTAGAGTTGCTACTGGAAGGCTTTACTCTGGAACTATCAAGGATGGTGACGAAGTCTATCTTATAGACGCAAAGAGGCCTGGTAGGGTCCAGTCTGTCAACATTTACATGGGCAATACTCGAGAGATTGTGAGCTTTCTGCCAGCAGGAAACATTCCTGCGCTGCTTGGTCTTGACTATGCGGTTGCAGGCGAAACTCTCTCGACTGTAAAGGGGTCAGTTGCATTTGAATCCATCAAATACGTCTCAGAGCCTGTGGTCACTATTGCAGTAGAGCCAAAGCACCCCAAGGATCTGCCCAAGTTAGTTGAGGCTCTTCGCAGGATTACAGTAGAAGACCCTAACCTTATAGTAAAGATAAACGAAGAGACCGGTGAAACCCTGATGGCAGGCATGGGAGTACTTCACCTGGAAATTGCTACTTCACTTTTGCAGGAGGCAGGTCTTGACATCGTTACTACCCAGCCTCTGATTAACTACCGTGAGACGATAAGGGCAAAGGCAGGTCCGATAATGAGCAAGTCTCCCAACAAGCACAACAAGATATTCATGCGCGTAGAGGCGCTGCCAGACGACGTTCTTGAGATGATAAGGACTGGCAAGCTTAAGGAAGATATGGACAAAAAGGAGATGGCCAGAATGCTGCGCGAGAAGGGATGGGAGGCAGATGAAGCAAGGAGTGTTGCAGCAATAGACACCAGCGGCAATCTGCTGATTGATGAGACAAAGGGTGTTCAGTTCCTGCACGAGTCTATGGATTCTATTCGATCAGGGTTTGATGATGTTATACGCAGCGGGCCTATTGCCCATGAAGCAGTAAGAGGAATCAAGTTTGTTCTGCATCACTTCGTCCCACATGAAGACCCGGCACACAGGGGTCTTGCTCAGCTAATGCCAGCTACAAGGAGGTCTATGCTTGGTGCAATGTTGATTGCCGACCCTGTACTGCTAGAGCCAATACTTGGCGTAGAAGTCAAGTGCCCCCAGGACCTGATAGGCCAAGTATCAAGTGTACTCTCTAGCAAGAGGGGGAAGTTATTGAATGTCGAGCAGAAGGGCATTATTGCAATCATGCAAGGCGAGATACCTGCATCTGAGACATTTGATCTGTCCGAAAAGATGAGGGGTGCAACTGCGGGGAAGGCTATGTGGAACACATTTTTTAAGTCATGGCAGGCAGTTCCAAACTCTATATTTAGGCCACTTGTTGCAGACGTAAGGAAGAGGAAAGGACTTAATCCGGAGCCACCGTCGCCTGATGAGTTCATAGACAAAGAGTAAAACAAAGTATCTGGCCAAACAGAGAACCTTAAACCTTGCAAAAGTTCCCGTCTGCACTTGGCTGGATCTGTAACAGATAATGCCCTCAAGGTAAAGAAAAATTGCTGCAGTCGACTTTTTGGAAGGAGTACACTATTCTTTTCCTTGAAGAAATATCATGCTTCTGAAGAGAGAAAAATAATTATGGCTTAATGACCAATAGTCACATCACTCCTCGCCATAAGTTTACAGATCGATGATATTCATTGTCAATCTATGGAAGGCGAAGGAGAGCACTTTGAGCCAGAGGGTGAGAAATTCCACACTTTCCACACGGAAATACACTTATCTAAACAAACTTGTTTTTCAATTACTATTCTAAAGTATGCAAAAGGAGTTTATGTGATACTCCGCTAACTTTTGAATATCTATTCTTGTAGTAGTTATCTCAAATTCTACAGCCTTTTCTAAAAAGGCTAGCGAATTCTGATATTAATATTACACTCTGCAAGATTCGTGTTATTAGCATCGCATACCGTCTCGATATCTGTTTGAATCTCTATCGTAGGGTTTGCTGGTTGCGAAGTGGCTCTAATCCCAGCCAATGCAACCTCTACTTGGTCTGGGATAATCTCAAGCAATCTCGTGTAATTATTGACAGTAGTAGATTCATCTACAAAGCTATTTGATATAGTTGCAGTAGAGATTATTGTTGCATTACTCATCACTACGGTATGTGCGACATCATTAATTCTATCTCTTATTGCTCTAGTTATTCTCCTCTCAGAATCGTCTTCGTCGATCTCTTTGGGAACAATATAAGTTGAATTGATTACATCAACAACCGATATCATAGGAGTGGTTTGATTCGCATTGCCGGAAGGTGTAGCTATAGCACCACCGTTGGTACCTGTTGTTGTTGTGCTGATAGCAACCATATTGGAGTCTGACATCCTATTGTTTGTTATATGTGATGCAGAGCCCCTACCGTCTTTAACAATACTGTCAACCATTACTTGTTGACCAAAAGGATTTAGTGTCGCTAAAGCCTGAAACTCTATGGGTATGCTAGAAAGAAGCAACCCCACTAACAATATTGCAATGACGATGATAATTTGGTTCTTCATTCCGATAAATGATTTCATATACTCTATTTAAGCGATGGGAAACGAACCCATAAAATAAACGTATGAGACTCGACTTCACTTTTTGATGCATACCACCTCGGAAATATGGGTAAACGTTTCTAAGAAATTCTAATTCCCTTGTAGTGATAAGTGTTGACAAGTAGTAGATGAATTCTTGATTTAGAAGGGGCCACGTAATGCTTGAGGATTGGCTTGTTCATCTATATGAACAACTATGAAAAATTCACTATTATGAACCAAAATACATCAAGCTAGGAGTCAATTTTGTAGTCGTTTAGGTCATAAGTGAAGCGACAAAAAAGTGTTTGTTACGTTTTAGGTATTTTTGCCCTCGACATCCTCAGATTCGGCTACACCCTCACTCGTTTTTGTTAGATGACTTCCATGCCTAATAGTATAACCTCTCTTAACCTTGTCATCGGTCATAAAGCTGCACCTACCTCTTTTTTCCTCCAATAAAGCAATCTTGAGTGTACTAGAAACAATGCCCACAAAGGTGGCGGTCACCATGGTTATCACATTTTGCAGCTGTGCGGATCTATTTGATTCTCCCTTCATTTCGCAAATCAGAGAGTATCCTCATGAGAGTGTCATAATCAATATTAACATTGTTCAAAATGAGAGAATGGTCAACCCTGCCAAATTTCTTGATGAATTTCTCCACCGTGGACTTTTTTCTTTGATATTTCCTGTCTATCATAACAATATTGATTATCGGATACTATAAACAGTTATTGAATAAATTGGAATGTAATAACAGCTTTAACTGGTGTTGTTAACTGCAACTACACAACTTCTGTATTGCTTGTAGACATATTTTATGATTAGTTTATGACAATGATACTGATAAGATATTTCTAAATTTGAAGGCATTTGCACCTGTTGTTACCTTGTATTTTGATCTTTCAGCAACGTATATGATATAATGCCTTAGAGAGATGTTCACTGCAAGTCCAGTCAGAATTTATCCCGAATTAGTTGTGTAGAAGCAAAGATCCGGCTAGACAGTTGAACAGGGCACTTGGCACTCTCGTTATCCTTGAAGACATTATGTCATCCAGTTCTTTATGACTCAAATTGTTTTTAGTGGTCTGGATTGATAACTAAAATCCTAACGCTTCATTATTCACATCGCATCTACTTTTGACTTTGGTTCGACAACAGCATAGATCGTCTTCAATACCTGAAAAGGCACAATATACTTCTTCTCCCATCACCAAGGAATTTTGTGAAAATGCAAAATTGCAAAATTACTAGTCGTCCCAAGCGATCTGCATTCCTTATGCTAAAAATGGATGCGTTCAATAGTTTATCGCCATCATCTCAAACAACTTGATTATTTGTCTAGAAACAGATTTACATATTCATAAGCGAGAATTGCTATAAGCAATCATTGTGTATACCTAAGCGCTAGAAGAGATGAAGCTCGACCTGCCAAGATATACTGAAAGATTTGGAGCGACCAGCCTACATGGAGTGCAACGAGTCTATGAATTAGACTCTGGCTTCGATGATGGCAGGCCGGTTTCTGAATCAATAGTGAACATAGGAAATAACCAAATCGTGGATATAGAGAGGCGTATGGCCATCGTCATCCCCACTAAAGGCGAGCGATTGCGCCTCCTCGAAGGAGTGCTGAGCGGCATACCCCATGACTGCCTGACGATCATTGTTTCAAACAGCCCCAGGCAACCAGTCGATAGATACAAGCTTGAAAAGGAGTCTCTTCAGCAATTCAATAGGTTCGTAGGACGTAATGCATTCATTTTGCACCAACGTGACCCTGTCCTATCAGAAGTGCTCAGGGATGTTGGGTATAATAGCATTCTTGCCCCTGATGGGACAGTGAGAAGCGGCAAGGCAGAGGGTATGGTAATAGGGATGCTTCTAGCCAAGATGGCGGGCAAAGAGTACGTGGGATTTATTGATGCGGACAACTATGTACCGGGAGCAGTCAACGAGTACGCAAAGATATTTGCTTCGGGAATCGCAATGTCCCAGACACCGTATACTATGGTCAGGATATCATGGATTTACAAGCCAAAAATATCTGAAACAGGGCTTTATTTTAGCAAGTGGGGAAGAGTGTCAGAGATAACAAATCAGCATTTGAATACATTAGTATCGTATTATACTGGCTTTGAGACAGAAATCGTGCGCACTGGCAACTCTGGCGAGCACTGCATGTCACTCAAGCTAGCCGAGCTGCTCACGTATTCGTCGGGTTACGCTATCGAGTCGTATGAAATCGTGAACATACTTGAGGAGTTTGGTGGTATTATCCCTACTGTTAATCAAGACGCAATGGACAAAGGAGTCGAAATAATGCAGGTTGAAACACGCAACCCTCACTTCCATGAAGATAAGGGTGACGATCATCTGAAAGAAATGGTGGTTGGATCACTGGGATCAATATATCATAGCAAAATTTGTCCACCAAAGGTTCGAGAAAAGATATTGGAAGCCCTTCGCAGCAAAAACATGTTGGAAGAAAATCAACAACAAGAACCTCCAGTACCACATAAGATAGAACCATTTAAGGACATAGATGTGCGGCGATTTGCAAAAATTCTAAGCAAGGCTAGCACATTCGCTCAATGATGTCATCTTCGTCAAACCTTGCAGCGTTTGACATGGACGGTACACTTATCCAGGGCAGGTTGGTTTTTGCCCTTGCGGACAAGTTTGGGCTATCCGAGAAAGTTAGGTCTATACAATCTAGACCTCAAATCGCTGGGCATGAGCAGACGAAGGCAATAGCAGCATTATTTGCAGGTCTCACAACAAAAGATTTAGAGTCTGCGATCGAATCAATACCTCTTACAAAAAATTCCGAGCGTACAATAGCAGCACTGAAAGCAAGAGCCTACAAGATCGGCATAATAAGTGATAGCTATACTATAGCTGCATGTTTTGTGGCTGATAGACTAAACTTAGATTTTGTAATGGCAAACAAACTCCACATATTAGACGGCAAGATTACTGGCAAGGTTGATATGCCACTAGGTTGGGATAGAATCAGCTGTTTTTGTAAAATTTCTGTCTGCAAGCGATACCACTTGGAAAAAAGTGCTCAGCATTTTGGTGTGTCGATTGAAAATACACTAGCTGTTGGAGATACAAAGTCTGACATTTGTATGATACAACGTGCAGGTGTTGGCATTGCTTTTATGCCTAAAGACGAGGACATAAAAAGAGCATGCAATAATGTAGTAATTGAGCCAGATCTTCTCAAAGTATTAGAACTTTGTCAATAAAGCTTTTTAAGTTAATAGCCTGTATATTATAGTGATTGAAGTCGAGCTTCCTGCTTCGCTAACTACAGGAACTTGGCTTTTAAAATTTGATTAGGAGTATAAATATGTGTGGAATAGCTGGAATTTTAAGCAAAAAAGGTGAGAACGTTGTGCCACTTGTGGGCTCAATGCTCCACTGTATGGTGAACCGTGGCCCTGATGGGGCAGGCTTGATCGCTGACGATCGTATCGTCAAGTGCAATTCGATCTCGGCGATGAAGATTCATTTTCAGAATGTGAGTGGGAAAAGTGCACTTGGACATACACGCCTTGCAATAGTTGGAGGCACCTGTGGTGCACAGCCTTTTAGCAGCTGTGATGGCCGCATTGTGCTGGAACACAATGGAGAGATATACAACTACAAAAAAATTAGAGAAAGGCTTGCAAAACGTCACAAGTTTACTACAGTGACTGACAGTGAAGTAATTGTACATCTTATTGAGGACCACTTGCGTAAAAATAGTTTGCTTGGAGCGATAAAGAAAACAGTTGCAGAGCTTGACGGTGTCTATGCGCTTGCAATACAGGATAAGAAGACTGGCGAGACGGTCCTTGTAAGAGACAGGATCGGTGTCAGGCAATTATACTATGCTGATACAGACAGGTTCGTAGCCTTTGCGTCTGAACGCAAGGCTTTATGGAGGATCGGGATAAAAGAGCCAACTAGAGGTATACTTCCAGGTAGTGCTATTATTATTTCGCAGGATGGCCGGCTTCAAAGCTTCCAAGTAGCTGACCCAATTCCCCAAAAGGTCCGAATAGTGCACAAAACAATGGCAACTGCAGTAGAAGCATACAGGAAGGCATTAAATGAGGCAATGGAAAAACGTGTTCAAGACTTTCAGAGGATAGGAATAATATTTTCTGGTGGCATAGACAGCGTGCTTGTTGCATATCTTGCTTCCAAGATGGTGCCTGAAGTTATATGCTATACTGGCGGCATAGCCGGATCTAGCGATATTATCAATGCGCGACAAATAGCTGATAAATTTGGACTAAAGTTGAAGGTTTGTGAGCTTGACCAAGAGGGAGTGGAGAGGTTGATACCTGAAGTCATGAATGTTATCGAGGATAGCAATGCAGGACAAGTTGAAGTGGCCATGCCAGTGTACTGTGCAGTTAAGCTAGCCCATGACGATGGGATAAATATGATGCTTACAGGTCAAGGAGCAGATGAGTTATTTGGAGGCTATTCTTGGTACGCCAAGGTTGTAGAAAAAGAGGGTTATAAAATGCTCCGCAGGCACATGATAGAGGATCTGCTTTTGCTCTACAAAGAAACACTTGAGCGTGAAGACAAGATAACAATGGCACACAGCATCGAGCTGAGGGAACCATTTCTAGACTCTGAAGTGATAAAGGTTGCACTAGCAACCAGCTTGCGACTCAATGTTAGGGGAGGAAGTGATGGTTTTGGTAAGCACGTACATAGAATGCTTGCAGAGCACCTTGGGATACCACATGATATTGCCTACCGGGTTAAGGAAGCTGCGCAGCATGGCTCGGGTATGCATGGGATGTTAGACGATATAGCAAGGAAACACGGATTTGACGAATCAACAGTTCCTGCTAATTATCTGGAGGAACTTAAGATGCGTGAGAAAATAGGAAGCTCCCAGAGGTACGGCTATCTTTTCGTTGATGGTAAGATATGGATTGCAGAACCCCACATACAAATGTACCTTGATAGTATTTTGAAAAAGACGACCAGATCTGAGCTTGTAGCAATCACAGAATAAAATCATGTAATGCTGCAGCTTGAAGCCGACTTGATACTTCGTGCAGTCAAGAATGGCGCAACGACCAATGCAGGGATACTGGCCGCTATAAAGAGCGTCTGAAATGGAGCAAGTACGCTTGCACTTGTGCCTCCGGCTCCAGCGACCCCAATTCCAAGCAGTGCTGAAATTAGGCTGCCAGCGCATGTGGGGCACCCTACAAACAAGCCACTTGTGGCTCCAATACCTGCGGCAAGGGACGTCTTTGTCTGAAACGACGACTTTTTCATTCTAAATGCAAAGATGCTTAGTGCGACATTAAAGCCTACGAGCAAAGATACAATAGTGGCAAGAATCACATTGAGAGGTATTATCAATATCAAAAAATGATCAGTGATGTAGATAGTAAGCATTGGCAAGTAGCCAACCGCACCGCAGCACGGTATTAAGTCAAGTGATGGCACCTCAATACCCTTTTCCGTGAAAGACACGTCCGCTCGGTATACAAGTATCTGTGATAGGAAAGCAAAAAAGATTCCATATCCAACTGCCGCAACTATCATTATTTTCCAATAGTTTCGATTGGAGAACGCAGCTGTGATAAATGAAATTAGACTGTTTTCAGCTCCAACTGTTGTTGTTGCTGCTGTCCTGATCTGCTCTGATCTAAAAATGATGTATGCGCCGTAAACCATTGATGCCATGGATGCTGCACTTATTGCAAGCATGCCCCATGCAAGTCCTGTCAGTTCCTCTGACTCCACCCTTACTGGCTCTGATGAAGGCATTGTGAACTGGCTGTATATTATGAATGCAATTGCAAGCGAGAAGGCGCCTACAAAGAGGACTCTAAAACCACTTTCCCTTAAAGCTTGCCAATTCTTCTGATGCATGTCTAATTTGCTGCACATATTCTCAACTGTGATTGCAAATTAAATCCTATCGAAGATCCCTAAACCCTTAATTCTAGGAAAGTCCATTATAGTAGCGACACAATGTCAGGGGACCCTCAGGTAGAGGACGAGGAATACATTTCCGCCAGAATAAGTTATGTGGGGTTTGTAGATCAGCTCGGGCTTGAAGGTGTTGTAGTATTAAAGTCAAATGAGGGTAAAGAGTTCCCAATGCGGGCATTTTCCGGCGAGGTAGCAAGGCATATTTCACGTTTTCAAGAGGGAGATAAAGGTAGTATACCCACTATCTACAACTTGGTTGAAGAAATTGCAGTAATGCAGGATCTTCTGCTCGTCAAAGTGCATGTGTACCAAAGTGGCTCAGTTCTGCGGGCGAATCTCTACTTTAAGAGCAAAAAGGGCGAGATCGTTATGCGCAATTATCGTGCTTCTGACTCAATAGCGCTAGCCGCGTATTATGATATACCAATCAAGGTAAGAAAGGGTCTTTTCGAAGAAGCCATAGAGCGTTAGTTTAAGTTAAAATATCCAATAGTTTCCCCTGCAGCATGGCATTCTTTACCTCCATGGCAATCCTGCGCCCTACCCCCATTGTCTGACCATAATAATATTTTGTATAGGGGCTTGTAGTCGCCATAATCGGATTACCTGGCACGCGTAGTGAAACATCGTACACTACAAAGTCAAGGTCAATTGTCACAACGCTCTGAAGCGAAATAGGACCTATTATGCCTGGTGGATATTCTTTTCTTACTGCAAAAGCAATTTTGTCGCCCATTTCAAAGATCTTCTCCAATAGTGATTCTCTTATGCTCGCTGGAGTGTGGCCTACCTCGATATTTTGTACCTGGATATCTATTTCCATCTGTTCTCTTGCAGGCAGTGAAACAATGTCGTGTATGTTAGTTTGAAGCCTCCGTTCTATTCCAAGAAATTCTGTTTCACCTGTAAGAGGAGAGATAAAGAAATTCAAATTAAAATAGGTGCCTGGTACGTATTGCTCAATTGTGGCACTGTCGAGGTCTTCCTTTGTCACAAGCCGTTGCTTAATTTTTTGTTTTGACTTTTTCTCATAGTCCTCAAAAGAGGACACAATGAAAAATGCTCTCTCCAGCTTGCGAGTAGCTTCTTGTACTTTTATTATCGCTAGTCCATCTATATCTGACGGATTGCGATAGATCTTTGGATGATGTATGCCTGCCTTTTCCAGCAGATAATATTGGTTTCTTGGTGCGCTCCGCTCTTCTGCACGCAAAAGTGACCTGTTACCAAAGATAGGTACTCTGAGGTTGTTTTCAATGTTGTCATAGCCTAGATAGGCAGTAAAGGCCCTATGAGCCACAATTACGGCGTTAGATTGTATTAATTTTTCTTGGTTCTCCTGATATAATATATCTGAGAACTTGTCTAACAAAAGGATTTCATCTGCAAGCCGTTTGAATCGCATATACGGCAGTTCTCTGCCTCTTTGACATATGCATATAGTCTTGAGTTTCTCATCCTTTGCACCATCCATTATTTCCAGTGCAGAATGACTGCCTATGGTGCCTAAGGTAACGTTCTTCAAATCATATTTGCTAACAATAGCTGCGATCTGCTGCAGACTGATCAATAGTTTGAGGTGAAAAGAGGATCTAATAAAAAGGTTCCAAGCTATTGCTTGGTTTTGTTGAGTTCTATTTCAATTGCAGTCCTCAACTCGTCATCATTTTTGTTAGTATAGTCAATCCCAAGTGAGTCAGCTATGGCTTCAAGTTTTTCCCTTCCAACTGTTCCCTCACTTTTCATTTGTTGAAGCTCCCTTTTGGCCTCAATCCTTGCCTTGTGAAATTCAGCACTAGCTTTGCCAAATGACCTCGCAAGTTCCGGAATCTTTCTAACGCCAAAAAAGACTACTACGATTAATGCAATGATAATAACCCATTCCAATCCTCCAAGGCCTGCAAATTGCATTAGGAGATTTGATGATGATGCTTCTACGACCAAGCCATTGTCTATATATAAACAGGATGCATTAGGATTTAAGTGTTAGTTTTTAAGACAGCTCGTGCAGCCCTTCTTTCAACAACCAGCATGCCTGCAAGATAGAGCATTATCATAGGAGCTGCTATTAACCATAATGTTAGTCCGCTGCCATCCGGAGTAATTAGCGCGCCAAAAATTACCATAATAAGAGCAGCATAACGAAAATTCTTCCGCCAGAACTTAGGGGAAATAATGTCGGTAAGTGATATCCCGTACATCAGTATTGGTAACTGAAAGGCGATGCCAAAGCCAAGGAGGAACTGCAGTACAAACGAAATAAAATTGTTGATCGTGAAAAAAGTATCCGCATTAAGAGCCTCTCCATATTGATATAAAAATCCTAGGACATATGGTATTACTAGAAAGTAGCAAAACGCAACGCCTACGACAAAAAGTGCAAGTGAAGGAAGGAATACGTTCACCAAACTAGTTTTTGTCTTACTGCTTATTGCAGGTGAGATGAATGCTGATAACTCTCTCATAGTGAAAGGGATAGAGGCAGTTAGGCCTATTAGCATAGAAAAATAAATCTGGGAAAAAAATGCCTGACCTGGAGCGGTCTGAATAAGGCTTACGCCTTCTGGTAGTAGGGTCTCTTGCATGTAGAATGTAAGCTGAATGGAGATATTATGCAATGGGTTTGGATAGGGGTATACAAATGTAATGCCGTTAATCTGAATTGGGCGCAGTTCAAACGTCATAACAAATATGGTGATAATAATTACCACCAACGCTATTCTGAGTATTCTGACCCGGAGCTCGTCAATATGCTCCCTGAGGGTCATCTCTGCCACCATTGACAACTATTTGTTAGTCTCGGAGAAATATATTGCTATACTCATGTATTAGCCTAGTATCAATCAGTCCCGGTTATTGGAAGGGCCTTGGATGAAGGTAGGTTAAATGACTCTTGATCAACCTCTTCCTTGCTCACCTTTTCAAATTCTATGGTGAGCTCAACTGGAGCGTTAAATCTAAGACTGAGCTCATTACCAAGCATGCCTATCGACTTTGAATCGGCAAACTCCTTTGAGCCCTGTAGGAACCCTCTGCTATGCAATGAAAGGAGCTTCCCTCCAAAGTTAGATTGCAAAAAGGAGGCTAGTTCGTCAGCTCTTTTTTGAGGAATCTCATTGTAGTAAAAACATATTCCGTGCACGGGCTCTTTGTCAAAGGGTGTACCATATCGATACCAAAAGACTCCGAAGTGCTCATATTCTCCCTGCATACATTTGATGTCCCAGTGGTTGGCTTTTTCTGATGGATAAGCTGCTTGCAAAACCTCAGTAATGTTAAGCCGCCAGTATCGTACGCGCATATTAATACGGCTGGTATTGTCGTAGAGGGTAATATAATAACAGTTCGGAGAGATAGATTGCTCCCAACCTGTGATATAGTTACCGTAATTGAAACCCTGTTGCTTATTCTGAAATTATCATCCTTGTAAAGAATACAGTTTGGCAATCGTCTTTAAAGAAAAAGATTTCATGAGCGAAAAAATAAAAGAAGGTCTAATCAAGTAAAGCCTCTATTCATCATGACTGAATCAATACATTATGATAGGATCAAGCTCTTTGAAGAGATGGAAAAGCAATTTGAGAACAAGAACGAGCAGTACTTTAAGGGCCTTCTTGACCATCATGATAACGTAGTGAGGACTCGAGCAGTATGTATCCTTGCAGGGATAGGTGCAGAAAATGCAGTTGAGTCTATTGGCCAAGTTCTAAAACATGATAAAAATGCCCTTGTAAGACATGAGGCTGCTTTCTCACTTGGCCAGCTTGGATACAGAAGGGGCATAGAGCCACTTGCGAATGCTGTAAGGTATGACTCAAGCTTCTTTGTCCGTCACGAAGCTGCAGTCGCACTGGGAGTAATAGGCTCAGAGGAAGCAAGAAAGATTCTAAACGAAGCTCTTAAAGATGAAAGCGAAGAAGTAAGAGAATCAGCAGCGGTAGCGCTTGCAAACCTTGACTACATCAAGGCAACGGAGCGAGCCGACAGCCTTTTTTCAAAGATGACTGGTGGATAAAAAATTGAATAGTATAGTAAAGGTCTATGCCTGTTTAGCTAAGGAATCCTGAGAGCGTTATCATAAGACACTATATTCGCAAACCACTCTAACTAACTCTCTACTTTCATGCACAGATCATGTGATTATGGAGTTTCATTTTTGGCGGCACTAAACGAGTCATGCTTTACACAGCAGAACCCAATTAGTAAACCGTATAAAGGGTATGTTTGCATGCATTTAATATGGGAATTTCTGCTGTAACATGGAGATGTCCTAGATGCAATCAAGATGTCGGTGGAAGCTTAGGTGAATTAAGACATCACTGGAAACGGGTTCATGGGAGTAGCACTACAACAACAACAAATGAGGTCCAAGCCGATACTGGGTCTGACTAGGCAAATTTTTGAAATGATATTTCAAACCAATCTATAGATTTTAGGTGAAGTAACAACAACAAGAAGATGTACCATGCCTCCGCGTATGGATAAAGCGATCTATTTAGCATAAGCTCCCTTCTTCAAACTGCATGTAGATGCGCACTATATAATGTCACGTACCTGTGATTTTTCCATAAAGTAACTTCATTTGGTGTTGATTAGATTCACAATAGCTAGTTGTTATTTTATTTCTTTTTTTTAAATGCCTATGAAGCAAGATATCAGATGGTTCCTCAATCATCTGTGAATAGAAATGTGGATTCCATTCATTCTGTTAACAAGCTAGTTGATATGAAGGGTTTAACAATAAGCCATATCTAGTAATAAACCTCGGCTACCCAATGTCATTAATTCAGAATCCTTAATGCAGGAAAATAGATTTATGCGACGATACTAGTTTCTAAAATGTAAGATCTTTGAATCGTATTATCTCCCTTTCTAAAAGGGAAACGCCTGTACTACCTTTATTCCTTAAGTGGGCTGGTGGTAAATTACAATTAATTGAACAATTCGAGAATCTTTTTCCTCTTGACTTTCGTAATTATTATGAACCTTTTATTGGAAGTGGGGCAGTCTTTTTCTATCTTAAATCAAAATCAAGACTCAACAAAGTGATTCTCTCAGACACTAACGAAGAATTGATAAATTGCTTCACTGTAGTAAGAGACAAACCATCTGAACTCATTGAAGTACTTTTGAACCATCGCAAGAGACATTCAAAACAATATTATTATGAAGTGAGGGATCTTGAATCTGATAGATTAGATAGTGTAAGCAGGGCAGCTAGGATGATTTATCTCAATAAGACATGTTTTAATGGTCTATATCGAGTCAATTCGAAAGGGGAGTTTAATGTACCTTTTGGAGATTACAAGAATCCTTCTATTTTTGATAGAAACACCCTATACCGAGCCAGTCAAATGCTACAAGATGCAGACCTACGAGTTATGACCTTTGACAAGGTACTTGATTTTGCTGGAAAGGATGACTTTGTTTATTTCGATCCTCCCTATATTCCACTGTCTAAAACTTCAAGTTTTACTCGGTATTCTAAGAGCGATTTCTCTGTCAAGGAACAGAACCAACTATCAGTGGTATTTAGAGCACTCGACTCAGGGGGATGCTTTGTTATGCTAAGTAATAGCGAGCATTCACTAACAAGAGAACTCTATAGAGATTATGACAAAAATATTGTCGTAGTAAGGGCGAAAAGGAAAATTAATTCTGTAGGAAGCAAGAGGGGCGCAATCAATGAAATAGTGGTGACAAATTACCTAACTGCTAAAACAGAATCACCGATTATCTCATAGCTGCGGTCAATTTTTGAATATTCGAATTGGCGAAGTATACTCTGATTAATCTAATATATATTAACCAAAATAAACTATTGGCGACTCTCTCGATAAGAAAACATAAATTACATTGAATAATTAGGCATGCCTAACGATTTTGGAAAACAGGAGAATCAGAGTCGGGATTGATGTAGGCGGTACATTCACTAAGGCTGTTGCGATTGAGATGGTGACTGGCCAGATAATAGGCAAGGTCACAGTGGCCACTACACACTCCTCATCTAATGGTGTTTCGACCGGAATAATCGAGGCACTTAGGACATTAATACAAAAATATTCGATTCTGAACTCAGAGATCGAACTGATATCTCATAGCACCACCCAGGCAGTCAATGCTCTGCTTGAAGGTGATACCTGCAAGGTTGGGATTATAGGCATGGGTGTGGGATTGGAAAAATCAAATGTGATCAAGCGCACAAACATCAAAGATGTTAAGCTTGCACCAAGCAAGTATTTACAGACTTGTTATCGTTTTATTGATACTTCAAAATATCTGGAGGAGAAGGAAGTAGAGCAGGCAATAGATGAACTAAAAAACGAAGGTGCAGAAGTTCTAGTTATTAGCGAGGCTTACAGCGTCGACGATCCAAGCAATGAGAGGTTCGTCATGGATAGATCAGACATTCCTGCAACCTCCGGTCATGAACTAACGGGAGTCTATGGACTTGAAATAAGAACGCTTACTGCAGCAATCAATGGATGCATCCTGCCTAAGACAACAATTACTGCAAAGTTCGTCGAGTTTGCCGTGCAAAATGAAAAAATCAGTGCACCGCTTCTAATAATGAAGGGTGATGGCGGAGTTACAGACATGAGTACTTTTCGAAACAGGCCAATTGTCACTGTCTTGTCTGGTCCAGCAGCAAGTGTTGCAGGGGCTCTCCTTCATCTGCGCGTAATTGACGGTGTATTCATAGAAGTCGGTGGCACGTCAACCAACATCTGTGCAATTAAGGATGGCAAACCTGAAGTTCGCTACGTCACAATAATGCAGCATCCCACTTGCATTCGATCACTTGACGTCCGAGTTGCTGGCGTTGCAGGTGGCTCACTTGTGCGCTGGTCGGGCAGAAAGATAACTGATGTCGGTCCAAGATCTGCGCACATAGCTGGACTTCGATACTCTTGCTTTGCGTCTCCTGAGGAGCTTGAGAACGGACAAATTATAACCTTCAAGCCAAAAGACGGCGATCCAACTGATTACATTGGAATCGAATCGGCAGGGGGAATGCGCTTTGCGATTACAAACACGTGTGCTGCAAACGCGCTTGGCATTGTGCCTGAAGGCGACTATGCAAGGGCCAATCAAACTTCTGCAAAGCTTGCACTTTCGATACTTGCTAACCGATTGGGTACTACAATGGAGCAGGTAGCAACTATTGTCCTTGACATTTCTGCCAAAAAGGTGCTCGATGTAGTTGAGCAGATAATTAAAGAATACAAGCTGAAGAAGGAACGCGTAGCGCTTGTTGGTGGAGGTGGAGGGGCATCGGTGCTTGTGCCCTATATCGCTGCAAAGCAACAATTACAGTACAAGATTGCAGAGCACGCAGAAGTAATCTCATCAATCGGTGTCGCAGCGGCAATGATTCATGAAGAGGCAGAAAAGACTGTAACTAATCCTAGACTGGAAGACATTTCTGCACTTTCTGAGCAGGTGGAGAAGGCTGCGCTAGAGCGCGGAGCAATGCCTGAATCAATAACTATTCAGTCAGAATATATCAGCGAACGGTCGGTTATGCGTGTTACTGCTATGGGAAATGTTTCATTAGATATCGGTACTATGAATGCACGGGAGATAAAGAGAGAAGAAGCTCATGTCCTTGCCTGTGAGCTTTTCGGTATAAGTGAGGGAGTGAAGCGTATTTTGGATACGGATAATTACCACATATTTGCTTGCGAGATCAATAAGAAAATGCTTTTCCTGAAATCTAGAAAGCAGCAGCAGGTGCTAATCCTTGATAAGTATGGTCGAGTTAGGCTTTCCATAGAAAATGCATCCATTTTCACCGGCTCGCCTGAAGAGGTGTCTGATAAGATCAAAAGCCTCCTCAAACAACACGCTAACAGTGGCAAGGACCTTGCGCCGCAGATTCACATACTTGATGGCGTAAAGTTGATGGACTTTTCGAGTCTAACAGCTCAAGAGCATATTTCCAAGGCGGTGCATGATGAATTGAAAAAGACTAATACCAGAAATGTCGCCGCCATAGTAAGCGTTTAGCTAAGTAGAAAAAGATGGAGACTTTTTTCGGATACTAAAGTGCAAGAGATATCAAGAGCGTGTGCACTTCTAAGAACCCATATAGTGGGTTACAAGCTAATATCACAAACTAATCCTATGACTCAGACTAGCTTATGTTTAAAATGAAGAACTCACGCCATTTCTAAGGTTCTGTATCTTATATACTCACACTCGAGAAATTCAGTTGTTATACTGTAGACTCAAATGGAGTCTGATAGGAATTATTTTATGAAGTGAACGTACGAATCTTCAAACACAAGCAAATAACTACACACTGTTAGCTCCGTTCGCATTACATCATAGAAGATTTAAAGCAGAAGATGTGGTTTGATTAAACACATTTAGGTCATAAAGGGAACGCTACTCTCTCAAAGAAATTTTCTAAAATGGCCGAGTTGGCAGACGTATATTGTGATATCAGCGTAAATAACAAAAACTTGAAGTAACATGTACTACCATCGTGATCTTTATCGGACTTGTTTTAATAAATTCAAGGTGAGCGTACGCTTAAGAAGTACAATAGTTACTAATTATTCCGATAAGTATGACAAAAATGGGGGGATCGAGCTCCAATTTATCTAACTATAGACCAAATAGTAGAAGAGAAGCCAGAATGAAGCAAAAAGGAGAGGAGCTCTTCATAGGTACCGCTGAGTCCGAGCATATAGAAATGTATCTTAAAGCAATTTGGTCCTTACATGAAAAAGGTCAAGACGCTAAGGTTAGCTCAATAGCAAAGTTGCTTGATGTCACACAACCGTCTGTTGTACAGATGTTACGGAAGTTGCACAATTCAAACCTTGTCAATTACACTCAAACCCAGGTTGCGCTTACCGGAAATGGAGCAAAGATTGGAAATCAGATGATTAGAAATACTAGGCTACTTGAAGTTATGATGAAGGATGCACTAAGGATAGAGATAGATGAAGAAATGGCCTGTGGGGTAGAACATCACATGAAAACTATATTTACTGATGCTCTTTGCACTCTTCTTAAGCATCCAAGAAAATGCCCCCATGGCCATAATATTCCAAAGGGGAAATGTTGTACTTAAAAGGCGCAAACCAGGAGGAGGTATATAGTGCTGAAAAATCTGACTGTGTAAATTATTGTCAAACCAAATTTTGTCATGTCGATTACTCTGGATTTTTGTGCTTGTTGCGATGACGCAAGATCCTTCAGCCAAGGCAGTCTCTTGCGGTTGACCTTATTCTTGTATGTAGGAATCAGCATCGAGAATTGACATTTTCCATAAATATGGACGAAGCCGAAGTATTTTGTACCCGTCGGTGGATATCTCGCAAGCAAGCCATACCAAAAATCACCCGGATTTCTGTCTGGCAGTCTGCGTTTCATAGTACAGATACACTGCCAGACAGAAATGACTGAACTCTAAGATATCAAAGCAAGAGGTATACAGCGTTAATGATTATACTGCTCCAATTTTTTATTCATATTGCTTAAGGTATTTTCTCCTGACACCAGAGATTCCGCTCGTTTTACCTATGACGCTCTATAAAACTGGTTATTAACGGCAATACATTGCCAATTCTGTGATGTAAAGTATTAGTGCGATTGAGTCGATTTTGAGCAAACCGATAAAAATACCAACAATGTAGCTTTTATCTATCAATCTAGATTGACACATGTCACCCTAGCCTCTGTCTCTTGTTGGCATGGTGAACAAAATACAGTTGTCAAACCCATTTCAGAATTGTAACCTTTTCTTTTTCTCTATCTCTTGTCATGAAAACCGTACTTTTCCCCGACACTATGGTTAAGAGGAATCTAGTCTTCTTGTCTACAATCATAAGCAGCATTGCAGTTGTCATTTCATGGCAAAATATCTCTATAATAATTTGTGATTGTTTTATATCTTGCTACTACCGGATACAAATTAAGAGGCAAGCCGGGGGATGACTTGTGAAGTACTTCAGACGCGATCCCGCTTGTATTATGTATCACCCCGACTGCCTCCTTCTATGAGGCGATGCATCTGGTAACAGCCTCTCGTTGCAATAGCACTGAGAATAATAATGTCCTGCTATTAAAGCGGGCTATATGATTCTCACATCAGATTATAATGTTGGAAAATAATACCAATCAGTCACTATCCCATTCTGGATCAATCCTCAGGAGAGTTACTGGACCATCAACTGTAGATGGGTGTGATAGTGTTTTTTCATGCGTCCTTCAAGTGATGGAGGCAGGAAAGATGGAATGCTAAAAACAAAGTGACATTTTGGAATGCAAATGTATTTTTCCTTGAAGACTAGTCTCAGGCTTGTTGAAGATAATTCCACTCTCTTTCATGCCTAGTTCTTAACTGAGGGAACATAAGTTCTGAACTTCAGTATAGAGGAGACCTAAACACGCTAAACGAATTATCACTGTCACTTCAAGAACTCAATGCACTGAGCAATATTTCTATGGCAGATGTGCAAGAAGTTAGTGATACCGTTACACAAGAGATCGATGAGCTGGAAATTAAATGTCAGAATGTATTGAATGCATTGGCAGTACCCATTTTTGATCCAATGAAGATGATTACAAATTTTGATATTGTCTGGAGTTATTGTGGAACTAACGATTATCTCTATACCTAAAATTCGCAAGAGACTGAATTATCTGAATAAGCTACAATTTCTTGCTCTTCTTTACTAGATCCGCTAGTACTTCGGACAAGTCTATTTATGATATAATGATTTTCAGTTAATATAATGTTAACTTATTATTTGCTAAATGAACTTTGAAATAACTCGAGTCGACAATATATTAATAGAGCTGTCAAAATCATGATTTAAATATTAGGCAAACCTAATTAGGGCGACCTAACTTATGGGCCCCCTTCTCTCACTCAAATACAATAAGGTTACCCCAAGTTTTCAACTCCTTTCAGATATTATTTCTCATAAAATAATACTCTCAACAATTGAGATTGCAAAGACAGCTCGGCAGATAGCTTTGGAAAAGGACCTTGTTGTGAGCACTACATACAACAACTATTAGGAAGGGAGATCTGACATAAATTGAGCTACAGGAGCAGTCAGGTTCATGATATAATTAAACGAAGAACAAATGTAATCTTCATTGTCGTAGTAGTAATTTTAATTTCTCAAATATCTTCCTCAAATTTCATTTCTGTGTATGGTCAAACGCCTAGCGATACAGATGCACTTATCACGATGGTAAATATTGAGAGGATCCGTACTCAATTATGGTTGAGCGAACAGCGCCTAATTGAGGGCAATTCTGAAATGGCCTTTGCACACGCTTTCATTCCGCATACCACTACATTTCCCGCAATAAAGGATCAGCTGATGGAGACTTCAGGACAACAATCTACCTCCCAACTGGAAACCTTACTTACAGATCTTCCATTAAAAATGAGAACTGGAGACTATTCAAGGGAAGAGACAATAGAAAGTATAAGACAAATAAGCATACTACTAGACGAAATCTCTCAACAATCTATAGGCCCACAATATCTGACAGACAAGGGTATGGTATCCCAGGTTATTGTGTTTCTATTGCGTGATGCAATGCAATCATATTCAACCGTTTCTAATGCTTCCAGTGGATCAGGCAGTCAGAATGTTCCACAGAATGTCAATTACGAAAATGCGGTTGGACTTGTTCATATGGCTCATCAGAGCTATCAAGACACTTTGTCTTCATTGATAGGAGATAGTAGAAGAAAAGCTGAAATCGAGTCATTCTTCATTGATCTTGAAAACGCTTTAGCTCAAAGGGTGGACAATGAGTCGATTCTCCGCCTTGTCACTGCAATTGAAAGAGACTTGGCAGAAGAACTATCTGTGAGCGAAGGAAGCGAAAGCACAAGTGAGCATCAACAATATTTTGCTACTATAAGGACGCTTTTGTCAAATGTGACTTCAGAAATTGGCAAGGGGAATTATGAGCAGGCAGACCAGTATGCTATTACCGCATACTTGGATAATTATGAGTATTTGGAAGCACCTATCGAAAAACACAACCCGAATCTTATGTTAAGCATCGAAGTGGAAATGAGAGAGGAATTGCGCCAAATGATAGATGCGAGAGAGTCTCCACAAACTATAAACGCTTTTGTCAATGGCATCTTGACAAAACTTGACGAAGCAGAAGAGCTATTGAGAAGTGATCCCTCATTTAACCAAGGTTCATCAACAGGCTCTTCTTCATCGAGTATCTTTGCAGACATTGAAGGGCTGAGGGCCGGGTTCGGTACTTATACTGGTGAGCGCAGAGAAATGGGTGAAGCTGAAGATCCTGCCAAGGCTGCAGTTCGTAGCGATATTGATACGATAAGGTTGCAACTTGATGACACGCTTCGTCTGCATAAGGAAGGAAACTATGAGGGTGCACTGCTGACATCACGATCTGCATATTTGGATAGCTATGAGAGTGTAGAGATTCCATTGCGTCCTATAGATCCGGATTTTACACTTGATATGGAGATCAAGTTTGCAGAGCTTAGAAATCTGATTCAATCCCATGCACCCTATGAACAGGTTGAAGTAAAAGTTGTTGAAATTAGAAGAGGGCTTGATGAATCAGAAAGGTTAGTATCGGGTACAGGTGTTGTGGCCCCTGCGATAGCGTTCTCCACATCCTTTTCGATCATATTCCGAGAAGGTCTAGAATCTGCACTAATAGTAGGTGCCATCTTGACATATTTGGACGCATCGAGGAATAACAAATTCAAAAAGCATGTATACTATGGCATAGTCATAGCAATTGGAGCAACCGCTGTAACTTGGTTCATAGCCGAATTCATAATAGAGATCTCTGGAGCCAGCCGTGAGCTTATAGAAGCTATTGCGGGTATCTCTGCGGTCGCAGTTCTATTTTGGGTGAGCTTTTGGGTATTAAACAAGATCGAAACAAAGCGCTGGATGGAATTTGTAAAGGCCAAAGTCTGGAAGGCAACAGCTACGGGCAGCATAATGGTTTTTGTGATGCTTTCCTTCTTGACTGTATATAGAGAAGGTTTTGAGACAGTATTATTTTATCAAGCAATGCTTTCATTTGCCAAATATATGGAATGGTACGTTATTGCAGGTCTTGCTGTTGGCTTGGCGGTGATAGTTTCAACCGCAATTGTAGTAAGAAAGCTTGGAAAGAGGCTTCCACTTAGGGTCTTATTTGCACTAACTATGGGGATTGGCGCATACATGTCAATAGCATTTATTGGAAATGCAATACGAGAATTTCAAGAAGTCGGCTATATACCGACAACACCGCTCATTGGAACTGTGCCCAGACTTGACATTAACTTGGCAACGATGACTGGCATCCATCCTACGCTTGAGACAATCGTTGCCCAAATCGCACTTCTTGCTGTATACGTAGCGGGCTCTCTCTACATACTGATAATTCGGCCTAGACGACAGCGACTTATTGAGAGCGCACGCAAATCAAGAGGTGATTTGGTTAACGAAGATAGGAGCACAGAAGAAGGCAAAGGCCTCTAACAACTTTCAAGGAATGTCTGACATGTAGATAATAAAGTTCCACTAGCATATCATGGATCGGGCCTACTGTAATAAAGCAATGTGAGAAGCAACGGGTAGTTAAGCTTTTAGAGTTGGTTGATACATATACCGCTGAAATGGATGCGAAAAAAATCCATAGTTGTTATCTATTATGATCGCAACGAGATCTAAGCGATGACAGAAAAACCTTAAACTAGAAAAACTCAAAAATGAAAAAAAGAAGAGGAGGTAATATCAGCTATACCTTGCTTTTATTCTCGCTATTGGGACAATAGCTGTGTGGCTCTGTCCAGGTTAGCATTTATCAGTCCAATATGATGTTCTATTTGGTCTATCGGAGCCCTGTTTGTTATCATCTGTCTAAGCTCTTCTCTTAACAGCACTTCTGTTTGTTCCATCAATTCTCGGTCAAGTTCAGCAAGAGGGGCTTCTACAAATTCATAGTTTTCCAAGTATGCTTCAATTGCAATGTTCTCTGCTCCCTGATAATCTTGTGCTCTGTATGCTGCTGCAAGTTCCGTCAGTAAAGATTTGACGTTATTTATAAATGCAATAGGGTCCTGCTCTTCTGCGCCAGCTTCTTCGCCAGTTAATTGACTCTCAGCGAGTCCTGTGATTTCTGCTAGCTCATGTATTATTCCATTTATTGTAGTTTCAACATTTGCGGGGTCATCTAAGTTGTTTATTGCATTGTTCAAGCCAGTAAAGAACATATTTACTTCCTCTACTTCATGCGCCATACTCTGGTTGATATTGCCTGCTGATGAATTGAATATACTCTGAGCTCTCTGGATGAATGCTTGTCCATCTTGATATTCTACCATTGCTATTATTGTGCCATTTGCAACGGCTTCTTCATATTCGTGTCCAGCAATATCCAATAGCCTAGCTACTACACTTGCATTAAAGGTGGGGTTGCTAAGGTCTGAACCGGGTACCAGTGTCTGCTCAATATTATCCAATTGCATATTAATTGAGTTTACTTGGTCTCCGAACTGTTCTGCATCAACGTTTGGAACACTAGAAGACAAGTCCTGCAAGGCCACTGACAAGGTTTCATTAAGTGTCGCATTTTGACTTACAAGTTGTTCTTCTATGCTTGCATATATTTCTTCGATTGGATGTAGTGTATGAGCTGTTGTTAGACTATCGTTTCCAGATTCTTTATTGATACGTGCCTGATCAAGATGTCCTCTTATCTGCTCTATGTTTGAAACAAATTCAGCAATGGTAGCATTTGGTCCAGTTGCCGTTGCTGTCATTGTTTCATTTGCTGTGCTACCAGTTCCATTAGGGCTGGTCGCTGCACCCGTCATGTTTTGATCTGTACTTGCTACTATTATCCTAGCAGATTGTTGTTCTGATTGAGGATGGTCTCCGTAAGTAAGAGCATATAGCCCTGAGGAAGACAGTAATGTTACCAGGACCATAGCTCCAAAGATCCCAAGATATGGTGATCTGTGGTTTGTTTTTTTATGTTCGTTCATAATTAGGTTCGCCTAATTAGGCGAGCCTAAGTTTTTAAGAGTTTTGAAACAATAGAATAGTAAACATTATTTCTTTCGTACTCTCTCATATGTAGGCGTTGCTTGGTTAGTCTTTACCTGGAACTGTGCGACTAGTAGTAGAAAGAGAAAATTAACATGTTAGGCAAGGTCTAATCCAAAGCTTGTTGGAACAACTCACGGATTGCGCCTTCCTTCAAGGGTTTTTAAGGTGCCTTCAAGCTGCTTCTTACTTTTCCTAAAGTA
>Ga0075420_100000078_pt1 | contig 58042 bp, 56 predicted proteins | sample SoiMetdeltSBSDD4_FD_75296 | JGI IMG/M metagenome (GOLD analysis project Ga0075420, IMG submission 75296) | Bulk soil microbial communities from a Populus tree surrounding site in Tennessee, USA - Soil MetaG P. deltoides SBSDD4 | ecosystem: Environmental > Terrestrial > Soil > Tree plantation...
GAACCGCCTGGCCGATCTCGGCGCTGCCCTTGAACGGGATCAGCTGCACGTCGATGCCGGCGGTCTTGGCGAACAGCACCGCGCCGAGCCGCGAGGTGATGGTGCCGGCGCCCATGTTCATCGTGCCGGGTCGCGCTTTGGCCCGCTCGATCAGCTCCTTGATCGATTTCGCCCCCGCCGTGCGCGTCACCACGATCGACATGTTCTTGGTCAGCATGCTGATCGGCGCGAGATCCTTGAGCGGCTCGTATGGCAGGTTCTGCATCGTCAGCGGGTTGAGCACCATGGTGGTGTCCATGGGGATCAACAGTGTGTAGCCGTCGGGCGCCGAACGCGCGACCTGCTGCGCGGCAATCGCGGTGTTGCCGCCGGGCCGGTTCTCGACCACGACGGTCTGCCCCCAATCCTCGCTCAGCTTCTGGCCGACGAAGCGCGCGATCACGTCGGCGGGACCGCCGGGCGGGAACGGCACGATCAGGCGCACGATCCGGTTGGGATAGCCTGTCGCATCGGCGGCGCCTTGCGCGAGCGCTTGTCCGCTGGCGACAAGGCACGCGACCCCAATAAGGAGCGCGCGGATCGGGTTCATGACGTTTCCTCCGGATTTTCTTTTCTTTTAGTTCGTGCCGCGCAAGCGACCGAGCAATTCCGTGGTTGGCCAGGAGTCGGCCGGCAGCTTCAGCTTGATCTGCATGGCGCGGACCGCCTGACGGCTCTTGAGCCCCAGGATCCCGTCGATCCGCCCGACATCAAATCCGCGTTTGGCGAGGATCGTCTGCAACTCGCGGGTTTCGTCGGTACTCAAGGCGGGTATCTTGTCGCCGAGCCCGCGATTATAGGGTGGTGCCCCCGCCAGCCGTGTCGCGTAGTGGGCGGCCGTCAGCGAATAAGCCAGCGAATTATTCCACTCGGTGTAGACCTTGAAGTTGTCGAACGCGAGGAACGCCGGTCCGTGGCGGCCCATCGGCAGCACCAGCGACGCCGGCAAGGCGTCGGTCTCCAGCGGCTTGCCGTCGGCGCGGGTCACGCTCCACTTCGCCCATTGCGATCGCGGATGCTGGATCGTCAGGTCGGCCTGGTCCCATTGCAGGGTCTGCGGAACGCGGACCTCCTGCAGCCAGGGCTGACCGCGTTTCCAGCCGAGGTGCATCAGATAATTGGCGGTCGAGGCCAGCACGTCCGGCACGCTGCGGATCAGATCGCGACGGCCGTCGCCGTCGTAGTCGACGGCGCTGCGGAAGTATTCCGACGTCATCATCTGGGTCTGGCCGAGCTCGCCGGCCCAGGAACCGATCATCTCCTCCGCGCGCAGGTCGCCGCGTTCGATCATGCGGAGGGCATCGAACAGGCGCGGCCGGAACAGCTCGGGCCGGCGGCAGTCATAGGCAAGCGTGGCCAGCGCACGCAGCACCTGCTCCTTGCCGGCGCTGGCGCCGAAATCGCTCTCCAAACCCCAAAACGCGACGACCACCGCCGCCGGCACGCCGAAGTCCTTGTCGATGCGCTGGAAGGTCGCCTGATGCTTCTTGATCATCTGGCCGCCGCGCTCGATGCGGTAGGCGGGCATCAGTTTCTTGGAGAAGTCGAGGAAGTTCTGCGCGAAGAACCGCTGCCCGCGGTCGATATTGATGATGCGCTGGTCGAACGTCAGGAATGGCGCGGCCGCGGCGATCGCCGACGCCGAAATCTTGCTTGCGGCAGCCTCGCGTTTGAATTCGGCCAGCCATTGGTCGAAATTGGCGGTGTTGCGGCAGTTGGCCTGGCCGAAGGCCACCGTGGGCACCCCCGCCGCCATCAAGGCCAGCAGGGGGAGGGCCCAGATGCGCAACGAGCTGCGAAACGAGCTGCGAAACCAGCCCACCCAGCCCAAGCATGTCCGTCGCATCATCGCCGTCCGTATTATGTGTGAAGGGGCATTGATCCCCTGGAATCCGCCCCGCCGCAAGCGTCCAGCTTGCTGGTCTTGCCGCAACTCGCCTATCTTAGCGCCTTATTCGCTGGACCTCGCCGAGGCGCGGCAGTATGCCCGCGAATTCGTCAGGAACGGCATGTTTCCGACCACATCGCGACGGCGGCGGCGGCGCGGTATGGACGGGGCTGGGATCAGGAGGCGAGGATGCCAATGCGCTTGGTGATGGCGTTGATGATCGGTGCGGCCATTTTGGCGGCTGCCCCGGTGCAGGCTCAGCAGCCGGCGGCGTCGCCGCCCGCGCCCGAATATGGGATGCCGATCAACCTCGAGCAGGCCAAGGCCGCCGCCACGGCGGCGCTGGCCGAGGCCCGCAAGAACAACTGGCGGATGGCGGTGTCGATCGTCGGCCCGGAGGGCGGCCTGATCTATTTCGAGAAGATGGACGGCACGCAGAACGCATCGTTCCAGCTGGCGACCGCCAAGGCCCGCACCGCCGCGCTGTTTCGCCGCTCGAGCAAGGTGTTCGTCGACCAGTTCGCGGCCGGCAACGTCGCCTTCATGACCTTCCCCGACGACGCGCGGCCGACTGCCTCCGAAGGCGGCCTTCCGATCATCATGGACGGCAAGATCATCGGCGCGATCGGCATCAGCGGCGGCACCGGGACCCAGAACGGCGTCGCCGCCACCGCCGGCGTCAACGCGGTGAAATAGCAACAAAACCACGTGACCAAACTTTAACTGTGGTCGCAGGGGCCAGCAACCTATTGGTTTTTATTGATTTTTTTGATGCGGCGGGAGGTTGCCGCTGGCCCTTTTGAAAAACGCGACCCATCTGTCCGTCTGAGCGAACCGTAGCTATCTGACCGGGCGGAACTCTCGCCCGGATAGGTCGTTTCCGTCGCAACGGGGGCAGTCGTCTTCACCCCAAAGGGGATCTGGCATGGCTTCATCAGCCATCCGTAGCTTTCGCGGCCAAAGCAATGTCACGGCGATGCCGGGCGTCGCTCATTCGAGCAACGTACGCGGTAGCTGGATCGAGGCGTTTCGGGAGGTCCGCGGTGAGACCGAACGTCGCGCGGCTCCGCTCTCGGACGAGGATCAGGTCATCCAGTCGATGCCCGATGCCAGCCCGACCAAATGGCACCGCGCGCATACCACCTGGTTCCTGGAGCAATTCCTGCTGCTGCCGCATCTGCCGGGTTACCGCATCTTCGACAAGCAGTTCGCGTACCTTTTCAATTCCTACTACGTCGCGGCCGGGCCGCGGCACGCGCGCCCGCAGCGCGGGCTGGTGACGCGGCCGGCGAACAGCGAGGTCGCCGCTTATCGCACGTATGTTGACGATGCGGTCGTGCGCCTGCTGAACGAAGCCGACGCATCGACGATCGCCGAGGTGCTGCGCATCCTCGAGATCGGTCTCAATCACGAGCAGCAGCATCAGGAGTTGCTGCTGACCGACATCCTGCACGCGTTTTCGCTCAATCCGGTTGCGCCGACCTACGACGCCGGCCGGATTGCGCCATCGCCGAAGAAATCGGCAACAGGCTTCGTGGCGATCCCGGAAGGGCTGCACAGCATCGGCTTCGAAGGCGAGGGCTATTGTTTCGACAACGAGGGCCCGGCCCATCAAACCTATCTGCGTCCGGTGCGGATCGCGCGCTCGCTGGTCACCAATGCGCAGTGGCTCGATTTCATCGCCGACGGCGGCTACGCGACTCCGTCGCTGTGGCTCTCCGATGGCTGGACGACCGTGCAGGCCGAAGGCTGGGAGGCGCCCGGCTACTGGCGCAAGGTCGATGGTGTTTCGCACACGCTCACCCTCGCGGGCGTGCGACCGGTCGATCCCGCCGCGCCGGTCTGCCACGTCAGCTACTACGAGGCCGACGCGTTCGCGCGCTGGATGGGCAAGGATCTGCCGACCGAGCAGGAGTGGGAGGTCGCGGCCAATGCCGGCCTGATCGACGACGCCTTCGGCATCGTCTGGCAGTGGACGCGCAGCGCCTATTCTCCTTATCCCGGATACCGCGCCGCCTCCGGTGCGCTCGGCGAGTACAATGGCAAGTTCATGATCAACCAGGTGGTGCTGCGCGGCTCGTCGCATGCGACACCCGCCGACCATTCCCGTCCGAGCTACCGCAATTTCTTCTATCCGCCCGCGCGCTGGCAGTTCAGCGGGCTGCGGCTCGTCGATTACGGGAATTAGGAGGCGCGTATGGCTGCATCGGCCCAGACTGCGTTTCGACATCTGCCGGATGTCGTGGAGTCCGACTTTGCGCAGGACGTCGTCGCCGGCCTGTCGGCGCGGCCGAAGCGGCTGTCGCCGAAATATTTCTACGATGAACTCGGCGCGCAACTGTTCGAGGAGATCACGCGACTGCCGGAGTACTATCCGACCCGTTGCGAGCTTTCGATCCTGGACCGCCATGCCACCGAGATGGCGGCGTTCATTCCGCCCGATGCGGCGCTGATCGAATTCGGCAGCGGCTCGACGCGCAAGGCGCGGATGCTGCTCAACGTGGCGCCGGTCACCGCCTATATCCCGGTCGACATTTCGTCCGAGATGCTGTTGCAGGAGGCCGCCGATCTGCGCGGCGACTATCCGCTGTTGGGCGTGGTGCCGGTGGAAGCCGACTTCACCAAGCCGTTCCAACTGCCGGAGGGAATCGCGGGTCGGCCGCACGTCGGGTTCTTCCCTGGATCGACGATCGGGAATTTCGAGCCGCATATGGCAGCCGCGTTCCTGAGCCACGCAGCCGAGATGCTCGGCGCCGGCGCGACGCTGATCATCGGCTACGACCTGGTCAAGGACGTGCGCGTGCTCAACGCGGCCTATAACGATGCCGCCGGCGTGACCGCGCGCTTCAACCTCAATTTGCTCACGCGCATCAACCGCGAGCTCGGCGGCACTTTCGATCTCGACAGCTTCTGCCACCAGGCGTTCTACAACACCGAACGGCGGCGCATCGAAATGCATCTCGCCAGCCGCGAGCGCCAGAAGGTGAGGGTGGCCGGCCGGTCGTTCGAATTCCGCGGCGGCGAGACCATCCACACCGAGAACAGCTACAAGTACACGCCGGAGAGTTTCGGCGCGATGTCGCGCGGCGCCGGCTGGACGCCGGTGGCGTCGTGGTCCGATCCGCAGGGCTACTTCATGGTCCAGGCGTTGACCGCAAACGCCGCCTGACGAACCCGTCGGCGGGGTTCAGCCGCCGAACACGTATTCGATCGCGCAATCATCAAGATTCCACGTCGCGCCGAATCTGATCTCGGCGCGCCGCGGCTTCGTATCCAACTCCCAGCGCAGGTCGTAGGCGAACGACACCATCGGCACCCAGGCCGAGCCGCAGGACTGGTTGCCGCGATAGACGGTGACGCGGCCGGGCTTGTCGCTGCCCTGTCCGGGCATCACGCCGATCAACGAATAAATCGGCTGGGTATGCGCGATCACGATAAATGCGCCGTCCGGGCTGGTGGTGCGCCAGTGCTCGCTGATTGGTGAGAACAGCGAGATCGCGATCGGCACGGCGACAATAAATAGACCAGCCAGCAGAATGAGCAGCCATCGGCGTTTCATTGTCGAGTGATGGGAATTGGCTGCGGCTTTTGTGGGACGCGCCTATTCAGCCCATGCCTATTTCGCGTCGTGGAAGATGATGCCGGCGGTCTGGCGCCGTCCGGATGTCAGCCGGCTGACGCCGTGCCGCATGTTGACGCGATAGAATCCGCGCGTCCCTTGCACCGGCCGATGATGGACGGCGAACACGGCGGCGTCGCCACGCCTGAGCGGCACCACCTCGGCGCGCGACTGCATGCGCGGCCGCTGCTCGGTCAGCACCAGTTCGCCGCCGGCGAAATCCTTGTCGGGCTGCGACAGCAGGATCACCACCTGGAGCGGAAAGACGTGCTCGCCGTAGAGATCCTGATGCAGGCAGTTGTAGTCGCCGGCGCCGTATCGAAGGAGGAGCGGTGTCGGCCGCGTCTGGCCGGCCGCGTGGCAGCGTGCGATGAATTCCGCGTGCGCCGCCGGATAGCGCACCGCGATCCCCATAGCCTCGTTCCAGCGATTGGCGACCGGCACCAGCGGCGCATAGAGCGCCGGCCGTAACGCAGCGACGATGTCCGGCAGCGGATAGGCGAAATATTTGTATTCGCCACGTCCAAAACCGTGCCGCGCCATCACGACCGTGCTGCGGAAGCCGCGCTCGTTGTCGTACAGGCCGGCGAGCGCCTGGCATTCGTCGGCAGCCAGCAGGCCTCCGAGCGGCGCCCAACCGCTCGCATCGAGATCGGTGGCGACGCCGGTCCAGTCGATCGACGCCACGCGCGTGTCGAGGCCGTCGGCGGCATTGTCGGGCCTGCGTTTCATGGCGGTGTTCATGCTCGGGTCTCCCATATCGCCCACCCGGTATGTGCGCATGGCAGGGCCGGCACGCGACCCGATTTCTGCGCAACATGTTGCGTTGCACCGATCCGAAATGGTCCCGAATTGGCCCGGAGGCGTATAGACGGACTTTCCGGCGCTTCTGTATAGTCCCGCCCCTCAGCACACGAGGGAGCTTCTAGAGTCATGAAGATCGTAGGGTTTGAATCGAACGAGGGATTGCGCCTGGGCGTGGTCGACGGCGACAACGTGATCGACCTGCAGGCGGTCGATGCCAAGGTGCCGACGAACCTCGCGGACGTGCTGGCCCAGAGCAACGGCGACCTCAAGGCTCTTGGCGACATCGCCAAGCGCGCCCCCGCCAGCGCCCACAAGCCCCTCAAGGGCCTGAAGTTCGGCCTGCCGGTGGCGCGTCCGCCGAAGAACATCTGTCTCGGGCTGAACTATCTCGAGCACGTCAAGGAAGGCTTCAACCGCGACAACATTCCGAAGTTCCCGACCATCTTCTTTCGGTGCCACACCTCGCTGGTGCCGCACCTGCAGCCGATCGTGCGGCCGAAGGTGTCGGACACGCTCGATTACGAGGCCGAGATGGTGGTCGTGATCGGCAAGAAGGCCCGTCACCTCACCATGGAGAATGCGTACTCCTGCATCGCCGGCTATTCGGTGTTCAACGAAGGCTCGGTGCGCGAATTCCAGCGCAAGACTACGCAGTGGGACATGGGCAAGAACTTCGACAGCACCGGCGGCTTCGGCCCCTGGATGGTCACGGCCGATGAAGTGCCGCCCGGCGGCAAGGGCCTGAAGATCCAGACCCGCCTCAACGGCAACACCCTGCAGTCAGACAACACCGACAACATGATGTTCCCGGTCGCCGAGATGCTGGTCTACATCACCCAGGGCATCACGCTCGAGCCGGGCGACATCATCATCACCGGTACGCCGTCGGGCGTTGGCTTCGCGCGGAAGCCCCCGATCTTCATGAAGGGCGGCGACACCTGCGAGATCGACGTCGAAGGCGTCGGCGTCCTGGTCAATCCGATCGTCGACGAGAAGTGACGCACTAGCGTCATGGCCGGGCAGGCGCGAAGCGCCGTGACCCGGCCATCCAGCTTCTTGCGAAAGATGGATGCGCGGGTCGAGCCCGCGCATGACCGTTGAACGAGGGGAGGACGTTGCATGACAAGATTGTTCGCCATCACGGCCGCATTCGCAGTCACCGTCTCTTCCCTGCATGCAACCACATCGCACGCACAGGATTGGCCGAACCGGCCGATCCGCATCGTCGTCGGCTTCGGCGCCGGCGGCGGCACCGACATCGCCGCGCGCATCATTTCGGAGCCGCTGTCGAAGGCGCTTGGCCAGCCGGTCGTGGTCGAGAACCGCGTCGGCGGCGGCGGCACCACCGCGGCCGAGCAGGTCGCGCGGGCTCCCAAGGACGGCTACACCGCGCTGATGATGAGCAATGCGCACGTCATCGCCCCGGCGATGAACAAGTCGCTGCGGTATGACTCGGTCGGCGACTTCCAGATGGTGTCGATGGTCGGCACCGCCGGGCTGATGCTGGTCACCACGCCGGACTTCCCCGCGAGGGACGTCAAAGGCCTCATCGCCTATGCCAAGAAGAACCCCGGCAAGCTCAACTTTGGCAGCCCGGGCGTCGGGACCACGCAGCACTTCGCGTCCGAGTTCCTGAAGCAGATGGCCGGGCTGGACATCCTGCACGTGCCTTACAAGTCGACGCCCGCCGTGCTCACCGGGCTGATCTCGGGCGAAGTGCAGATGGTGACCGAGTTGATCCAGACCGTGCAGGGCCAAGTGCAGGCCGGCAAGATGCAGGCAATCGGCGTGACTTCGCCCAAGCGCTTCCCGGCCGTGCCGGAGATTCCGACCTTGGCGGAGACCGGGTTGCCTGGCTACGACGTGACGAGCTGGTACGGCCTTGCTTTCCCCTCCGGTACGCCGGCCCCGATCGTCGAGCGGACCAACAGGGCGCTGCGCGAGCTCCTGGCCACCGACACCGTGCGCGCGCAGATCGCCAAGGTCGGCGCGCTGGTGCAGTCCTCGACGCCGGAAGAACTCCGCACCCACATCATTTCCGAGATTGACCGCTGGAAGGCGGTCCGCGAGAAGGCTGGCATCCAGCAGCAATAGCGCCGATACCGGCGAGACGAATTGCCACCAACGAGGACTAACATGGCTGACCTGAATATCGTTTCCATCTGCGGCTCGCTCCGTAAGGGCTCCTTCAACGGGGCGCTCCAGCGCGCATTGCCGGCGCTGGCGCCGACGAACATGAAGATCACGCCCGCGCCGTCATGGGCCGACATCCCGATCTACAATTTCGACATCCAGAGCGCGGGTATTCCCGCCTCGGTGACGACATGGGCGGATGCGATCCGCGCCGCCGATGGCGTCATCATCGTGTCGCCGGAGTACAACTGGACGATCCCGGGCGGCCTCAAGAACGCGATCGACTGGACCTCGCGTCTGAAGGATGACCCGTTCAAGGGCAAGGCGGTCGCGATCCAGTCCTGCGCCGGCGGTCTCCTGGGCGGCGCGCGCATGCAGTACCACCTGCGCCAGTGCCTGACCTCGGTCGAGTCGGTGGTGCTGATCCGGCCGGAGGTGTTCGTGAACTTCTCGGCCAAGAAGTTCGCCGAAGGCTCGCTCGAGCTCACCGATCAGGCGACCAAGGACATGGTCAAGCTCCAGCTCGAGGCGTTCGAGAAGTTCGTGCGCCAGCACACCGGCAAGAACTGACCATGGGGCGGCTCGACGGACGCTGCGCCATCGTGACCGGTGGCGCCCGCGGCATCGGGCGCCACTATTCGGCGGCGCTCGCGGCTGAGGGCGCCGCTGTCATGATCGCCGACATCGCCGACGGCAGCGATCTGGCGGAGGCGTTGGCGGCCAAGCACGGGCGCAACGCCACCGCGAGCATGATCTGCGACGTCAGCGACGAGGCGCAGATCAAGGCACTGGTGGCCAAGACCGTCGAGCGCTTCGGCAAGATCGATATCCTGGTCAACAACGCCGCGCTGTACTCGCAGCTCGAGGAGACCGAGTTCACCGACATCGACATCGCCTTGTGGGACAAGGTGATGGCGGTGAACGTGCGCGGGCCGTTTCTGATGGCCAAGCATGTGGTGCCGCACATGCGCGCCAAGGGCTACGGCAAGATCATCAATATCGGCTCCGGCTCGACCTTCCGCGGCATGCCGCAGATGCTGCACTACACCACCTCGAAGGGGGCGGTCATCGCGTTCACGCGCTCACTGTCGCGCGCGGTCGGCGGCAGCGGGATTTGTGTGAACACGCTGGCGCCGGGATTCACGCTCTCTGACAGCGTGGTCGAGAACAATCCCGGCCACGTACAGTCGTCGCGCGACGCCGCGATCCAGCGCCGCGCCCTCAAGCGCGACGGCCATCCGCAGGACATCCTGGGCGCACTGGTGTTCCTGGCGTCGAGCGACAGCGACTTCGTCACCGGCCAGATCATCGCGGTCGACGGCGGCGCGGTGAATACCTGAATTTTGCTGAGCATATCGGCGGTCGTTAGCGTGCCCTCGCCCCCTTGTGGGGAGAGGGCTGCTCCGGCTGTGCAACGAACGCGAATGGGTGAGGGTCTTGTCGGCTGCGAAGAGACCCCTCACCCAATTATCTTCGTCGTGAGACCACGCTGCCCTCTCCCCACAAGGGGGAGAGGGCGCAACAACGAACGCCTGCGCGTTGAGTCACTCCGGCTTGATGCCGGCTTCTTTGATCACCTTCGCCCACTTCTCGGTCTGCGCCCTCACGAACGCATTCGCCTCGGCCGACGTCACGATCGCCGGCGACGCTCCGGCATCGGCGAAGCGCGCCTTGATCGTCGGGTCCGCGAGCCCGGCATTGATCTCCTTGTTGAGCCGATCGACGATCTCTCGCGGCGTGCCGCTCGGGGCGCCGACGCCGGAGAACGTGCGCACCTCGAGCCCCGGAATGATCTCGTTCGCCGCCGGCAGGTCGGGCAGCACTGGCGAGCGTTCGGCGGACAGTACCGCCAGCGCGCGGATGGCGTTGCGCTTGATGTGAGGCAGCGAGCTCGGCAGCGAGTCGACCGCGGCGTCGATCTGTCCGGAAATCAAGTCGGCCATGATCTGCGCGCCGCCGCGATACGGCACGTGTACGACATCGGCGCCGGTCGTCACCTTGAAGAACTCGATCGCCAGATGGCTGATGGTGGTGGCGCCGAACGATGCGACGTTGACCTTGCCCGGATTGGCCTTCGCATAGGCGACGAATTCAGCAAGCGTCTTGGCCGGAAACTTCGGACCCACGTTCATGACCAGCGGCAGTTCTGCCAGGCCCGACACCATTGTGATGTCGCGCAGGAAATTGAACGGGAGTTGCTGCAGCGATGCGTTGATGGTGTGGGTCGAGGCGGTGAACAGCAGCGTGTAGCCGTCGGGTGCCGCGCCGACGGCGGCCTGGGTGCCGATATTGGTGCCGCCGCCCGGCCGGTTGTCGACGATCACCGGCTGGCCGAGGCGTTCTTGCAGCCATTGTCCGATGAGCCGCGCAATGAGATCGGTCGCGCCGCCGGCGGGGTACGGCACGATCCAGCGCAGCGGCCGCGTCGGGTACGTCTGCGCGATCGCCGGGCGTGCCAGTATCGGCAAGGTCGCGGCCGCACCGGCGAGGCGCAGGAATTTACGGCGTGGCAGGTTCATCGCGGCATCCTACGAACTAGCGCGTCTCGCCGGGCGTCGGCGCGCTCCAGGCCTTGAACTCCTCGGGCGACACCGCCGCGATCTTGCTCACAAAGGCGACGATCGTCCAAATCTCCTTGTCGTCGACATAGCCGAACGCCGGCATGCCGGTCATCCCGATGCCGTTCTTCACCACCCAGAACAGCTGGCGCGGTTCGCGATCCTTCACGATCTTCTTGAGGTCGGGCGGATCGGGGCGCAGGCCCTCCGACCACTTACCCCATCCGACGCCCGGGGCGCCGTGGCAATTGACACAGCCGCGCTCGGCAAAGGCGCGCGCGCCCGCGCGCACCATCGCCGGATCATCGAGTGAGCCCGGCGGCCGATCGGTTGCATGCCGGTCGACCGAGGCCATCCGGGTGCGCGCAAGCGCCCAGGCCACCACGCTCGGCTCCGCCTGGCTGGCGGCGACGTTGTAGAAGCCAAGCAGGAAATAGCCGGCCCCGGCGAGCGAACCGACGATCGCAATGAGACCGATAAGCGCCAGAAGTCTTCCTTTCCATCGCATGGGACTTCTCCTCGCTAGTGTGACTCGGCTCTTGTCACTCCGCCGCGACCTGCTGCTTGCCTTGCGGCAGGCGGTTGCGGAAGTGCGGTAAAATCTCTTCGGCGATCGCGGCCATGTTGGCACGCGTCATCTCATCAGGAAGGGTCGCAAACTGCGTCTTGGTCAGCGACGTGTTGAATCCGGCGAGGTCCTGGTACGCGGCAAGCTTCTCGCGCACGGTGTTGGGGCTGCCGACGATCACCACGCCTGAATTGTTGAGGTCCTCGATCGAGGAGATCTTGCCGGTCACCTTGGCGGCGCGCACGCGCTTCATCGACTCGATGTTTGAGTAGCCCGGCGGCAGCAGCATCTCGACCGGCATCTTGAGGAAGCGGTTGACCAGCGCCTCGAGATGCGGCTTCGCCTCGCGCATCGCCTTCTCGTCGGTGTCCGCGACATAGATCGTGTTCGACCACGCCAGCTGGTCGGGGGCGGCGGTGTAGCCCGCCTTCTCAGCCTCGTCGCGGTACATCTGGAAGAAGTGCGCCACCACCGCGATCGGCGAGAGTGTCTGCGCATAGGTGTAGCGCTTCTGCGCCGCCCACTTGATGGTGCTGGACGAGCCCTGTGACGGAATCCAGATCGGCGGATGCGGCGTCTGGTACGGCCGTGGCCACGGGTTCACGTAGTTGAAGTGATAGTGCTTGCCCTCGTAGGCGAACGGGCCAGGCTCGGTCCAGGCGCGGATGATCAGGTCGTGCGCCTCGGCGTAGCGTTCCTGCGACACCACCGGATTGATGCCCATGCCGTGGTACTCGGCGCCGATTCCGCGCACGAAGCCGGCGATGAAGCGGCCGCGCGTGAGGTTGTCGAGCATCGCGTATTCTTCCGCCACCATCAGCGGATTGTTGAGCAGCGGCAGCGCCCGGCCGAGGATCGCGAGCTTGGCGCGCTTGACCGAGCGCGCCAGCGCGCCGGCGAGCACGCCCGGGATCGGCATCATGCCGTAGGCGGTCTGGTGGTGCTCGTTGAGGCACACGCCGTCGAAGCCAAGCGTGTCGGCGTACTCCATCTGGTCGAGATATTCGTGATAAAGCTCCGCGCCCTTTGCCGGATCGTAGTGGCGGTTGGAATAGGTGACCCAGGCCGAGCCGTTCTTGTCGATCGCATCGAGATCGGCATGGCGATAGGGCATCAGGTGGAAGTTGAAGAACTTCATGCCGCGACCCTCATACTTTCGATGAAGTCCGTGAGTTCGGCAACGACCATGCTCGCCTTCTCGACCTGCGGGATGTGTCCGCATTCCGGAATGATGATGGCCTTCGAGCCGGGGATCAACTGCTGGTAGGCGTGAGCGTGCTCGACCGGGAACACCCGGTCGTTGGCGCCCCACACGATCAGGGTCGGCACGTCGATCCGGTGCAGCCATTTGTGCAGGTGCGGATCATAGGCGCGCGGCTGCCACGCGAGCTTCGCGGTGGCGATCCGGTTCTTCATGTTGACGTCTTCGAGCTCGGGCTGCAGCAGCCGCGCAATCATCTCGTCGGCGCATGTCTGGTCGTAAAAGAAGTCGCGGATGCGCTGCTCGTCGCTGCCGAGGAACAGGTCGACCTGCTTGACGCCGGGCACATGGATGCCGGCAGCGCCGATCAGCGTCAGCGATGCAAGCCGCTGGGTGTTGCGGATCGCGATCTCGGCCGCGAGCCAGCCGCCGAGGGATCCACCGGCCAGGTGAATGCGGTCGAGGTCGAGCTGTTCGATGAAGTCGAGATAGAAATAGGCGAGGTCGTGGATGGTATCGAGCCAGTCCGGCGTATCGGAATCGTTGAAGCCCGGATGCTGCGGCACGATCACGTCGTATTTCGCCGCCAGCGATTGCATGAACGGCAGCCAGGCGCCGGCGCCGCTTGCGCCATGGAGAAACAACAGCGGTTGCCCGGAGCCGCCCCGCATCAGCTTGATGTTGCAGCCGCGGACCGTGACCGTCGTCGTCGCGTGTTCGGCCATTGCCTGAACTCGTGTTTTTCGATGCCGCTTCGCGAGGTTCCGGCGGGGCCGAGACGGTAGCACGCGGTCGGCCGCTGCCAAGCCGGGCCCCCGGGGGAGTGGGGGCGACGGAAACTGGGGACCAGCCATGCCGGGGCTTAGAGAGTGCCTTGCAACCGGCCGGGGACGAGATAGTTTCATATTGTACTATCTCCCAGTTTTAGGTTATTCTAATCTATCTGCCGGACCCCAAGATCTATCTACCGGACCCCAAGGAGGCCGCCATGCCGACTGCATCAGCCACGAAATCCGAGACCAACGGCACGCCAGGCCCGAAGCACAATATCGAGGCCGTGCGCGACGAGTTCTACGACCGCATTTCCAAGAGCGACCTTGCGCCGCTCTGGAAGGTGATGAGCTCGGTCGTCACCACGGAGCCGGTAACGCGCGTCGCGCCGCACGTCTGGCGTTATGACGCCGTGAAGGCGCTGGTGATGGAATCCGGCGGCCTGATCAGCGCCGAGGAGGCCAAGCGCCGCGTGCTGATCCTTGAGAACCCGGCGATGCGCGGCGAGTCGAAGGCGACCAACACGCTGTTCGCCGGCATCCAGATGATCCTGCCGGGCGAGGTCGCGCCGGCGCACCGCCACGTCTCGTCGGCGATCCGCTTCGTGCTCGACGGCGACGGCGCCTACACCGCGGTCGAGGGCGAGAAGGCGTTCATGTCGCCCGGCGACTTTGTCATCACCGCGAACTGGGCGCCGCACGACCATGGCAACCCGGGCAAGAAGCCGATGCTGTGGCTCGACGTGCTGGATTTCCCGGCGGTCAACTTCTTCGAGGCGTCGTTCGCGGACCACTACGAAGACAAGGAGACGAAGCAGAACACCACCCGTGAGGACGGCGACTCGCTCGCGTTCTACGGCTCGGGCGTGCTGCCGGACGGCGCTCCCGTCGACATGAAGCGCACTCCCGTCATCAACTACACCTATGCCCGCACGCGGCCTGTGCTCGACCGGCTGAAGAAGGCCGGCGACATCGACAAGAGCCACGGCGCGCGCGTGCGCTACACCAACCCGATCAACGGCGGGCCGGTGCTGCCGACCATGGGCGCGAACCTTGCGCTGCTGCCGAAAGGCTTCAAGGGCGACAAGTATCGCGCCACCGACGGCACCATCTTCGTCTGCACCGAAGGCGGCGGCACCACCACGGTCGACGGTAAGGTGCTGGAATGGGGCGTGAACGACGTGTTCGTCGTGCCGCCGTGGAAGGCCTATTCGCACCAGGTCGGCAAGGAGACGGTGCTGTTCTCGATCTCCGATCGCCCGGCGCAGGAAGCGCTCGGCATCTGGCGCGAAGACCGCAAGCCGAGTTGATGGCCGCTAGCTTCCGCTCGCCCCGCGAAAGCGGGGACCCAGGAGCTGAGAAGCATCGTTCTGGATTCCTGCTTTCGCGGGAATGAGCGGCGAGTTCCTGCGCTACTCGCCCTTGATGTTCGCCGCCTTCACCACCGGCCACCACGTCGCGATGTCGGCGCGTTGCAGCGCGCCGAGCGCCTCCGGTGTCTGCTGCTCACGCGGCGGGTTGTTCTGACCCAGTTCGGCGAAGCGTTTACGCACCGCCGGGTCGGCAAGCGCTTCGACCGCCGCGGCATTGAGCTTCGCGACGATATCGGGCGGCGTGCCCTTCACGGTCCACAGCGCATTCCAGACCGACATGTGAAATCCCGGCAGTCCCGCTTCGTCCATGGTCGGGATGTCGGGCGCCGACGGATAGCGATCCTTGGCGAACACGGCATAGGCCTTGATCCTGCCGGCGCGCACCTGCGGCAGCGACGTGATCGGCGAGTCGATCAGCAGATCGATCTGCCCCGACAGCAGGTCCTGCATCGCCGGCGCGGTGCCGCGATAGGGCACGAAGCGGAAGCGGGTGCCGGTCATGGTTTGGAACGCGACCCCGGCGACATGCGGCGGGCTGCCGGGACCGATGGTGCCTTGCGTGGCCTTGTCCGGGTTCGCCTTCAGCCAGGCGATCAATTCCTTCAAGTTATCGGCCGGCATCGTCAGCTTGGCGGCGATCAGCGGCGCGCTGACGGCCAGCAGTGCGATCGGCTCGAAATCTTTCACGGTGTCGTAGGGCAGCGCGTAGATCGCGGGGTTCACCACATGGGTGGCCCAGGTGCCGATGCCGATGGTGTAGCCATCGGCCGTGGCGCGCGCCAAGCGTCCGACGCCGATGGTGCCGTTCGCGCCCGAGATGTTCTCGACGATGACAGGCTGGCCGAGCGACGTCCGCATGCGCTCGGCCATGATCCGGCCCAGCGTGTCGTTCGGTCCGCCGGGCGGGAACGGCACGATCAGGGTGATCGGCCGCGCCGGATATTCTTGCGCCCCGGCGCCGCCCGCGGCGACCGCGAGCGCGGCCGCGACGAGCGTCAGAACCGTGCGGCGCCGCAGCGTCATGGCGCGCCGCCATAGAATTCCAGCAACAGCTTCGCCGTCGCTTCCGGCTGCTCCTGCTGCACCCAGTGCCCGGCGCCGTCGACGAAATGCGTGCCGCGCCATTTGGTGGAGACCGGCCCCTGCATCGCCTCGAGTTCGCCCGGAGTCTTGTACGAGCCCCAGTCGCTTTTACCGGCGATGAAGCAGATCGGCACGTCGACGGTGCGGCCGGCGAAGGTGCGCAGCTCCGCGAGCGTGCGCGGGTCGTTGCCACGGCGCACGCGGTAGCCCTGCAGCGCGCCGGTGAAGCCGGTGCGCGAATACTCGGTGACGTAGACGCCAAGCTCGGCCTCGGTGAGCCACTTGCAGGCGGCGATCTCGGCCGCTGTCGGCATGAACGGCGCCACGGTTTCGGCCATTCCCTTGTCGCGCTCCATCACATAGTAGGTCGGGACCTTCGCCATCTCCTCGGCGGTGCGCGCTTTGAGCTGATACGGCTTGTTCTCTTTCCAGTCGGCGCTCTTGTAGTGGTAATAGGCGCGGAAGAATGCATGCAGTCCCTGCGGCGCGTGCAGCATGTCGTCGTTGGCTTCACGCCGGCGCTGGTGGTTGTGATAATATTTGCGCGGCCGCGGCAGCTTCGCGAGCTCGGCATCGAGCTCGTCGTCGGTCGGCCCCCGTTTCGGCAGCTCGCCGCCGTTCGCGGTGTTGAATGGGATCTTCGGCGGCCCCGGGAACGGTGAGCTCAGGATCGCGACCTTCGGGAACACGTCGCCGCGGATCAGCGCCGCCCACGACGCGACCGGCGAGCCGGCGTCATGTCCTGCGATGCCAGCCACCGATTTGTAGCCGAGTGCATGAACGAGACCGGTGGCATCACGCACCATGTTGAGGATGCGGAACGGATCGCCGTCGGCGTCGTAGGAGCCGTCCCAACCGGTGGTGCGGCCGTAGCCGCGCTGGTCGGGCGCGATCACGTGATAACCGGCGGCTGCGAGCGGCAGCAGCACCTTGCGCCAGCTATAGGCGAGCTCCGGAAAGCCATGCAGCAACAAGAGGCACGGCCGGCCGGGCGTTTCGAAGCCGGCCTCCAGGATGTGCACCATCAGGCCGTTGTTGTTGTCGACCATGCGGGAGCGGATGCCCGCCGGCAGCGTGTCGTTGCCGTAGGGCGGGAGGCTTTCAACCTGCTGTGCGATGTTCATGCTTAGATTCTCACTCACCCTTGATGTTGGCGGTGCGGACGATCGGCCACCACCGCTCGATCTCCGCGCGTTGCAACGCGCCGAGGGCTTCCGGCTTGAGCTGATCCGCCGCCGGCATCACCGCACCGAGATCAGTCAGCCGCTTGCTGACAGCCGGATCGGTCAGCGCGGCGACCGTCGCCATGTTGAGCCGCGCGATGACGTTTGCCGGCGTGCCCTTCGGCGCCCACAGCCCGAACCAGTACGACGCCTGGAAGTCCGGCAAGCCGCCTTCATGCAAGGTCGGAAACTCGGGCGCCGAGGCCAACCGTTGCAGCGCCGTGACGCCGTAGGTCTTGACCTTGCCGCCACGCACCAGCGGCAGCGCGCTCGACGCCTGGTCGAACACGAGATCGATCTGGCCGGCGATCAGGTCCGCCAGCACCTGCGGCGTGCCGCGATAGGGAATGAGCTGGAACTGCGTGCCGAGCGCGTTCTGGAAATACACCGCGGTGAGGTGTGACGGCGCGCCCGGACCGGCGGTGCCGATGGTGACCTTGCCGGCATTGGCCTTGAGCCACGGGATCAGCTCCTTGAAGTCCTTCGCCGGCAGGCCGCTTTTGGCGAGCAGCAATTGGAAATTGGTCGGCAACAGGCAGACCGGCTCGAAGTCCTTCACGAGGTCGTATGGCAGCGAGTAGATCGCGCCGTTGACGACATGCGTGCCGAGATTGCCGAGGATGAGCGTGTAGCCGTCAGGCGTCGCGCGCGCGGCGCGGCCGACCGCGATGCTGCCGGCGGCGCCCGAAATGTTTTCGATGATCACCGGCTGGCCGAGCGCGATCCGCATCGGCTCGCTCAGGATGCGCGCCAGCACGTCGGCCGGGCCCGCTGCCGGGAACGGCACGATCATGGTGACCGGCCGTGACGGATAGGCTTGCGCGATGGCGGGGCGCGATGCGGCAGAAGCCGCGGCGGCGCCTGCCGCCAGATGCAGGAATTGCCTGCGCTGAAGCTTCATGGACGACCTCCCTGGGATATTTTGTTTTCCAGAGAGTAGCAGCGCGCGGATGGGTCCGCGAGCGGCATGTCGGTTTTATTGTTCGAGCGTCATGCTCTATTGCGATGACACATAATGCGCGAGCGCGGCGAGATCGTCGTCGGAGACGCCGATGACGACATTGCTCATCAGCGTGTCAGCGCCCGAGCGGCTGTTGTCGCGGAATTGCTTGAGCGAATGGATCAGGTAATCGATGCGCTGCTTCGCCAGCCGCGGCATCTGCTCCTGTCCCGCGAAGCTCGGCAGGTGGCATGACACGCAGCGCATCGGCCCGATCAGCGCCGCGCCGCGCTTGGCCAGCGCCGGATCGATCGTCTCATCGCTTGCCTTGGGCTCGAGCCCGGCGAAATAACCGGCGAGGGCAACGAGATCGTCGTCCTTGAGCCCCTTTAGCAGCTCCGACATTCCTGGGACGTTGCGCACGCCTTCGCGGAACAGGAAGAGCTGGTTGGTCAGATAGAATTCAGGTTGTCCGGCGAGCGAAGGCGTGTTCGGCATCCGTGAATTGCCGTCCTTGCCGTGACACACGCCGCACAGCTTGATGCGTTCAGCCTGTGGCACCGGTTGCGCGATCGCGGCGCCAGCGCAAAGCGCGGCAGCCGCCAGCCCGAGAGCCAGCGGCTGCCACCAACTTTTGTTTACGTAGCTCAACGGACCGCCACTACTTCCCCGGCGCGCTGTAGGTGATGCGGTAGATCGCGCCATGCAGCTCGTCGGACACCAGCAGCGCGCCGTCCGCCATCTGGAACACGTAGCTCGGGCGGCTGTAAAACTGGTTCGCGGATTCGTCCAGCATGCCGGTCAGGAACGGTTCGATCGTTGCCTTGCCGCCGTCGGTCCGTGCAATGGCGACGTCATAGCCGAACCGCTGTTCCCGGTTCCAGGAGCCGTGCCGGGCGATGAACGCAACGTTGCGATAGTTCTCCGGAAACATGGTGCCGGTGTAGAACTTGATGCCGAGCCCGGCCGAGTGCGGTCCGGTCAGCGCCGCCGGCAGCACGACGCCGGCGCAGGCGTTCGGCTTGCGGATGTCCGGGTCGGGGATGCCATTGGCGTGGCAATAGGGGAAGCCGTAGAAGGCGCCCTCTTGTCCGGCTTCGACGCGATTGAGCTCGTCCTCCGGTCCTTCATTGCCGGCCCAGTCGCGGCCGTTATCGGTGAACCACAATTCCTTGGTCACCGGATGCCAGTCGAAGCCGACCGTGTTGCGCACGCCGCGCGCGACGATCTCCATGCCGGTGCCGTCGGCATTGTAGCGGCGGATCTGGCCGTGGGTGCCGGGGTTGATCTCGCAGATGTTGCAGTTGGCGCCGACCTGCACGTACATCTTCCCGTCCGGGCCGAACGCGACGTATTTCCAGTTGTGATGCACCGTGTCGGGCAGGTCGTAGGCCTTGGTCAGCTCGACCGGCTCACCGGGATTGTCGAGCTTGTCCTCGATGTTGTCGTAGCGCAGCACGCGATTGATCGCGAACACGTAGAGCGAGCCGTCGCGGAACGCGAGGCCGTTCGGCTGCGTGAGACCCTGCAGCAGGACCTTCACCTCGCGCTTGCCGCCCTGGTTGGTGATCGCATAGACGCGCCCGATCACGCGCGTCCCCATGAACATGGTGCCTTTGTCGCCCATCACCATGGTGCGCGCGGCGGCGTGGCCGTGCGACCAGATTTCGGCCTTGAAGCCGGGCGGTAGCTTGATCCGGTCGAGCGGGATTTTCTCGAGCTGCGTTGCGGTTGCCGGCTGCGGATTGCCTTTCAGGTTGAGGTTCTGCTTGCTCTTGGACTGATCGGTCTTGTCGAGCGTGCTGAAGCCCTTCTGCTGGGCGTGCAGCGCGCCGCTTCCGAAGGCAAGCGCGGCGGCGGTCGCGGCGATCGCCAGAATTTTTGGCGCCATTGTCTTCATGTCGAGGATCCTCCCGGTTGGCCGTCAAGAAACGTTTTTTGGTTGGGGTCAGAATAGGCAGACTTGTGCTGGCTGAGAAGTGGGCTCGCTAGGCCCTCATCTAGCAGGCCTCATCTAAGACGCGCGCTGCGATATGATCGGGGTTCCGCGCTTCTTGCTGTAGCCATGGATGTCGACGCGCTCCCATACGCCATGGACATGGTAGGGATCGCTCTGCACGAAGCGATCGATCGCGGCGCGGCTTCCGGCGTCGATCACGAAGACGCTGCCGCACGGCATCTCGCCGTCGTCGGCCAGCAGGGTGCCAGCGGTGACGACGTCGACGTCGTAGTCTTCGGCGTGGTCGAGATGCTGGCGGTGGTCGCGATAGTGCTTGGCGCGCGTCGCCATCTCGCCTTTTTTGTCGAGAGCGTGGATTACGAACAGCATGGCGGCGTCCTCACGCGAAGCGCCATGATACTGGATTCAGACCCGCGGTTCGACCCCCTGAAATCCTGCAAGGCCCGTAGCTCCCGTGCCCGGAAGTGCGGTACTCAGGTCACCCGCCAGCCGAACCCCGAGCCGTCCATGCCCCGCCTTGCTGCCAACCTCGCATATCTCTTCACCGAGCGCCCGTTCATGGAACGCTTCGCGGCCGCGGCGGCCGCCGGCTTCACGGCGGTCGAACTGCAATTTCCCTATGACCAGTCGCCGACCGCGGTGAAGGCCGAACTCGACAAGCACGGCCTGACCATGCTCGGCCTCAATTCCCCGCCCGGCAATGCGGAAGCCGGCGAGTTCGGGCTTGCCTGCGTCCCGGGGCGCGAGGCGGAGTTCGCCGTGCTGTTTCGGAAAGCGCTCGACTACGTGGTCGCGATCGGCGGGCGGCAGATCCACGTTCTGGCGGGCAAGCTGCCACCGGAGCAGCGCCCGGCCGGCGAGGCCGTCTTCGTCCGCAATCTGATGCACGCCGCCGACCTTGCGGCGGAGCACGGCATCACGCTGCTGATCGAACCGATTAATGCGCGTGACCGGCCGGGCTACTATCTCAACCGCGTCGAACACGCCGCCGACCTGATCGCCAAGGCGGAGCGCAAGAACATCCGCATCCAGTTCGATTTCTACCATGTGCAGATCGTCGGCGGCGATCTCGTGCTCCGCTTCGAGGCGTACCAGCCGGTGGTCGGCCATGTGCAGGTGGCGGCGGTGCCCTCGCGCCACGAGCCGGACGAGGGCGAGGTGAACTACCCCGAACTGCTCGCGATGCTCGATCGGCGCGGCTATCAGGGCTACGTCGCCGCCGAATACCGGCCGCGCGGGCGGACCGAGGACGGCCTCGGCTGGGCCCGCCCCTATGGCCTCACGCCGAAATAGCGATTGAAAACAGGGCGTTGCTGTCTCCGGGATGTCACAGCGGCCTGCCGAATGGCGGCAGGCGTGCCGGGCGGCTTGCGGCGACCGCCGTCATTGCTAATTTGTCGGTATGTGGGGACGTAAGAATCAGGTGGCGGCCGAACCGGCCAAGGCCGACGAGCCGCAGCGCCTGAAGGAGGCGTTGCGCCGGGCGCGTATCGACGCTGCCGAGCGCACCGGCGTGGTCGTCGATCTGCACGACGCCGAGGTCGCGCGGCTTGAACTGCTCAACGAGGCGCTCGATCCGCTGTTTGCGGAAATCCCGGCGGAGCTCGACCTGTTCGATCGCGGCATCTCCCGTGGGGAGACGCCAAGGCTCTGGGTCGACGCCATCGCCCACGTCGCGATGGGCCGCGACAAGCGTATCTACCGCTTCCTCCAGGACACCCGCTACGGCCGCAAGGTGCTGGCGGAGAGCGTCAGCATTCCCGAAGTCGCCGATGCGGTGACGCGATACATCGCGCAGCGCATCATCGAACGTGAGCGCGCGCTCGCCGAGACCGTCGCGCCGATCAACGGCGATGCGCGCCGTGAATTGGAGTTCCAGCGCCGAAGCCGACAGTGGCGTGCGATCCGCACCTTCGTGCTCGGCGTGTTCGCGGGCCTGGCCGTGCTGGTCGCGCTCGCGATCCTGTTCCCGGGGCGCTAGCCGCTCGCGAGCTTCGTTGTCTCAATCTCCACCACGCCGTCTTCAGTTGCGCCGCGCGTGACCACCTCGCAGCGCCAAGCGCCGCGCTCACCATCGATGCGATAGAGATTGTAGCCGGCGGGATCGTGCTCGCCGGGCGGCGCTTCCGACGCCGACGGCACGCCGATCGCGGGAATGCGCCCGGCCGGTCCGTTAAGCCAGACCGTCTGGCGGCGGTGGTTGTGGCCGTGGATCACGAGCTCCGCCCCGTGACGCGCGAGCACGTCGCGCAGGCGCGCGCCGTCGGTGAGCCGCTTCAAATAGTGCGAGCGCTTGCTGGTCGGCGGATGGTGGATCAGCACGACGCGATAGAGGCCTTCGCGGCCGCATTCCTCAAGGATGTTTTCGAGCCGCGCCAATTGATCGGCGCCGACGCGGCCGATCGCCATCAGTGGCAGGCTCGGCACCGAGGTCGATACCCCGATGAGCGCAAGCGGCCCGCGCCGCCGCAGGAACGGGAAGGCGTTTGGACCGGCTGCCGCCTCATCGCCGGACATGTAGTCGCCCCAGTGCGCGCGCGACGCGGCAACGCCGCTGCGCACATAGGCGTCGTGATTGCCCGGAACTAAGGTCACATCGCCCGGCGGGCCGAGCGCATCGAGCCAGGCGCGCGCCGCCGCGTATTCTTCCGGTAGCGCCAGATTGACGAGGTCGCCGGTGACGGCGATGTGATCGGCGTGCTGCGCCTTGAGGTCGGCGACGATGCGCGCCAGCACGTCCGGCCGGTGGATCGCCATCCGCTTGCGCCGCCAGTTGACCAGGCCGGTCGCCCGCTTGCCGACGAGCTGGAACAGCTGCGGCTGCGGCAGCGGCGCAAGGTGCGGATCCGACAAATGCGCCAGCACGAATGTCATTGGAGTCTAGGAACTACCGATGAGGATACCTGCGAGGAACACCAGCGTTCCGCCCAGCACCACCTGGAACGCCGCCGAGAGGAACGGCGTGTCCATGTAGCGATACCGGATATAGGAAATGGCGACGAGTTCCAATGCGACCACGGCGATCGCCACGATGGTGGCGGTCCAGAAATCCGGGATTAGGTAGGGCAGCGTGTGGCCGACGCCGCCGATCGTCGTCATGACCCCGCAGACCGAGCCGCGCAGCCACGGCGTGCCACGCCCGGTGAGCGAGCCGTCGTCGGAGGCCGCTTCGGCGAAGCCCATCGAGATGCCGGCGCCAACCGACGCCGCCATGCCCACGAGGAAGGTCTCCCAGGTGGCGTGGGTCGCGAACGCTGCCGCGAACAGCGGCGCTAGCGTGGAGACCGAGCCGTCCATCAATCCGGCCAGCCCCGGCTGCACGTATTGCAGCAGGAACATGCGGCGCGCGGTCTCGTCCTCCTTGGCGCGCGCGGTCGGTGTCAGAAGCGATTGTTCGAGCTTGTGGGCGATATCTTCGTGCTGGCTTTCGATATCGGCGAGCTCCAGCAGTAATTGGCGCGTCGAGGCGTCGCGGGTGGTGTCGGCCGCGCGCCGGTAGAAGCGCTCGGCCTCGAACTCCATGGTCTCGGCGAATTTCCGCACCTCCTCGAGATTGAGCTGCGGCATCAGCCATAGCGGCTGCTTGGTGATGAAGCCTTTGACGTCCTGGCGGCGGATCAGCGGCAGGTAGTCGCCGAACTTCGACCGGTAGAGATCGAACAGCATGGTGCGGTGGCGCGCTTCCTCGTCGGCCATCTCGTCGAACACCTTGGCGGAGGCCGGATACTGTTTGCGCAGGCCCTCGGCAAAGCCGCGGTAGATCCGACTGTCTTCGTCCTCGTTGGAGATCGAGAGCGCCAGGACTTCTTGTTCGGTGAGATCGGCGAAACGTTTCACGGATGAGCCTCATTCAATAGGTAATTCAATATATTAGAACAATTCTAAACTAAAGTCCGTGCCCAATCAACGCCCGTTGGCTACGGGAGGGGCGGGGCAGGAGCGGCCTCGAACGGCAATTTGGCGGGGCCTACACGTGACCGAGCGCACCACCTTGATCGAGCGGATCCGGCAGGCGTTCGAGCCGGTGCTCCGGCGCGTGTTCCATACCTACTGGCGGTTCTCCCGCGGCATGACGCTCGGCGTCCGCGGTCTGATCATCGACGATGCCAACCGCATTTTCCTGGTGAAGCACAGCTATGTCAGCGGCTGGCAACTGCCCGGCGGCGGCGTCGAGCCCAACGAGACCATGCTCGACGCGCTGATCCGCGAACTCGCCGAAGAAGGTAATATCGAGCCGACCGCGCCGCCGATGCTGCACGGCATGTTCTTCAACGCCCGGATATCGCAGCGCGACCACGTTGCCGTGTATGTGCTGCGCGACTTCCGTCAGACCGCGCCGCCGGTGCCGAACCACGAGATCATCGCGCACGGCTTCTTCAAGCTCGACGAGCTGCCGAACGACACCACCGCCGGCACGCGCGCCCGCATCATCGAAGTGATGGGGCGCGCGCCGGTCAGTGAACGGTGGTGATCGATAGCGCTCGCTAGCGCGCTGCGGCGGGTGAGGGCGTCATCGTCGCCGGCTCGGCATTCTTCGAGCGCAACGCCCAGAACACGTTGACCGCGAACATCAGGCCCGCCAGCCAAATTCCCATGTGACCGACGATCAACGCCGGCTCGGCCCATTTTTGACCAGACATGACCAGCACGAGACCACCGAGACCAATCGGAATCGACAAGTTGTAGGTCCAGAACCAGATGGTTGCGAGCCGCGTGCGCGCCGTCTCGGGGAAGACGTGAAACACCAACGCGGCGAGCGCCATCGAGGCCCATCCGATCAAATTGATGTGCGCATGGGCCGAGCGGTACATGAAATTGTGGGTCATGCCCATGCCGACCCCGAGTGTCAGGCCGATGACGAGATACACGACGGCGATCTTGATCAGACGGATTGTCATTCTTGTTCCGATTTTTGATGCGGGGAACCTCCCTGTTTCCGGAAGGCAAGCTTGGTCGCGCCGGATCGGGAAAAGGTTCAAACGCCTGAGGCAGGTTCCATGGCTGCGTTCCGCTGCCTCGTGAGGGGGCGGGCGGTGCCCGGCGATTGCGCACGCCGACGCCTTGACAGCCGAAAGGATACAGCGTTCGATTATAGGTACGTATGACCGATAATCGGACCAAGTCTCCTGAAGGAAGCCAGACGCTGGCGCGGGGCCTCAAGCTCCTCGACCTGATCGCTGAAGGACGCGAAGGCGTGCCGGTGCGTGATCTCGCCGCCGCGATGAAGCTGCCGCGCAGCATCGTGCAGCGGCTGCTCTACACGCTGGAGGCGGAAGGGCTGCTGGAGCGGCATCCGTCGCAGGTCGGATACCGGCTGGCGATCAAGCTCTGGCGCCTCGGCTGTCAGTCGATCCGGCGCCTGAGCGTGCGCGATCTCGCGCGGCCGCACTTGGAAGCGCTGGCACGCCGCACCAACGAGACGGTGAAGCTCGCGATCCTGACCGGAAGCGACGTCGTCTATATCGACGGCGTCGATAGCTCGCAGTCGATCCGCGCCTTCGTGCCGATCGGTGGCACTGCGCCGGCGCATTCATCGGCAACCGGCAAGGCGATCCTGGCTTTCCTGCCGCCCGCGACGCTCGACGGCGCCAATGTGCCGATGCAGCGCTACACCGCGCAGACCGTGGTCGGAAAGGACGCCTTTGCCAAGGAGCTGCAACGCATCCGGCAGCGCGGCTATGCGATCAATCGCGGCGAGTGGGAAACGGAAATAGGCGCCGTCGCGGCGCCGGTATTCGATGCCGACGGCCAAGTGGTCGCATCGGTTGGCGTCATCATGCCGTTGAGCCGCTTTCCGGCGAGCAAGGCGACGCAATTGGGAAATTGGACCAGCGCGTCCGCTGCCGAAATCTCTCGTCAGCTCGGCTATCGCGCCGGTGACACCACAGCGAAACGTGCCGGGTAGGAGTGCGATGGCGAAAGAAGTACGAGCGATTTCCGATGCGCGTTGGCCCGACGGCGTCCGGTTGCCGGTGGTGCTGACGTTCGAGCATCAGTCCGGCGAGGGGACGCCGCTACTCCCGGGAGACCGCCCGAATTACATGATGGGCGGCGCGCTCGAATATGGCGGTCGCACCGGCATCTGGAACATCCTGGAGGTGCTCGACACCCTCGGCGTCACCGCCACGTTTTTCGTGTGCGGCACCACCGCGGAGAAATTCCCCGACGCGGTACGGGCAGCGCGCGAGGCCGGCCACGAGATCGCGGGGATGAGCTACAGTTTCGATAAGGTCCGTACCGCCGGCACCGCGCGCGAGCAGGCGATGGTGCGCAAGACTGTGAAGGTGCTGCAGGATATCTCCGGCGCGGAGATCAAGGGTTGGCGCTGCCCGGATTATCGCGTCAGCCCGCAGACGCTCGACATCCTGTCCCAGGAAGGCTTCGCCTGGGACTCAAGCATGCTGAACGACGACTTCCCGTGCCTCTTCGATTGCGCCGGTGGCAAGCTGATCGAAATCCCCTTCACCACCAGCACCGCCGACAAAACCTTCATCGGCTATCCGTATCCGATGAAGGGCGGACCGGACGGGCTGACGGATGTTTGGGACTGCGAGTTCGACGCGCTCTACCGCGAGAGCGAGCACGGCTCCCGCTTCATGATCCTGAGCATCCAGACCTGGGCCACCGGCCGGCCGGCGCCGCTGCGCGCGTTGCAGCAGTTCATCGAGCGGCTCCAGAAGTACAACGACGTTCGCTTTGCACGCTGCGGCGAGATCGCCGCCTGGTGCGGCGACGCGGCAAAGAGCTGAGGCGCGTCATGTGGAAAGAAATACGCCCGCAGCAGACCGGACGCTGGCCCGACGGTGTGCGGCTGCCAATCATCATCAGCGTGCATCATCAATCGGAGGAGGCGGCCTACGTCTTCGACGACGGGCAGGTCGATCCGTTCGACTACGGCGAGCGGCAATATGGTGGCCGCCGCGGTGCGTGGCGGCTGCTGGAGATCATGGGCAAGCACGAGGTGCGCGGCACCTGGATCGTCTGTGGCGCCACGCTCGAAAAGTATCCGCAGATCTCGCGTGAGGCGAAAGCGGCCGGGCATGCGTTCGCCGGCCACACCTACGAGCACGAGATGATGTGCAACTATCCGGCGGCGGAGGAGCTGCGGCTGATCCGCAAGACGGTGTCGGTGTTCGAGGACGTGCTGGGCGAGAGGCTGCGCGGCTGGCGTACCTGCTTTGCCAGCCACAACACCGTCGACATCCTGCTGGAGCATTTCGATTTCGCGTGGGACGCCAGCATGTGGAACGACGACCTGCCTTACGTCATCGAGGGGCACGGCAACCGGATCCTCGAAATTCCCTTCTCCTCCTACAGCGACGCGGCGCTGGCGGTGCTCATCACCAAGCCGTTCCCGCCAAGCCCGTTCTGCACCTGGCAGACCAATACGCCGCGGTTCATCTGGAACACGCTGAAGAGCCAGTTCGACGCGCTCTACGCGCGCGGCGCGAGCAAGGCGGTGCTGATGCCGTTGACGGTCCATGACTTCATCATGGGCCGGCCGTCGCGCTGCAAGATCCTCGACGATTTCATCGCTTACGCCAAACAACACGAAGGCGTTGCGTTCATCACCCACGATGAAGCCAGCGCCTGGTGGTGGAAAAACTATGCTCCGGAGGAGGCTCCCTCAACCGCATTGGAGATGTCATAATGCGTAGCTTCGCGAGGCTATGTTCGTGCGCCGCCATCTTAGGGATCGGCGCCGTTGCCTTCGCCGTCGGGACTCAAACCACTTGGGCTCAGGATTTTCCAAGCCGGGTGATCCGGATCATCAGCCCGCATCCGCCCGGCATCGCCACCGACGTGCTCGGCCGCGCGCTGGCGCAGAAGCTGAACGAGAAGTTCGGGCAGCCTGTGGTCGTCGAGAACCGTACCGGCGCGAACGGCATGGTCGCGGCGGCGTCGGTCGCCAAGGCCGATCCCGACGGCTACACGCTGCACATCACGACCGGCACCCACATCGCCAATGCCTTCACCGGCACCAAGCTCGCCTACGATGTGATCACCGATTTCGCGCCGGTGACGCAGCTTGCGGCCTCCTACGGTCTGGCGCTGCTGACCAACCTGCCGGTCAATTCGGTCGAGGAACTCGTTGCGCTCGGCAAGCAGCGCCGGCTCACCTATGCCATGAACGGCGCCGGCAACATCACCCATATCGCCGGGCTCCTGCTGGAAAAGCGCGCCGGCATCGAGATGACGGCGGTGCCGTACAACACGCCGCAGCTCACCACCGATGTCATGAGCGGGAACGTCGATTTCACCTTCATCTCGATCGCGACCGCGATCCCGCTGGTGAACTCCGGCAAGCTCAAGGCGATTGCGGTAACCGGCACCAAGCGTGCACCGTCGCTCGCCAAGGTGCCGACGATGCAGGAACTCGGTTACAAGGATTTCGATATCACTGGCTGGTTTGGTCTGCTGCTGCCGGCCAAGACGCCGGCGGATCGGATCGAGCGCCTCTACCGCGAGTCGACGGCGGCGCTGGAGACGCCCGAACTCAAGCGCGTGATGGATGTCGGCGGCTTCTATCCGGTGGCGTCATCTCCGGATGAGTTCGGCCGCTTCCTGAAGCAGGATTTCGAATTCCAGGGCAAGCTGCTGAAGGAGCTGGGGCTTACGCCGTAGTACCGTTGCGCTTCGCGCGGCACGCCGGTCCCGGGCCGCGCATGTAGTGGCGCTCCGGGCGGTAATGGGAGAACAGGCCGTAGTGGAGGCAGGCGACCATGTTCGACAGCTCTGACCACAGACCAGTCTGAGAACGATGCTTGAGGTCTGGCTGGGACAGCGTGCGGTCGATGAGCATGGTCGCCTCTCCGGGATCAATCAGAAGGCCCGTCTTGCCTTCCACTTGCCCCGTTTGTCGCACGCAGGCGCCAAGGCGGATGTGATCGACGTCACAGAAAGGGCGATCGCGGCCGCTTGTCGTTCCAACGGCGTCATTGCCGGGCCGCCGCGGAGCGGCGAGACCCGGCAATCCATCCTTTCAAAATTGATGGATGCGCGGGTCAAGCCCGCGCATGACGAGGTCAGGAGGGAAACTATTTCCGCACGAACGGCAGAGCCGCCGCCGACAGCGTCGAGCCGGCGACTGCCGCGAACAGCTTCTCATCGGCCTCGCTGACCACGCAATTGCGGCCGGCACGCTTGGCGGCATGGAGGCACATTTCGGCGGCCTCGATGAGGCCCTGCGCGGGCAGGCGCTTGTCGAGCGTGGCGACGCCGACGGACAGCGTCAGCCTTGCCTTCTCGTTGGTGGTGCGACGGACCAGCTCGCACTTCGTCACGGCATGGCGAAGCTGTTCGGCGATGCGGACCGCCGGCGGCAGGCTGGTTTTCGGCAGGATGATTGCGAACGCATCGTCGCCGTACCGTGCCGCGACGTCGCGGCCGGTGATCGCTTCTTTGACCACCATGGAGATGAACCGGAGCACGCGGTCGCCGACGATGTTGCCGTAGTTCTGATTGATGACCTTGATGTTGTCGACGTCGGCGATCAGCAGCGTCATCGGTTCGTCGATCGCGCGGCACTCGAGGATCATGCGCTCAAGCGCGGCCATGAAATGGCGGCGGTTGCCGAGGCCGGTGAGGGGATCGGTCTGGCTCTCCGTGCGCAGATCGACGATCTCGCGGCGAAGCTGGCCGATTTCTTCGGACATCGCCTGGAGCTGGGTCTGCAGCCGCGCGTTCTTCTCCGACAACGTACGCGTGGCGATCACCAGGGCATCGATGACGGCGCGCACATCGGCGCGGGCGACAGTGCTGGTCAGCCGCTTGGCGGCGTTGGCGAGGTCGCGCGAATAGTGGCTGGCGGTGTCCTGCGCGACCTCAAGCGTCGCAGAAACCTGATCGACCTCGCCGGACAGGCGCGCGCCGATCCGGTCGGTGCGGTCCTGCACCTTGGCGGGTGCGACGTGAGCATCGTGGAGCTCTTCGATGTCGCCGGAGCTAAGTGTCCCGTTGCGGGTGAGGCGCGTGTTGATCGCCGCGGACAGGAGCCCGCTGTCGCCGCTCGCGTATTTGAACCACAGCGCATAGCTGCGCGGGTCGGCCGGCTGGCCGAGCGCGCCGATCTTGCGCAGCGCCATATCGGCGATCGGGACGGTATTGTGGTAGTCCTGCCGGGGTTGAGCCATGGGGAAAATCCGCCAATACCGGCCGCGACGCGCACCGCGGCCATTCCGCTACAATGCGATGTATTTTCTCAATAAGCCCTTAACCAACAATCAATGGGGCGCCCCGAACCGGCCGCGGTCGTGCGGCGCGTCAAAATCGACCGCCGGCCCCGTGGGTCCGAGCGCCACGATGCCGGTCGGGTTCACCCGCTTCTGGGTGCCGTAGTAGTGGCGCTTGATGTGGTCCAGGTTGACGGTCTCGGCGACGCCGGGCCGCTGATAGAGATCGCGCACATAGTTCGACAGGTTGGGATAGTCGATGATCCGCTTCAGGTTGCACTTGAAGTGGTAGTGATAGACCGCATCGAAGCGGACGAGCGTCGAGAACAGGCGCCAATCGGCCTCGGTGATCTGATCGCCGACGAGCCAGCGCTGGCGCGAGAGGCGGTCTTCGAGCTTGTCGAGCGTGTCGAACAGCGCGCGGCAGGCCTCCTCATAGGCGTCCTGCGATATCGCAAACCCCGTGCGATACACGCCGTTGTTGACGGTGGTGTAGACGAGTTCGTTGACGCGATCGATCTCTTCCCGGAGCGGCGCAGGATAGTAGTCGGTGCGGTCGTCGGTGTAGGCGTCGAACGCCGTGTTGAGCATGCGGATGATCTCGGACGACTCGTTGTTGACGATCGTGCGGCGTTCCTTGTCCCACAGCGTCGGCACCGTCACGCGCCCGGAGTAGCGCGGGTTGGCGAGCAGGTAGATCTCCCACAATTCCTTCTTGCCGTTCACGGTGTCAGGAATGCAGCCGGGCTCGTCGGCGAAGCGCCAGCTACGCTCGCCGTAGAGCGGCGCCGCGATGGTGATCGAGATGACGCTTTCGAGCTTCTTCAGCTTGCGGAACAGTGTCGTGCGGTAGGCCCACGGGCAGGCATGCGCGACATAGAGGTGATAGCGCCCGGGCGCGGCGGCAAAGCCGCCTTCGCCGCTCGGGCCGGCGCTGCCGTCGGCGGTAATCCAGTTGCGATAGACCGAGGGCTTGCGCACGAACCGGCCGCGCTCGTGCCGGTTGGCTTCGGTGTCCTCTTGCCACTGACCGTCGACGAAGAATCCCATGAGACTGGTCCGCTTCCGATACGCAACCCGCACCTTACACGTTGGCCACGGCCACCCAAGGCGACCCAAAGAGGGCCGATGGACCGGGACGCCGCCGGATGCTAAGCGCATCGCTCATCCATGAGCGATCTGTCCCTCACCATTTTGCCCGAAACCGTGGACGATGCGGTCGCGATCGAGCGCCTGCACGAGCGCACGTTCGGGCCCGGCCGGATGGCCAAGTCGGCCTACCGGCTGCGCGAGGGCCATGAGCACAGCCCCGACCTCTCGTACACGGCGCGGATCGGTACGCTGCTGGTGGGCTCGGTGCGGCTGTCGACCATCCGCGTGGGCGATACCCCGGCGCTGCTGCTCGGTCCGCTGACGGTCGAACCGCCGTTCCGCCGGCACGGCATCGGCAAGGCGCTGATCGAGCGCGCCCTCGCGGAAGCGAAAACGCGGGGCCACCGTCTGGTGGTGCTGGTGGGCGACGAACCCTATTACGGCAAGCTCGGCTTCAAGATGATCCCGAAAGGGCAGGCCAAGATGCCGGGCCCGGTCGACCCGGCGCGGCTTTTGGTGTGCGAACTCATCAAGGGGGCGGCCAAGGGCCTGTCGGGACCGATCCGGCCGGATTGGGGAGCGTGATCCCCGAACAATCTGCTCCGGACTTGGTCCCGGGTGGTCCCGGGTTTTGATAACCCGCGGTTTACGGGCGATTTATTTCAAATATTGCAGCGCGGAATGTTTTTGACGCGGACTCGGCCGAAGGGTAGCGTCGCGCCGAAACCTTCCACACAGGGTGAGCATCGTGAAAATCATCAGCGCCATCGTGACCGCGGCTCTGCTTGCGGCGGCTACGCCCGCTCAGGCCCAGAAGGTCGATCTGTCGACCATCACCTGCAAGGCGTTCCTTGACATGAACAAGGAGAGCATCGGCCTGATCCTGATGTGGATGGCCGGCTACTATGCGGACCAGGACGCGCCGCCGGTCGTCGACTTCGACAAGATGAAGGAAGACGCCGGCAAGCTTGCAGGCTATTGCGCGAAGAATCCCACGGTCGGCCTGATCACCGCGGCGGAAGAGACGATCGCGGAGTAGGCGACGCGACGTAAATCGTTCTGCTGTCATCGCCGGGCTAAACACTTGACCCGGCGATCCATCTTCTCACGAAAAGCCGTGGATGCGCGGGTCAAGCCCGCGCATGACGTCGAGAGAGCGAGAGTCGCCAGCTACGGCGCCAGATACCGCACTGCGTCCGGGACACGAGAGGTCCATCACCGCCCCTCGCGGGCCCAGGTCATTGCCAGCGCGCCGATCAGCAGCAGCAGCCCGATCGCGCCGGCGAAGATCGGCAGCACGCCGATGCCGCGCACGACGCTGGCCTCGCGCATGCGCAGTCCGACCCAGTCGTCGCCGCGGAACGTGTCGCTCGACCGCACCGAGACGATGCGCGGCACGGTGACGGTGCCGGACGCGTCGGCGATGCGCATCGACGCGCCGCCGGTGGCGTCGGTCAGCGGCGCCATGACCTGCGTGGTCGAGGTGACTTCGGTGAACTCGCGCGGATTGGCGGGGCCGACGTTGGCCAGTGCCGTGAGCTTGCCGTCGGTCGCACGCCAGAGCCCCAGCTCGTTCGCTTCGATGGTGGCGCGGAACACGCCGGGGTCGCCCTCGGTCAGCGCCAGCGTGCGGGTCTTGCCCGACGGCGCGGTGAGGGTGATCTCCTCGGCGGTCTCGGCCATGGTCTGACGCTGCACCGTGAGGTCGCGGCCGCGCACCAGCAGGCGCAGTGCTTCCTCTTCGAGGTCGGGCTGCTTCATCAGCCAGTGCGAGAGCCGGCGCATCAGGTCGGTGTGCGGGCCGCCACCCTCGTAGCCGCGCGACCACAGCCAGATGTGGTCGGAGAGCAGCAGCGCAATGCGGCCTTCGCCTTCGCGCGAGAGCTGCAGCAGCGGCTTGTTCTCCGGGCCTTCCATCACCGTCATGCCCTTGTTGGCGCGGGCGTCGACCAGCCGGAACCAGCGGCTCCATTGCGGCGGATCGCTTTGCGAGCCTTCGAGCCCGCGCGTCACCGGGTGGCGCAGGCCGAGCTTTGAAAGTTTCGCGCGGTAGGCCATGTCGGTGGTGCGGCCTGACGGCTCCGCCGGCAGTACCGATTCAAGCGGCGTGCGCCACAGGCTGGTCTGGCTGGCGTAGTCGGGGCCGGCGGCGATCAGCACCGCGCCACCGCCGCGGACATAGCGCGCGATGTTGTCGAAGTAGAGGATCGGCAGCACGCCCTGCCGCGCGTAGCGGTCGAAGATGATGAGCTGGAACTCGTGGATCTTCTGCTGGAACAGCTCGCGGGTCGGGAACGCGATCAGCGACAGCTCATGGATCGGCGTGCCGTCCTGCTTTTCCGGTGGCCGCAGAATGGTGAAGTGGACGAGGTCGACCGCCGCGTCGGACTTGAGCAGGTTGCGCCAGGCGCGCTCGCCGGCATGCGGCTCGCCCGACACCAGCAGCACGCGCAGCTTGTCGCGCACGCCTTCGATCGAGACCACGGCGCGGTTGTTGACGGTGGTCAGCTCGTCGTCGAGCGGCGCGGCTTCGATCTCGACGATGTTCGATCCGGCGTGCGGGATTTGTACGTTGATGCGGACTTCCTGGCCGACACGCACGTTGCGCTTGTCGATGGTCTCGCCGTCGCGGCGCACGGTCACCTGGGCCGAGCCGGCCGGCACGCCCTGGTCGTCGATGCGGTAGGCGATGGTCTGCGACTGCCCGACGATGCCGAAGCGCGGCGTCGTCACCAGCACCACCCGGCGGTCGCGTTCGTTGGGGCGGCCGGTGATCAGCGCGTGCACGGGGGCGGCGAAACCGAGCGTCGCGGCATCGGTCGGGACGTCATGCACGCGGCCGTCGGTGATGAAGAACGCGCCGGCGACGCGCTCGCTCGGGATGTCGCTCAGCGCCGCCTGCAGCGCCGTGAACAGCCGGGTGCCGTCGGCCTCGCCGCTGGATTCTCCAGCCTCGACGAAACGCACCTCGAGGTTGGCGATGCGCCCGAGCCGTTCGGACAGCGCTGCCCGCACCGCCTCGGTCTGCTTGGTACGGTCGCCGAACTCCTGGCTCGCGCTCTTGTCGACCACCACGATCGCGACCGAGGTCAGCGGGTCGCGGTCCTCGCGGGTGAATGACGGGTTGGCGAGTGCCAGCACAAACAGCGCCATCGCGGCGATGCGCATCAAGGCGCCGCGGCTGCGCGACGCGATCAGCAGAATCGCCAGCACGGCCGCAACGGCCAGCGCCGACCACACCAGGTAGTCGGGAACGAGCGGAGCGAATGAGATACCGAGATTCAACGGAACTCTCCTACTGCCCCAACCTCTCCAGCAACGCCGGAACGTGGACCTGATCGGCCTTGTAGTTGCCGGTCAACGTGTACATCACGATGTTGACGCCGGCACGGAACGCGAACTCGCGCTGGCGCGGCTCGCTAGCGACCATCGGCAGCATCGCCTGGCCATCCGATCGCAGCGCCCAGGCGCCGGCGAGATCGTTCGACGAGATGATGATCGAGGAGACGCCGTCGCCTGAGCGCGCCGGGCGCTCCTGGGTGTCGTCGTCGCGGTCGGTGGCGGTGGCTTCGACCCAGAGTTGCCCGCCGGCGAAGCGACCGGGAAACTCCTTGAGCAGATAGAACGTCTTGGTCAGCACGTGGTCGCGCGGCACCGCCTCAAGCTCGGGAATATCGAGCGATGAAAGGATGGTGCGCAGCGCCTGCGTGTTGGGCGAGACCGCGCCGCTGCCGCCTCCGCCTTCGATCGCGTCGCGGGTGTCGAACAGTACGGTGCCGCCGTTCTTCATGTAGGCGTCGATATGCTCCAGCGCTTCGCGCGAGGGGCGCGTCGCGCCCGGCACCATCGGCCAGTAGATCAGCGGATAGAACGCGAGTTCGTCCTTGGCGGGATCGATCCCGACCGGGTCGCCGGCCTCGAGCGCGGTGCGCTGCGCGAGGAACAGCGTCAGCCCTTGCAGGCCGGCGCGGCTGATGCGGTCGACCTCCTCGTTGCCGGTGATGACATAGGCGAGGCGGGTCTGCAGGGTCGAGCGCAGGGCCGCGGTGTCGTCCTGCGCCTGTCCCGGCTGCGGCAGCATCATTGTTGCAGTGAGGATGGCGAATGCGATGGCGGCGGCGGCCGGGCGCGTCCGGCGGCGCAGAAGCTGCGCGATCCCGCCCGCCAGGAAGAACACCACCAGGGCATCGAGTGCGAGAAGTCCCATCGCCGCGAGCATGACCGGGCCGCGCAGATCCTGCGGCTCGCTTGCGCGATAGATGTCACGGCGCGCATTGAGGCCGGCAATATCGAGCGGCACCAGCTTGTCGTCGGGCGCGAGCGCATTGACCGCCAGCAATCCTTCGGGCGGGCCGTAGAATCCAGGCGGATGCTCGACGGTGGCGCGGCCGGTGTAGCCGGCGGCGACCGGCCGGGCATTTTGCGGCGGCGGCCCGAACACGCCGAAGCCGTCGAGGATACGCGTTGGCGGCACCACCTCGCGTCCTGCGCGGGTGCTGTCGCCGTCGGCGGTCGCGGCGGAGCCGGCGAGCGAGACGACGCGCTTGAGCATGTCGACGAACGCGCCGGAGATCGGCAGGTTCGACCAGCGCGTGTCGGCGCTGACATGGAACAGGATGATCATGCCCTTGCCGCGCGCTTGCGCGGTGACCAAAGGCGTGCCGTCGGCGAGCGTCGCCCAGGTGCGATCGGTGAGCGTTGCGTCGGGCTCGGCCAGCACCTGACGGCTCACGGTCACGTCGCCCGGCACCGCCATATTGGTGAACGGGCTTTCGCGCGAGAACGCCGCGAGCTGTTGCGGCTGGTCCCAGCTCAGCGCGCCGCCGAGCGCGCGGCCGCCGCGGCGCAGCTTCACAGGAATGAGATCGTCGTCGCCGGCGGCGAGCCGCGGGCCGGCGAAGCGCACGAGCACGCCGCCGTCCTCGATCCATTTGCTCAGGCGCTCGCGCGCCTCGGCGACGTTGCCGACATCGGCGAGGATGATCATCGGCAGCCGCTGGTCGAGGAACTGGCTGACCGCCTGCGCCGCCGAGCCGCGATCGGCCTGCCGCACATCGGCAAAGGGATTGAGCGCGCGGGTGAGATAGTAGGTGGAGCCGAGCAGCGGCTGTGCCGTGTCGGCGCTCGCGCCGGTGACGACGCCGACCGCGCGGCGGCGCCAGCGCTTATCAAGCAGTTGAACGGCGCCCGCGGAGCGCTCGGCGCCGATATCGAGCCGCGCCACGTCGTTGCGGATCTCGACCGGAAGCGTCAACGCGGCTTCGGTCTCGGTGTCGTTGGCGCCGAACGAGAACGTCGCTTCGCCCAGCGGCAGGCCCTTGAGGTCGAGCCCGCGGATTACGCCGGACTGCGCGCCGCCCTTGGCCGAGCGCAGGACCTTCACCGTCAATGCGCCAGCCGTGTTCTCGGCGCCGGCGAGCGCCAGCGCGGGTGCGAGGCCGCCTTCGATCACGCTCATCGGGCGCGTGCCGACCAGGCGCGCGAGCGCCGCGACGAACTCGGCGCCACCGCCGGAATCGACTCCATCGGAGAGCCATACGGTCTCGACGTCGGAGGTCGCGCCATAGAAGCGGGTCAGGCCGGGCAGCGCGTCCGAGCGCTGCACCGCATAAGGCTTCGGCTTGATCAGCTTGAGCCGCACCCGCGCCGCGCCGGGGGTCTCGAAGCCGATCTCGCGGCCGGTTTCCGACAGCGGGATCAGTGCGACGCCGCGACCCTCGGTCTCGGCGCGGTTGATGAGGTCGTCGGCGGTGCGCAAGCGCGCGTCCCAGGTGCCGGCGGCGGGGAAGCCGTCATCGATCAGGAGTGCCAGCGGCGAGGTCGTGCGCGTCGCGTCGGCGGCGGGATTCCAGAGCGGGCCGGCGGCCGCGAGGATCACCAGCGTCGCCAACACCAGCCGCAACAGCGTGAGCCACCACGGCGTGCGGCGCGGCGTCTCTTCCTGGGGCTTGATGTCGAACAGCAGCCGCGCGGGCGGGAAGTCGATGCGCGTCGGCTGCGGCGGAATGAGCCGCAGCAGCCACCACAGCACCGGCAGGCTCAAGAGGCCGAGCAGGACCAGCGGCTGGGCAAACCCGAGCGGCAGCCACGGCATCATGCGGACCTCCGGGACTGCACGCGGCCGCCGACCGAGGCGCCGGGCGGCGGTGCGGCCATGCGGGCATGCAGTGCAAGCAAGAGCTCGGTCGCCGGGCGGTCGGTGCGGTGCACCGCAAAGCTCCAGCCGAGCTTGTCAGTCTCTGCGCGCAGCTCGGCGCGATGGCGCGCGACGCGCTTGTCGTAGTCGGCCTTCCAGGCCTCGGCGCGGCCCGCGGTGATCGAGCCGCCGCCTTCGGGTTCGATGAACTCGACGCGCCCGGAATAGGGGAAGGTTTCTTCCGCGGGATCGACCACCTGCACGGTATGGCCGTGTGCGCCGGTTGCGGACAGCCGCGCAAGGGTCGGGCGGATTTCACTCATCGGCGACCAGAAGTCGGACACCAGCACGATCTCGGAGAGCGACGACGGCACGAACGACGGCGGCAGGCTGGAGCGTTCGGTCACGTCATGCAGGATCGCGTTCGCGAGCTTGTCGAGCACGTTGCGGCTGCCGGTGGGCCGCATCAGACCCGGCACGCCGACGCGCTCGCCGGCATGCACCAGCACTTCCGCGAGCGAAAACGCGATCACCAGGGTGCGATTGAGTTTCGACTCGGTCGCGAGCGCCGATGTGAAGTGCATCGAAGGCGAACGGTCCGGCCAGATCCAGACGGTGTGCGCGGCTTCCCATTCCTGCTCGCGCACATAGAGCACGCCGTCGCGTGCGGAGCGGCGCCAGTCGACGCGGCGCGCCGGCTCGCCGGACAGGAAGCGGCGGTACTGCCAGAAATTCTCGCCGGGTCCGGCGCGGCGGCGGCCGTGTAGGCCGTGGATGACGGTGGCGGCGATCTTGCGGGCTTCGAGGATCAGGCGCGGCAACGTTTCCGCAAGCGTGCGCGCTTCGCCGCTCGCGTGTTGCGTTGCCTTGATCTCTTGCTTGTCAGTCCGCCGGGCCATCCAAGCCTATCCGATCCGTTGCTTGAGCCGGCCGATCACGCCTTCGACGGTCTCGCCGTCGGCGCGTGCCGCGAAAGTCAGCGCCATGCGGTGCTTGAGGATTGGTTCCGCCATGTCGAGAACGTCGTCGATCGACGGCGAGAGCCGTCCGTCGATCAGGGCGCGGGCGCGCGCCGCCAGCATCAGCGATTGGCTGGCGCGCGGGCTCGGGCCCCACGCGATCAGCTTGCCGAGCTCGCCTGAGTCCGCTCCCGGACGCGCCGCGCGCACCAGCGTCAGGATCGCATCGACGACGGACTCGCCGACCGGCAGCCGGCGCACCAGCCGCTGCGCCGCCAGCAGGTCCTCGGCGCTCATTGTCGCCTTCGGCTTGCTCTCTTCCACGCCCGTCGTGTCGAACACGATCTTCCGCTCGTTCTCGAGATCGGGATAGTCGACGTCGATCTGCATCAGGAAGCGGTCGAGCTGCGCTTCGGGCAGGGGATAGGTGCCTTCCTGCTCGATCGGATTCTGCGTCGCCAGCACATGGAAGGGACGCGGGACGTCGTGCCGGTTGCCGGCCACCGTCACGTGCTGCTCCTGCATCGCCTGAAGCAATGCGGATTGCGTGCGCGGCGAGGCGCGGTTGATCTCGTCGGCCATGAGCAGCTGCCCGAAGATCGGGCCGGGGATGAAGCGGAAGCTGCGCTTGCCGCCGGGGCTTTCCTCCAGCACCTCGGAGCCGACGATGTCGGAGGGCATCAGGTCGGGCGTGAACTGGATGCGGCGCGCCTCGAGTCCGAGCACGGTTCCCATCGTTTCGACCAGCTTGGTCTTGGCGAGACCGGGGAGACCGACCAGCAGGGCATGGCCGCCCGAGAGCACGGTGATGAGCGCCTGCTCCACCACCCGTTCCTGGCCGAAAATGACCTTGCCGATCGCGGCTTTGGCGGTGGCGACCTGCGCCCCCGTGGACTCCGCCGCGCGCACGATCATGTCTTCCAGCTTTTCCAGCCCGTCTCCGGCTGCCGCCATGTCATTTGCTCCATAAGTTCCGGACACTTGCGTTCGATCGTTAGTGTCGCGCACCGAGCCTCACCGGCCTGACTATAAAACGTGCAACATTCGCGCCAAATGCTGCGGGACGAGATCCAAATCGTGTCGGGGGCGTTGTGCCCGGGCGCACGAATCCGCGTAACTGCCTGGAGATTACGCTAGTTTCCAACGGTGGCGACCCTGCCTTCTTGCAGTCCTGTTACGATCGCCCCGGGGTTGGCCTTCCCCCATCGCGCGAGGCCTGCCGCGTGCGGCTTTCCACGTGCAACCCCATGTTCTGGCGGCAGTGGATAAGCTGATGCGCGAACACGGTCGCAGAGGGAAACGGCCATTACAATTCACGTTCCAGGGAAACAATGGCGAAGGAAGGGCAAGGAATTCAAGGATTTGAGAGCATCCAGCGGGCCGCCGGCGAAGCCGCGCGCAAGGGCCCGCCGCCCGTCCACCTGTGGAATCCACCCTTCTGCGGCGATCTCGATATGCGGATTTCCTCAGACGGAACATGGCATTACCTGAAAACTCCGATCGGCCGGCCGGCGCTGGTGAAGCTGTTCGCCTCGGTGCTCAAGCGCGAGGGCGACAAGTATTTCCTGGTCACACCGGTCGAAAAGGTCGGCATCACGATCGATGACGCGCCGTTCCTTGCCGTTGAACTAAAGGTGGAGGAGGGCGGCGGTATCAGGCAATTGCATTTCCGCACCAATGTGGATGACTGGGTTGCGTGCGGGCCTGGTCACGTGCTGCGCTTCGTGCCGGAGCCGGATACCGGTGGGCTCAAGCCCTACCTGCATGTGCGCCGCGATCTCTGGGCCAAGGTGACGCGGGCGCTGTTCTACGATCTGGTTGAACTGGGCGAGGAACGCGATGTCGACGGCGTGCGCATGTTCGGCGTGGCGTCGGGCGGCGCGTTCTACGCCATGGCGCCGGCGGATGGATTGCAAGGGCTTTTGTGAGGGCGGCACCATCTTGAGCGATCGTCGGGGGCAAATATTTTTGGCCCTGGCACAAGGAGTGATGATGAATGCGAAGGCCAAAGCCCTAGGAGAGCAGGCGGCGTGCGTTGAACCCTCAGGACCGCATCGCGCTCGTCGAGGAAGTACTCGACAGCCTTGACCGGGCGGACGTGAACGTCGACCGGCTTTGGGCAAGAGAGGCGGGCGAGCGTCTCGCCGCATATCGCCGGGGCGAAATCGCAGCGAAGGACCTCCGCGACACGATTGCCAAGTATCGGCCGTGACGGCGATTGGCAGTGACAGTCCGGGGCATGTTGCGAGCTAATTGAGAGATGTGTACAATATTTTTGAATATACACACATCCGCAGCCAAGGTCGCCATGCGCACCAATATCGAGATTGACGATGCCCTCATGACCGCGGCCCAGAAGGCTTCAGGGCAGCCGACCAAGAAAGCGACGGTCGAGGAAGCGCTCCGGCTGATGGTCAAGCTGCGACGGCAGAAGACGGTCGACGCTGCATTCGGTAAGTACCGCTGGCGAGGCAATCTTGGCCGCAGCCGCAAGGGGCGCGGTGTGGCGTGATCGTTGTCGACACCACGGTCTGGATCGACTTTCTCAACGGCCGTAATGCGCCGCACGTAAAGCACCTGCGCGGACTGCTTGGTACAAGCGAAATTGTAATTGGCGACCTGATGCTCTGCGAAGTCCTGCAGGGACTTCAGAATGAGCGCGTCGCGCAAGAGGTCGAAAGTCTGCTTCGCGGCTTTGATATTGTTTCGATGGCCGGGGATGCAATCGCCGTGGCTGCGGCCCGTAACTTTCGATCGTTGCGATCCCGCGGCATCACGATTCGCAGGACCATCGATCTTTTCATCGGTACTTGGTGTGTCGAGAACCGCCTTCCGTTGTTGCACAACGATCGCGACTTTCGTCCAATGGCGCTTTATCTCGGTCTGGTCGAGGTTGCAGTAAGGGCATGAAAGTCCAGCGGCCTGTGCGGCGGTTGGCACAAGTGAGCTCTTTGATCTGTTTGGGAACCACCCATGCGCACCTATCGCATTGCTGCCATCCCCGGAGACGGCATCGGCACCGAGGTGATCGCCGCCGGTGTCGAAGCGCTCACCGCCTGCGCCAAACGCGACGGCGGTTTCGCGCTGACGTTCGACCATTTCGACTGGGGCTCGGAGCGCTACAAGAAGACCCACGCGTTCATGCCGGCGGATGGGCTCGATCTGATCAAGAACCACGACGCGATCCTGTTCGGCTCGGCCGGCGCGCCCGACGTGCCAGATCACGTCACGCTGTGGGGACTGCGGCTCGCGATCTGCCAGCCGTTCGACCAATACGCCAATGTGCGCCCCACGCGCATTCTGCCCGGCATCGTCAGCCCGTTGCGCAACGTCTCGGGCCCGGAGCTCGACTGGGTGATCGTGCGTGAGAATTCCGAAGGCGAATATGCCGGCGTCGGCGGCCGCGCGCATCGCGGGCTGCCCGAGGAGGTCGCCACCGACGTGTCGATCTTCACCCGCGTCGGCGTCACACGCGTCATGCGCTTCGCCTTCGCGCTGGCCCGCTCGCGACCGCGCAAGCTCCTCACCGTCGTCACCAAGTCGAATGCGCAGCGGCACGCCATGGTGATGTGGGACGAGATCGCGGCCGAGGTCGCGGCGGAATTCCCCGACGTCACCTGGGACAAGATGCTGGTCGACGCCATGACCATGCGCATGACGACCAAGCCGCAGTCGCTCGACACGATCGTGGCCACCAACCTGCACGCCGACATCCTGTCCGATCTCGCGGCGGCGCTTGCAGGATCGCTCGGCATCGCGCCCACGGCCAACCTCAACCCGGAGCGGAAGTTTCCGTCGATGTTCGAGCCGATTCACGGCTCGGCGTTCGACATCATGGGCAAGGGGATCGCCAATCCGATCGGCACGTTCTGGTCGGGTGTGATGATGCTCGAGCATCTCGGCGAGAACGGCGCCGCCGCGCGCCTGATGCGCGCGATCGAGCGCGTCACAGCCGACAAGTCGCTGCATACGCCGGATCTCGGCGGCAATGCGAAGACCGCCGACGTCACCAAGGCGGTGTGCGAGGCTTTAGCGGGAGATAACAGGGACTAGACGGCACCAAACAAACAAAAGCGAGGGAGAGCGACCATGCGAAGACATCTTGGATGGTTGACGTTGCCGGCAGCAGGCCTGCTCGCCGTTGCCGCAACGACACAAGCGCTGGCGCAAGCCTTTCCTTCGCGCCCGATCACGCTGCTGGTTCCAGCCGCGGCCGGCGGGCCGACTGACGCGGTCTCCCGCATGATCGCGGAGTCGATGGGCCGCAGCCTCAACGCGCAGGTCGTGGTTGAGAACGTCGGCGGTGCCGGCGGCACCATCGGCATGGCGCGCGTCGCCAAGGCTCCCGCTGACGGCTACACGGTGTCGGTCTGGCACATCGCGCAGGCGACGGCGCCGACACTGTACGAGAACCTCCGCTACAACGTGATCAACGATTTCGACTCGGTCGGCCGCATCGCCGACGTGCCGATGACGATTGTCGGCAAGGCCAATCTCGAGCCGAAGAGCGCTTCCGAGCTGATCGCCTGGGTGAAGCAGAGGAAGGCGTCCGCGACCTACGGCCATGCCGGTGTCGGCTCAGCGTCGCATCTGTGCGCGCTGATGTTCATGAGCGCGGTCGATGCGCAGATGACGGGCGTGTCGTATCGCGGCACCGGCCCGGCGATGACCGATCTGCTTGGCGGCCAGTTCGACATGATGTGCGATCAGACCACGACCACCACCGCGCAGATCCGCGAAGGCAAGATCAAGGGCTATGCAGCGACCACGCTGAAGCGGCTTGCGGTGCTGCCCGATCTTCCGACACTCGAAGAGTCCGGGCTCAAGGGCTTCGAGGTGACGGCCTGGCACGCGATGTGGGCGCCGCGCGGCTTGCCGCCAGAGGTGTCGAAGCGGCTGACTGGCGCGTTGCAGGCGGCGCTGAAGGACCCGAAGGTTAGCGAGCGGCTCTCCGCGCTCGGTGCCATACCGGTGCCGCTCGATCAGGCAACGCCGGAGGCGCTCGCGTCCCATCTCAAGGCCGAGGTCGCCAAGTGGTCGCCGGTGATCAAGGCGTCGGGTGCGAAAGGGACCTGACAGAAGGGGGCGTGACGGATCGGCGGCGGTGTCGCATAAGGGATTGCATGACGGTGCCGCGCATTGCTGACACGACCTCCGATTTCTTCTCACTCGCCCGCGCCCGGCTCACGCTCGACGTGCCGGCCGGGCTCACCGACGCATCGATCACGCCGGCGCGTGGCGATCACGACCTCGATCCGATGGCGGCGGCGATCGCGGCGTTGCGGCCGATCCGCCTAGCGGCGGTGCTGGTGCCGGTGGTCGCGCGCGCCGAGCCGATGGTGCTGCTGACGCAGCGCAGCGCGCACCTCAAGGAGCATGCCGGGCAGATCTCCTTTCCCGGCGGCAAGATCGATCCGGGCGATGCGTCGCCGATGGCGGCGGCGCTACGCGAGGCTGACGAGGAAATCGGCCTCGCCGCCGACCGCATCGAGCCGATCGGCTATCTCGATCTCTACCTGACGACATTCGGCTTCCGCATCGTGCCGCTGGTGGCGCGGGTCGCGCCCGAGTTTGTGCTGACGCTCAATCCCGGCGAGGTCGACGATGCGTTCGAGGTGCCGCTGGCATTCCTGATGTCGCCGGAGAACCACCAGCGTAAGAGCCGCGACTGGAACGGGCTGACGCGACACTTTTACGAAATGCCGTTCGGCGATCGTTACATCTGGGGCGCGACCGCGGGGATCTTGCGGAGCCTCTATGAGCGAATTTACGCGATCTGAGCGTGCAACTCTGTCGCGGCCGTGTTGCGACAGAATTCCTGACGGACTTTCGGCCGTCATGTGATACGTTCATCGACAAAGTGGGGAGCGCGATCGATGCCGTGGGGCGTCGCTCGCGTCTGAGATTGATGGGACGATTGGGACGAACGCTACAATCTGGCGCTGCGGCTATCCGCGGGGTGATCGCCGGCCTGGCGATATCCTTGGCGGCAATGTTCACCGCCGCTCCCGCGGCCGCCGCCGACATCCAGGTGTTCAGTTCCGGCGCCCCCGCCGCGGTGCAGAAGCGGATTGCGCCAGCCTTCACGAAAGCCACCGGTCATAACGTCGTCATCACGGCCGAGACGCTCGGCGCCATTCGCAAGCGCATGGAGGGTAATGCCAGGCCGGACGTGATCGTGCTGCCGCGCGAGGTCATGACGGGCTACGACAAGTCCGGCGCGTTTCGACCTGGCAGCCTGATCGACCTGGCGCGCGTCGGCATCGGCATCGCCGTCAAGGAAGGCGCGCCGCTACCGGACATCTCAACCATCGATGCGCTCAAGCAGACGCTGCTCAACGCCAAGTCGATCGGGCATCCCGATCCGAAGGGCGGCGGATTCACCGGCGCCTATATCGACCGTATGTTCGAGCGCCTTGGCATCGCCGATGCGGTGCGGCCGAAAGTTACGTTCGGTTACGCGTTCGCCGGCGGCGTCGACAACATCGCAAAAGGTGGCGCCGAGATCGGCATCTTCAACATCAGCGAGATCGTGCCGGTCAAGGGCGTGCGGCTGGTCGGGCCGTTGCCGGCCGAGCTCCAGAACTATCTCGTCTTTTCCGGTGCGCTGCATGTTCGCGGCGAACACCTCGGGCCGGCCACGGCATATCTTCAGTCATTGATGGAGCCCTCCTCACAGGATGCCTGGAAGGCGGGCGGTTTCGAGGCCATCGTCGGGGGAAACTAAAGAACAACAACCAGTGGACGGAGTTTGTCATGGCTCACGTCGTTTCTGCCATAGCTGCATTTTTTTCCATCGCATTCGTTCCCATCATCGAAGCACGTGCCGCCGAGATCAATATCCTGTCGCCGGGCGCGACCGAAGGCGTGCTCAACGAGTTGCTGCCGCAGTTCGACCAGGCGTCGGGTCATCGCGCCGCGATCAACTACGGCCCTGCCGGCAACGTCGCCAATCGCGTGCGCAAGGGCGAGGCGGTCGACGTCCTGATCTCGTCGGCACCGGAGGCGGAGCGGTTACGCAAGGAAGGCGTCACCGTCGAAGGCAGCCAGGCGATCGTCGCCCGGGTCGGTATCGGCATCTTCGTCCGCAAGGGCGACCCGAAGCCCGACATCGGCACCGCCGACGCGTTCCTGCGCACTCTCGCGACCGCGAAGGTGATCGCCTACGCCGATCCGAAGCTCGGTGGATCGGCCAGCATTCTGGTGGCTGAGATACTGAACTCGCTTGACGTCACGGGATCGATCGGAACGCGCACGCGGCTGGTGCCGCCGGCGAAGCCGTTGGTCGATCTGGTTGCGGGCGGCGGTGTCGACTTCGGCTTCCAGCCGATCCCGCAGATCTTCCTCGACCCGCGCATCGAGTATGTCGGGCCGCTCCCGGCGCCGTACCAGCAATATACGAACTATGTCGCGAGCCTGGTCGGGACCAGCAAGCAGCAGGAAGCCTACAAGGCGCTGCTGACGTTCCTCGACACGCCGGCGGCGGCGAAAGTGTTCCGCTCGCAGGGCTTCGAACCGAGGTAGTCGAGGAGATCAGGCGGCCTTCACGCTGCGCAGCGCTTCCGGCTGCTCGAACGAGAGTTGCGCCAGCGGCACCGGGCGGCTGAACAGGTAGCCCTGCCCGAGCTGGCATCCGGCGGTGCGCAGGAACGCCAGCTGCTCCGTGGTTTCGACGCCTTCGGCCGTCGTCTCGATGTCGAGACCGCGGCCCAGTCCAGTGATCGCACAGACGATTGCCGCGCTGTCGGAATGCGTGGTCATGCTCTGGATGAAGGACTTGTCGATCTTGATCCGGTCGAACGGGAACATCTGCAGGTAACGCATCGACGAGTAGCCGGTGCCGAAATCGTCCAGCACGATTGAAATTCCGAGATTCTTGATCTCGTGCAGGAGCGCGAGATTCTCCTCGCTCTTTTCCACCAGCACAGTCTCGGTGATTTCGAGTTCCAGGCGGCCGGGGTCCAGGTTCGACTCCTTGAGCGCCGACTTGATCACGTCCAGGAGATTGCTCTGCTTGAGCTGCACCGGTGAGAGATTGACTGCGATCTTGAGGTGTGCCGGCCATTTCGCGGCGTCGGAACAGGCGCGCCGCAGGATCCAGCCGCCGAGCGGCATGATCAGGCCGCTGTCTTCCGCCAGGCCGATGAACTGGTCGGGGGCGAGCAGGCCGCGTTCCGGGTGGCGCCAGCGCACCAGCGCCTCGGCGCCGAAGCATTCGCGCCGGCCGACGTCGATGACGGTTTGATAGTGCAGCTCGAATTCTTCGCGCAACAGGGCTCGCCGCATGTCTTCTTCGAGCTCGCGGCGGTCGCGCGCTTCCGCTTCCATGGTGCCCTGGAAGAAGCGATAGCGATTGCGCCCTTCGGACTTCGACTTGTAGAGCGCAAGGTCGGCACGGCGGACAAGAATATCGGCCTCTGCAGCATCGGCATCCTGCGGGGCGAGCGCGATGCCGATCGAAGTGCCGATGACGATCTTGCGGCCGTCGATTTCATAGGGCTCGGTGATGGCCGTCAGGATCCGGTTGGCGAGGACAGCCGCCTGATCGCGCTGGTTGGTATCGGCGATCTGGATGACTGCGAATTCGTCACCGCCGAGCCGGGCGACGACGTCGAGGTCGCGTACCAGCCAGCGCAGCCGCTCGGCGACCGCCTTCAGCAGCGAGTCGCCGATCGCATGTCCAAGCGAGTCGTTGACCGCCTTGAAGCGGTCGAGGTCGAGCATCAGGATTGAGAACGGCTCGTCATGGCTCGCCATGCGCGCCAGCGCCTCGTTCACCTTTTCCAGAAACAGCGCGCGATTGGCGAGGCCGGTCAGCGCGTCGTAGCGGGCCATGTGCGCGAGCTCGGCCTCGACGCGCTTTTGCGCCGTGATGTCCTGATGGACCGCGACCCATCCGCCGTTGTCCATGCGCTGATGATTGATGGCGATGACGCGCCCATCGCGCAGATAGTCGACAGTGGAATAGTCCTTACCGAGCATCATCTCCTTGAGGCGGTCGGCCGCGTAGCTGCGGGACGCCGGCGACACGCCTGCCGCGACGCGTGCCTCGAGGATGTCGCGCGCCAGTGTCCCAGGCCTCACCTGGCTGGGGCTGAGGTTATACATGGCGGCGTATTGCTTGTTGACGACGACCAGCCGTTGTTGGCGGTCGAACATGCTGATGCCGTGGGCCATGTTGTTCAACGCGGCGTCGAGCTGCTGCGTGGTGTGCAGCAGCGAAGCCTCCGATCCGCTCAAGGCCCGCACTTGCCGCGTGATTGCGATCAACAGGTAGATCGAACACAGGAGCAGGGCCGCGCTGCCGACACCGATCATCGCGGAACGCTGGAGCCATCCCCCGAGCGCGGTCGCTTCGGACACCGAAATGTTCACGAACAGCGGATATTCCGGCACGGTGCGGACCGACACATAGCGGTAGTTGTTGTCCGCCTGCGCCAGAATCCGATAGCTCTTGGTGCCGCGGTTGAGGGCATCCTGCCAGGTGATTTCCTGTGAAAGCCGCTTGCCGGCAAAGCCGGTGCTATCCGGATGGCGGAACAGGATGGTCCCGTCTTCCCTGATCAGGTTGAAGATGAGGCTCTTGATCGATTGGGCCGACGCGTAGATCGATTCGAAATAGTTCGAATTCACGCTGGCGAAGATGATGCCCGCGAAGGCGCCGCTCGGGGTTTCGAGCCGTCGCGCAAAGACGATGGTCTGGTTGCCGTCGATCCGGTTGCGGATCGGGACCGAGGTGCTCAGGCGGCCGTCATCGCGCGCCTGCGCGGTCTTGAAATAGTCCCGGTCACTGACGTCGATGTCGGGTGTCGGCCAGGCCGCCGTCGATACCACGAGCCGTCCGTCGCCGTCGGCGACCACGATGTTGAAGGTGTGCGGCAGCGCCGCGAGATGTGCGCGCATCGTGTCGAACATCTGCCGGGTGCCGTAGATGGCGTGAACCTTCTCGGGTGTATCGATGTTGAGGCCTTTGCTCGAACTCCGTAGTTCGAGCAGCATCGCATCGATGGTGTGCAACGAGCGCGAGAATTGGCCGGCCAGGATCGTCGCGATATTCCCGGTGTCGGAGACCGCTGCGTTGATCGCGTCGTCGCGAAGCTGCCAGATCGTGAAGCCCACGGCGCCGACAGACAGGCCGAGCAGCACGATCGCCGCCCACCAGAGGCGACGCAGCGGGATCGCTTTCAGTGACGGCGCCTGGACTGGTGCCTGAAGCGCACGGTCGATGTCGGTCGCGGAATTTTCCTGCATGCCTATGAAACCAGGCCGGGACTTCGCCGGCTTTTGTGGCTCAAATTTTAGGCGCAGGAGCAGAACATCGGCTTAAGGTCTTGGGTTAACTGATCGCTAACCCCGTACGTGGATTCACTTATTTTAGTCTTGCCGCGCACCATGCGCGAGCGGGTGCGCGGTTCCGCACGCAAGGGCTGCGGGTCTACGGGTGTTGCGACGACCGCCGCACGCGGACGCGGCGCAGCGCCTCGCGCCCATCCGGAAGTCTCGGTAGCAGCGTACCGACGGTCACCATCGCCACGGCGATCAGAAATCCCGCGGACAGCGGTTCGTCGAGAATGAGCCAGCCGGCGGCGACGCCGAACAGCGGCGTCAGGAATGTCAGCGCCGCGAGCCGGTTGGCGGAATAGCGCTGAACCAGCCCGAACCAGATCAGGAAGGTGATGAAGGCGACCCACGCAGTCTGAAAGATCAGCGACGCGATCGAGAGATTGGACGGCACACTGGTCATGGTTTCGCCCAGCAGGAACATGCAGACCGCCGACACCGGCACGGCCATGGCGAGCTGGTAGAACAGCGTCTTCTCATACGAAGCGCGCGCCAGCGAACTCGCTTTGGCGACCAGTGTCGTGCCGGCAGCGCCGATCGCCGCCAGCACCATCATGAGATTGCCGATCGCCTGCTCGGGTTTCGCGAGTGGCGACGACTCGCCGAACGCCAGAATGATGCCCGAGAACGACAGCACGATGCCGATCCACTGCAGCCGCGTGAAACTCTCGCCGGGCAGGAACCAGCGCGACGCAATCACCACGAAGATCGGTGCGGTGTAGAGATAGACCACCGAGCGGCTCGCCGATGTGTAGAGCAGGCCCTGATAGATCAGGATGTATTCGACGGTGAACAGGAACCCGATCAGGAGGCCGGGCTTCAGCGTGCCATCGCGGAAGTCGAACTTGACGCCGCGCGCCAACATCCAGATCGCGAGCAGCAGCGTCGCGCCGGCGGCGCGGATCGTGACCTGCATGACCGGCGGAACGTCCGGCAGTGCGAGCTTGACCGCCACCTGGTTGAGGCCCCAGCTCAGACAGAGGACCACCGTCAGCACGATCGCCAGCAGATCGAGCGGGCCGGTATTGGCGGCGTCGGGCGTGGGTCCCGTCGCCGCTTCCACCTGGACGGGCGTCTCGATCATCGCCGCCGATTGTTCGGATGGATTGTTTGTCATGGGATGCCGATCCGCGCGCTGGTGCCGACCTGGAGTTTCCAGTCCTTGATCGGGGTCGCTGCGACTTCAAGCCGACCCGTCATGTAATAGAGCCGCGCGGTGTCCTCGCTGCGCGACGTGCAGAATCGATCCTGCAGATAATACGGCGGTGTTGCCTGATAGTAGAGCGTCGCGCGCACCGCGACGGCGCGGCCGCGCAATTGCGAGAGGGGGATGCGGTAGGTGACGGTGTCGGCGCCGCCGCTGCGATAGTCGGGGTCATCGCCGACCTCGACCGGGGCGACCTCTTCCGCCAATTCGTGGTTGGCCCCGAGCGCATCGGCAACGCTGATGCGATCTTCGAGCGGCAAGAATCCGCTCGGCAGCAAACGGTTGTCCTTCACCTTGGCACAGATCGCCAGGAAGCTCGTGGTCAACTCGCCGGCAGGCTTGGCGCCGATGCCGCAGACCGGCGTTGCGACGTCGGCGGGCTTGGCCACCAACTCCTCATAGATTTGCGCCTGATCCTGGCGCGTGATGACTTGGAAGTGCGGCTGGTGCGGGCGCGCGGCCGGATTGATGCGCGCCGAGCAGTCGGCCCGCCATCGCAGCTCACCCGCGATCGGCGTGCCGCGTTCGTCGACGATCACGCCGCTGGCATTGGTGCGTCCCGACGACCACAGCACGCGGTCGCGCGCATCGAGCACGCTGAACTCGATGAACGCGCGGCGGAACGCGACGCCCGACGGGAATTTGTGCCCGGCCTTGTTGGTGACGGTCACCTTGGCGCTCAGCACGTTGCGATCGCGGCTCACCCCGCTGACACGCACGTCGGCGGTGCGGTTCTTGGCTTGGTCGAGCATGGCGTTTTCGGTCGCGGCGAGCGGATCGATGCCGCGCTTGGCCGTCAGCATCGGATCTTCGGTGCGGATACCGAGCAGTTGCGGGAATTGCTGCGCCATTTTTATCAGGAAGACGTTGAGCCCGACCAGCGTGTGACGGGCATATCCCTCGCGGACCGGCAGATCGATCTCCTGCGCCGGCAGCGTGTGCTCGGCCTGCGGAAAATTGCTCGCCTCCTGGATGGTCGCGATCTTGCTCCGGTACGGGATGCCGGCCGCATCGCGGCTCGGCATGTGGCACTCCTGGCAGGATTGCGCCTTGGCGCCGGCGCCGAGCGGCAGTGCGCCGTCGGGAGTCGTGCCGGTGCGATAGGCGCTGAACGCCCACTCCGGATAGGTCGCCTGCTCGTAGGTACGTGCGACCGGCTTGCCGCGATGCAGGACCGGCAGGTGCACGGTGTGGCAGCTTGCGCAAACCTCCGAGCTTTTCACGTGCGCGCTATGCTCCGGCACCATGCCGGTGGCGTTGACCATCGCCTTCTGCTTGGGATCGCGGAACGGCCCGTAGATCTTGCCCGGCGGACCGAGCAGAAAATTGCCGGTGAACGTGCGCGCCAGCCCGGTGAGGCCCGGGTTGGTCCGTTCCTGCCGCGCGTCGATGCAGGCATTCTGCGGCTGCGATTGCGCGGCCGCGGTCGCCTCTTTGCCAAGCACCATGCTGTGGCAGGTGGTGCAGGAGACGCCGTCGCGCGCCAGTGCCGCGTAGTGCGCCAACGATTGCACTTCGTCGTTGGCCTGGAACGGAACCGCATTCAGGTGGTCACGCTGAAACGGTTGGCAGGTGCCGGTCTCCGCGTGGCGATCGGTGGCGAACTGGCGCTGGCCTTGCACGGCGTGGCAACCGAGGCAGGTATCCTCGATGGCCTGCCTGGATTCCGGATGAAAGGTCTCGATCTCGCTCGCAAGCTGCGCGAAGAAAATCGGATCGCGGCCGGCGAGGCCTTTCGGTGACGTGCGCCAGGTGCCGTAGGGCGACAGGTTCAACATCTTGTTGTCGGCGCCCGGCTCGGTCATGTCGAACTGGATCCCGGTGCCGCCGGCGCTGTGGCAGCCGACGCATTGCGTCGATGTCACCATCTGTGTGCGCGCGTTCGGCGGGCCCGCCTTTGCCCAGACATGGTCATAGGTTTCCGACGGCATGCTGACGACGGTCGTGCTGGTCGGCCGCGCCTTGCTCAAGAGTCGGAAGAAGCGGGTGAACAGCGAAGGGAAGGGCGGTTCGGGCGGCGGCCCGCTCTCCGGCTTGGCCTTGGCGATCGCTTCGTGAAAGCTCTCGAACAGCGCTGAGCCAAAGAACGTCTGGCTCAGGAACACCAGCGGATCGCCGCGCTCGCCCTTGATGTTGCGCAGCGACGCGAAGGTCGCATTGTCGCGCGCGGAGCCGTGGCAGTTCATGCAGTAGAGGCCGTAGCCCATATAAGGGTAGTCGTTTGCCGCCGGCGCCGGCCAGTCCGGCCGCCAATCCTTCTCGCCCCAGCCGAACCAGCCCCAGTACCAGCCGTCATAGGAGCCGCCGGCGTCGCGCACCATGACGGCGGCGCCGGACGTCGGGGCCAGGTGCAGCGGGTCGACGCTCGCGCAGGCGGCGGCCGGCGGCGGGAACATCTCCTTGATCATGATCGCGCCGTCGGGGACCGGCTCCGGCTGCAGCGGAACGGCGTGCTCTTCCGCGCGATTGGACTTGAGCCAATCGATCATTTCCGGCGAGTACCAGGTGACGACCGGCGCGTGGGTGCCGAAATAGGTGCCGGTCCATTTCCCGTTGTTCAGCGTCCCGATGAACGGACCGGTGTCGCGCACGCGCTTGTCGCGGGTCCAGCCCGACGCTTCGTCGCGGTGGCAGAAGTTGCGCAGGAACTGGGCGAGCTTGGCCTGATACGCATCGAGCGGCAGGGCGCGCGGGTTGCGTACCGATTGCCCGAGTTCTGCGCACAGCGTCCGGTCGGTCGGCAGCAGCGGCCTGGCGCGTTCCGCCGTGCAGACCGTCGACGCGATCCCGGCGCCGCAGGAAAGCAGAATGAAGGCAAGGGCACTGCCGAGGCGAAGCAGACGCCGAGGCGCCCGGCCTGTTCGTCGATCTCTCGATCCCCGTGTCGAACCGACGATGCGCACGCCGCACCCCTCCAGACCCCTGTGCGATTAATAAGAGTCGTGCCGGGGGCGGGTCAACCGAGCGATTCTCAAGACCACAGTCGCAATTGTGGCGAACAGATATATGAGGATTGCGGCAATGCTGCCGTGCCGTCCACGGCGCTGGCCGTGTAGACTCGTGTAATGATCCGTCCTGTCATTACCGAACTGACGCTGTTTCTGGTGCCGTTCGTGCTCTATGCGCTGTTCCTGTGGGGGACCAAGCGCAGCGGCGTGTTCGACCGGACCAATTGGCCGTTGCCCCACGTGCTTTACCTGATGATCGCCGCCTTCCTGCTGGTGATCGGCAGCTTCATCGTGCTGGCGCAATGGGGCGGGGCGCCGCCGGGCTCGACCTATACCCCGGCGCATGTCGAGGACGGCAGGTTCGTGCCGGGGCAGACGAAGAAATAAGGCGGGGGTCCGCATGAGTTCGCCGCGCCGTATCCAGATCGATCCCGGGCGGGCGTCCTGGCTGCGCGATGATCCATTATCGAGGCTGCTCGACGTGCTCGACCGCGACGGCGAGGAGGCGCGGGTGGTCGGCGGCGCCGCCCGCAATACGTTGCTCGGCGAGCCGGTCAGCGAGATCGATATCGCCACCACCGCCTTGCCGGACGAGGTGATACGCCGCGCCGCGGCCGCGGGCTTTAAGCCGGTTGCGACCGGCATCGACCACGGCACCGTCACCGTGGTGGTCAACGGCACGCCATTTGAAGTGACGACCTTGCGCGAGGATGTCGAGACGTTCGGACGTCACGCCCGGGTCGCGTTCGGGCGCAACTGGCAGCATGACGCCGAACGGCGCGACTTTACGATGAATGCACTTTACGCCTCGCGCGACGGCACGGTTCACGACTATGTCGGGGGCCTTGAGGATATCGCGGCGCGACGCGTGCGTTTCATCGGCGATCCGGCGCGGCGGATCGAGGAAGACTATCTGCGCATCCTGCGCTTCTTCCGTTTTCACGCCGCTTATGGTGGAAGCGCGGCGCCCGATCCGCAGGGCTTGTCAGCCTGTATCGCCGCGCGCGCGGGCCTCGAGACGCTGTCGCGCGAACGCGTGCGCGCCGAGATGCTCAAGCTCGTCGTAGCGATCCATGCGGTGCCGGCGCTGGCGAGCATGAGCGAGGCGGGGCTGCTGGTCATGGTGCTGGGCGGGGAGCCGCTGCTGGCGAGCTTCGCCAATATGACGAAGCTCGAGCATGAACTGTCGTTCCCACCCGATCCGGTGCGGCGGCTGGGTGCGCTTGCCGTCAGCACCACCGAGGATGCGGAGCGGCTGCGCGATCGGCTGCGGCTCGCCAATGCCGAATACGACCGTCTCGCGTCCATGGGAGAGCGCTGGCGGCAGATATCCGCGGCGACTGACATGCACGACGCGCGCGTGCTGATCTATCGGCTCGGACCGGACAAATTCCTCGACCGCGCGCTGCTGGCGTGGTCGCGCGCGTGGAGCGAAGGCGTCACCGACAACCGCTGGCACCATCTTGTATTGCTGCCCGGCCGCTGGAGCGCGCCGACATTTCCCTTGAAGGCGGCCGACTTCATCGCGCGCGGCGTGGCGAAAGGCCCGGCGCTGGGCGCGGCGTTGCGCGCGGCGGAGGAGGCGTGGATCGCCGAAGATTTTCCGATGGATGCCGAGGCCTGCGAGCGGATCGCTGCTGCCGCTGTCGGTAGCGCCTGAATAGCCTGCCTCCAACAAAAGCGCCGGACTTTCGCCCGGCGCTTTGTTCTCAAGATAGCGCTCAGCGCGCGCTCTACGCCGCGCGGATGTTCGAGGCCTCGACGGCGCCGGTCTGCATGGTGCCGGCCAGCACGCCGTAGACCTTGGCCCAGGCGGAGCGTACTTCTGCCGTGAAGGCGTCGCCGAGGCCGCGTTCAAGCGTCCACATCAGGGCGTCGCCGACGATGCCATAGTGCGAGACGGTCACGCCGTAGCCGGCGTGGCGGGCGCCCAGCGCCTTGACGTGCGGCACTAGCGTATTGAGATCGTGCAGCCCACCGACCGCCGCGGCGATCATCGCCATCAGCTTGGTCTTCTGGTCCCTGAGATCCTTGGGAAACATCTCGCGCAGCTGCGGCGCGATCTCGAACAGGCGCTTATAGAAAAGGTCGGCGGCGACATCCTTGATCGGCAAAACCTTCGCGAAGCTCGCGCGCACCAGGGCAATGTCGTTGGCGGTCAACATTTTATCCTCGCGATGAATGGGTCGATGCACTTCGTTGCGCGAAGTGGCCAATCGGTTCAAAGCGAAGTTGTTAACGACGATTAACAAATTGACGCGGTCAGGTCGCAGAACCGGCTTCATTCGAGGCGGTATTGCCTTCGTCGACGCTCATGGCGTTGCCGCGCCAGACGAAAGTCGCCTCGCGCCAGCCTTCGACCCACAGCACCGGCAGCAGGACGTCGCGCAGCATTGCGTGCACGGGATAGAGCAGGGGAAGGTGCCAGCCGGCCGCCGCGCACAGCAGCATTTCGGCGCCATACCAGACCGTGAGGAAGAGCGCGGCTGCGACGATCACTGAGTGACCGGCAGCGATGGCGATGACGATCGCGGCGAGGAGCGGCAGCACCGCGCCCGAGGTGGCTTCGAGGCAATAGAACGACGTGAAGCTGTCGCGCCGCAGCCGGGCCCAGCGCACCTGCCGGTCCCAGACGTCGCCGCGCCGGCGCTCGCCGAGCGGCTGCTGGAACGGCGCGTCGACCAGGCGCACGCGGCGCCCGCTGGCGCGCATGATCTTGGTCGATGCCGCATCCTCGGCCGCTTCGGCCGCGAGCGCGCGCAGCCCGCCGGCCGCTTCGATATCGCTGCGGCGATAGAACAGCGTCTTGCCCTGCGCGAAGCCGAGCCCGATCGTGTCGGCCGTGTACTGCCAGCGCGCTTGATAGGTGTTGAGGAAGACGCATTCCATCTGCGCCCAGAATCCCAGCGGATGGCTGCCGATCGGCGGCGCCGAGATCATGCCGGTGTCCGGTTTCCACGCCGCGAGCAGCCGCTGCAGGTAGTCGCGCGGCATCAGCACGTTGCTGTCGGCCATCACGATCCGGTCGTTGGCCGCGGCGCGCCAGCCCTTGAGCACATTGTTGAGCTTCGGGTTGGCGCTGATGCGTTCGTCGCCGATGAGAAGCCGGGCGGTGACATGCGGGTGCTCGGCGATCAGGCTACGCACTAGTTCGACCACCGGATCGCGCGCCGACGAGGCGCAGAACAGGATCTCGTAGTGCGGATAGTCGAGTGCGAAGGTCGAGCGCAGCGTCGCGTCCACGAAGTTGTCGATGCCGCATACCGGGCGGATGATCGTGATCGGCGGCGCATCGTCCGGCGGCGGAACTTCGCCGTCAGGCAGCCGGCAGCGGACGATGGCGATGCCGATGCTGCCGAGGTGGAAGGCGATGGCTAGTCCGCAGAACGCGGATGCGGCCCAAAGCGCGAATGTCATCCGCAGACGTTAACGCTGAGTCGATGACGTTGCGATGACGCAAGCCATTGAATCGCTTGTCATAAAACCGCAAGACGAATCAGGCATTGAGTTGCGCATGGGGATGACGAACGAGCGTGAGTCGACGTGAGGGCACCTGCAGACAACCGCCGTTTTCGTTCGCTCTTTATTTCCGACGTGCACCTCGGCGCCCGCGGCAGCCAAGCCGAAAAGCTCCTCGATTTCCTGCGCTGGCACGAAGCCGAGACGGTCTATCTGGTCGGCGACATCGTCGACGGCTGGGCGCTCCGCTCGGGATGGTTCTGGCCGCAATCCCACAACGACGTCGTGCAGAAGCTGCTGCGGCAGGCGCGCAAGGGCGTGCGCATCATCTACGTCCCCGGCAATCATGACGAATTCCTGCGCGACTACTACGGTACCCATTTCGGCGGCATCGAGGTGTCGGAAACCGCCATTCACGAGGGCGCCGACGGCCGCCGCTATCTGGTGATCCACGGAGACCATTTCGATTTGGTGGTGACGCAGGCGCGCTGGCTCGCGCTGCTCGGCGGCAAGGCCTATGACTGGGCGATCGTCGCCAACCGCTTGTTCAACGGCCTGCGGCGCCGTCTCGGCTTCCCCTACTGGTCGCTGTCGCAATGGATGAAGCTGAAGGTCAAGAACGCCGTCAACTATATCGGTGATTTCGAGAAGGCCCTGGTCGCCGAGGCGCAGCGCCACGAGGTGCAGGGCGTCATCTGCGGCCACATCCATCATGCCGCCATCCATGAAGATTTCGGCGTCCGCTATCTCAATTGCGGCGACTGGGTCGAAAGCTGCACCGCGATCGCGGAACACCAGGACGGCCGCTTCGAGATCCTGAAGTGGACCGACGGTCAGAAGGACGCGCTCGCGCCGTCGGCGGCCGCGCCGCTCAATCGCCGCGCGGCCTGATTGCACCCATCAGCAGCGCAAGAGGTAACCCAAATAGACCGGTAAAAATCGGCCCGATCCCGTAGACATCGCGGGGCGCGGCTCGTTAGCATTCGCTCGTTGTCGTCCACTTGTTGTCGTCCAATTGGCCCGGCGGTGAAACCGCCAAAGCTCACTGAGGAGGAAACCATGATCCGCATCATCACCGCCGTTGTTGCGACGGTTGCGCTGACCTCGTTCTACGCCGCTGGCCCGTCGTTCGCGGCATCCTGCAAGGAAGAGGCGGCGGCCAAGAAGCTCGCCGGCGCCGCGCTGACCAGCTTCATGGGCAAGTGCGAGCGCGAAGCGCAGAACGCATGCGACACCAAGGCCGGCGCGCAAAAGCTCGCCGGCGCGGCTAAAAACAGTTTCACCAAGAAGTGCCTCACCGAGGCGGTCGGCGGCTAACACGCTGAATCGAAATAATAAGGCGGCCGGTCCTGCCGGCCGCCTTTTTGATTCCGGATTGCTGCTGACTATCGCTTGATTTTGCCGAGACCGATAGTGCCGCTCGCATGCGCGCGCGGCCCGCGTGGTCTGAGGTCGGCGATCTCGAGGATCAGCTTCATCAGGATCGCTTCCGCAAACGTCTCGAAGCTCTTGGCGGCGATCATGAAAGCGCCGGGGCCGCCGATCACGTAGTCCTTGAAATACTGG
>Ga0075420_100000079_pt1 | contig 57798 bp, 51 predicted proteins | sample SoiMetdeltSBSDD4_FD_75296 | JGI IMG/M metagenome (GOLD analysis project Ga0075420, IMG submission 75296) | Bulk soil microbial communities from a Populus tree surrounding site in Tennessee, USA - Soil MetaG P. deltoides SBSDD4 | ecosystem: Environmental > Terrestrial > Soil > Tree plantation...
GATTTCCAGGCCACAGGATGTGGGAATCACGACTGGGCTCAAAATAGGCATTTGCCGCCGAGTCACGAAGGCGTAACGTCTGCGCAACGATCGCGGACGGGGGCAAAATGCGCAGACTGACCGTTTCGGGCCTTGTGCTCGCCGTCATGACTGGCGGTGCACTTGCTGCTGACCTTCCGGTGCGGACGCGCGCACCGGCTATCTCCCCGCCGCCGGTTGTTTTCGCCGTGAACTGGACCGGCTTCTATCTGGGAGCGCAGGCCGGTTACAGCTGGGGCAAGAACGACGTCTGCCAGTATTTCAACGGTGTGCTGGCTGCGGCCAGTTGCAGGGATTTGGGAGCCGACAGTTTCGTCGGCGGATTGCACGCAGGCTACAACGTGCAGTTCGGCCAATTTGTCCTCGGCATCGAGGCCGATGTCGAAGCGGCGCGGCGGAATGAATCCGACAGCTGGGGTGGCGCAACCGGCTACAGCTATGAGACCCGTTCGAATTGGCAGGCGTCGTTGCGCGGCCGCGCCGGCTACGCCTTCGATCGCGCCCTGATCTACGTAACCGGCGGCGTCGCCTATGCGCCGCGCAAGCACACCTACGTGGCGCTGCAAGATCCGACGACGATACAGTTCTCCAGCCGTGACACCGGTTGGACCTTGGGCGGCGGACTTGAATACGCCTTCGCGTCCAATTGGACCGCGCGCGCCGAATACCGCTACACCGATTGGGGCACGATCACCGACGTGGCTCCAAACGGCATCACGCCGCGTTTCGATGGCGTCAGCTTCCGGCACGAGCCGAGCGACCACACGGTTCGCGTGGGACTGAGCTATCTGTTCAACGCCGCGCCGGTTGTCGCGCGGTATTGAACCGTCGATGCGGCGATAGCCTTCGTCGCTGGTGTCGATCCGGTTACACCGGCTGCAACGGTCGGTGATTCCCCGGCGGCAATATCACAGAAACGGCATCGCCTGCCGTCACCTCGCCGCCGGCGACAACAACGGCCATGACTCCGGTCTTGCGAATAAGATTGCCTTGCGGATCGCGTCCGAGCACTGCCGACAACAAGCCCGGCCGGAACGCTTCGATTTGCCTGCAGGGATTTCTCAGACCCGTAATCTCAACCACCGCATCGGCGCCAAGCTGAAGCCGTGTGCCCGTTGGTAGTGCAAGAAGGTCGACCCCGTGCGTGGTTACGTTCTCCCCCAAGATACCAGGCCGCAGATCGAAGCCGGCAGCGCGGAGTTCGTCGAACAACTCCTCGTGGATCAGATGCACCTGCCGCAGATTTGGGACGTTCGGTCCCTGCTTCCGAATGTGAGACCTGTGCTGCACCTTCTCGCCCATGTGGGCGTCACCTTCGACGCCGAGACCGGCGACAAGGCGAATTGTCAGTTCGTTGGGTTTGCTGAATGTGTGATGCTTGTTGCGGCTGACAGGAATTACGGCGGCCATCTCGTTGGCTCTTTAGGTTTGTCGGACGGATAGCGTGGCTATCTTGGACCATTTCGCGCACACGGTCATCAACTTGGTTAATGGTCTCGCGCGGCTATCGCAATTTCCTGCCAAATCCTTTCTGCACATGCTGCAAATGCAACAATCTCATTTTACCTGACCGAAATCCGGGTGTGATTGGATGGGGTTGTCGGCGGGAACAGGGCCGGCGTTGGGCCTTTCCGCATGCCAGTCTCATTGTCGAAGAGCGACCTTGAAGGGATGATCCAGGGCCTCAGCGTCCTGGTCGTCGACGACAACCAGTACATGCGCAAGATCGTGCGCAACCTTCTCATCAATATCGGCGTGCGCAAGGTCTACGAGGCGAGCGACGGCATCGCGGGCCTCGATGCGATCCGTATCGTGACGCCCGATATCGCGATCATCGATTGGGAATTGCCGCTGCTCAACGGCGCCGAGTTCGTGCGCATCGTGCGCTCGCCCGGCGTGTTTCCGTTCGCCGACATTCCGATCATCATGCTGAGCGCGCACGGCGAGCGCTGGCGCGTGGTCGAGGCGGTGCGCATCGGGGTCAACGAGTATCTGTGCAAGCCGGTGTCGGCGCAGGCCTTGCTCGACCGGCTGACATCGATCGTCGCCAAGCCGCGCCGGATCGTGCAACTCGGCGACTACTACGGTCCGGAACCGCGCAAGCTGCTCACCGATCCGGTCACGACGCCGTCCATCGCGCGGGCGCCCAACGGCACCGTGCTGAATTGATCTAGTGTCGAATCCATCCGATAGTCCCGCGGGGACTTTGGATGAACGGCCGCGGCAATCAATCTGACAATCCGGTACCGAACCACGGGCACTTCGCGCCGTGGGTCGATCCTTCGGCGCAACCGCTGGTGCGCTTCGAGGGTGTTGCCAAGCATTTTGCCGGCGTGACCGCGGTCGACGCGGTGTCGCTCGACATCTACCAGGGCGAGTTCTTCGCACTATTGGGTCCGTCCGGCTGCGGCAAGACCACGCTGCTGCGCATGCTTGCAGGCTTCGAGACGCCGGATGCGGGCCGCATCCTGCTCGACGGAGAGGATATCACCGGCGTGCCGCCGCATCGCCGGCCGGTCAACATGATGTTCCAGAGCTACGCGCTGTTTCCGCATCTCACGGTCGTGGGCAACATCGCGTTCGGGCTCAAGCAGGACGGTCTGCCGAAGGCCGAGATGGACGCGCGCATCGCCGAGATGCTGGCGCTGACCCGGCTCGAAGGGCTCGAGACGCGCAAGCCGCATCAGCTTTCCGGCGGGCAGCGCCAGCGCGTCGCGCTGGCGCGCGCGCTGGTCAAGCATCCGCGCGTGCTGCTGCTCGACGAGCCGCTCGCGGCGCTCGACAAGAAGTTGCGCGGCGAGACGCAGTTTGAGCTGATGCGGCTCAAGCAGCGCCTCGGCCTTACCTTCGTGATCGTGACGCACGATCAGGAGGAGGCGATGACGGTCGCCAACCGCATCGGCGTCATGAACAAGGGACGCTTGATCCAGGTCGCGACCCCGTCCGAAATCTATGAGCAGCCGAATTCGCGCTGGGTCGCCGACTTCATCGGCGACGTGAATTTGCTGGAAGGGCGTGTGGCCGAGATAAGCGCCGACGTCACGACCATCGCAACGGCGTCGGTCGGCACGCTGCGCGCGGCGGCATCCGAGGCGAAAGTGGGCGAGGCCGTCGCCGTCGCGCTGCGTCCGGAGAAGATCAGGATCAGCCGTGAAGCGCCACCGGACGGCGCCAACCGCGCGGAAGGCGAGGTCTGGGAAATCGGCTATCTCGGTGACTTCTCGATCTACAAGGTGCGGTTGGCCGACGGATTCGTGATCAAGGCCGCCGCCGCCAACGTCACGCGGCTTGTGGAGCGTGGGATTACAATTGGCGATCGGGTCTGGCTGTCATGGGCCGCCGACGCAGGCGTGGTGCTGACGCAATGAGCGCCATGCCGACAGCGAGCCGCAATGCAGATCGTAACCCAGGTCGCAAATCTTGGGGCCAGCGGCTGGTCATCCTGATCCCGTATCTGTGGCTTGGCGCGTTCTTCCTGGTGCCGTTCCTGCTGGTGTTCAAGATCAGCCTGTCGGAATACGCGACGGCGCAGCCGCCTTACATGCCGCAACTCGATTTCAGCGAAGGCATCGCGGGCTTACGCGACTTCTTCGCCGGCCTGTCGTTCTCGGGCTATGCGCGGCTCGCGAGCGACTCGCTCTATCTCACGTCGTATGGCCGCAGCCTCGGCATCGCGGTGGTCTCGACCGCGATCTTGCTCGCAGTCGGATTTCCGATCGCCTATGGCATGGCGTGCGCGCCGCGGCGCTGGCAAGGCGTGCTGTTCATGCTGATCGTGCTGCCGTTCTGGACCTCGTTCTTGATCCGCGTCTACGCCTGGATGACGATCCTGCAACGCGACGGCCTGCTTAACCAGGCGCTGCTCGCGCTCGGCATCGTCGATACGCCGCCGGTCTGGATCTCGACCGATTTCGCGATCTTGATCGGCGTCGTCTACACCTACCTGCCGTTCATGGTGCTGCCGATCTACGCCACGCTCGAGCGCATGGACGACACGCTGCTCGAAGCCGCCGCCGATCTCGGCTGCCCGCGCTGGAAGGCATTTTGGCTGGTCACGGTTCCTCTTGCATTGCCGGGAGTCATCGCCGGCGCGATCCTCTGCTTCATTCCGATCGTCGGCGAGTTCGTGATCCCGGATCTGCTCGGCGGTTCCGGTTCGATGATGATTGGGCAGACGCTGTGGCTCGAATTCTTCAACAACCGCGACTGGCCGGCTGCGTCGGCGGTCGCGGTGGTGCTGCTCGCGATCCTGATCGTGCCGCTGGTGTTCTTCCAGCACATGCAGGCGCGACGGCTGGAACGCGGAGGCTGACATGCGCCGCGGGCTTTCGTCTTTCAACATGGTCTCGGTCGCGCTCGGACTGGCGTTTCTCTACCTGCCGATCGTGATCCTGGTGATCTATTCGTTCAACGCGTCGCGGCTGGTCACCGTTTGGGGCGGTTGGTCGACGCGCTGGTATGTTTCGCTGCTCGGCAACGAGGCGATGCTCGCGGCCGCGTGGATTTCGCTGCGCATCGCGTTCCTCACCGCCTGCGCGGCGACCGTGCTCGGCACGCTCGCCGCGCTCGCGCTGGTGCGCGCTGGCCGCTTCCGCGGTCGGCTGCTGTTCAGCGGGCTGGTCTATGCGCCGCTGGTGATGCCGGAAGTCATCACCGGCCTGGCGCTTCTGTTGCTGTTCGTCGCGATCGAGATCGAGCGCGGCTTCTGGACCGTGATGATCGCGCACACCACGCTGACCATGGGCTTCGTCACCGTGATCGTGCAGGCGCGGCTGCTCGGCTTCGACCGCAGCCTCGAGGAGGCGGCGATGGACCTCGGCTGTCCGCCGTTCCGCACCTTCATGACGGTGACGTTGCCGCTGATCGCGCCTGCGGTCGCCGCCGGTTGGGTTCTCGCGTTCATGCTGTCGCTCGACGACCTCGTGATCGCGAATTTCGTGACCGGACCCGGCGCGACGACGCTGCCGATCCGGATTTATTCGGAAGTGCGGCTCGGTGTGAAGCCGGAGATCAACGCGGTGTGCACGATCATCATCGCAGTGGTCGCGCTCGGCATCGTCGCGGCATCGCTGCTGACGAAGTTCACCGGCGCCAAGCCGGGATCGAGCGGTGCGCCGCTCTAGGGGCATGATCCGGTTAGTCGCTGCGCGCGCGCGGCGGCCGGAACAGGTAGATCACGAACCACACCGGCATGATCACCAGCGCGCCGAGCGTCAGGTTCGGCAGCGCCCAGGTCATGCCCTGCTGCGCCAGCTCGAGCGCGCGATCCGGCGTCAGGCCGAACGCGCCGATCAGCTTGTCGGCGGTGACGCCGAAATGGGTCATGCCGGTGCCCACGATCAGCGATGCGATCGCGAGCTTGACCAGCGTCTGCACGAAATCCTGGATCATCCCCGAACCCGTCGCTCGTGGCCGTCGTCCGATGGGTTCGTGAAGGACAGCCCGCGCGCAGCCTGGAACGTTAGGCCAAAGCCGTTATCAGGGCGTTATGCCGCGCAAAGCCCGGCTAGTTATTCGGCCTAAGTCCCCGTTATCTCGGGGAAAACGGGGCCGCGGCGGGGGCTGTAGCGGCCGGGCCGGCCTCGCCGGCAAGCGTCGGCGCCTGCTCGCGGCTGAGCTTGTTGCGCACGGATTCGAGCAGGGGCGCGGCCGCGCCGGAGCGGCGGATCAGGAGCTGGATGTCCGGCCAGAACAGCGGGTCGTCCCAGGTTCCCATCACCACGAACGGAAGCTGGAAGGCGTCGACCGCGCCGCCCGCAAGCAGGCTGGCGGTGCCCTTGAGGTCGAAGTCACGCGACGCGATCGAGGAGGAGCCGGCCACGCCGACCCGCATCGCCGGGGTCTCGATCCGCACATCCTGGGCATGGGCGGTGCCGTCGGTGACCTTCAGGTTCACCGAGAGCTCGTCGTAGGGGGTGCGCCCACCGCGGAAATCGCTGCCGCGGACCGCGAGCGGATTGCGCTCCAGCCGCTTCAGCGACTGCTCGACGTTGAAGCCGGCGATCGCGCCCTTGCGGCTCGACATCGTCACCGAGCCGTTCAGCGCCTTGGCCAGGTCGTAGATGCTGCCGCCGCTGCCGCTCACGCTGATGCCGATCGAGCCGCGGCCCTCCAGCCGGCGTACGCCGAAGAAGGCGTCGAGCGTCTGGTCGAGCATCACCTCATTGAACTGGAACTGCGCCTGCAGGTCGGCGCCGGCGGTCGACTTCGCCAGCGTAAGCGAGCCCTTGAGGATACCGCCGAACGCCTGCGACTCGCCGATCGCCAGCGTGAGATTGCCAGCGCGCAGGTTGGCGGCGACCGCGGTCTGCCCGAGATTGAAGCCGTCGAGCGAGACCTTGGCAGCCGAAATCCGCACATCGACGTCGATGCCCGAAAGCGCGTCGAGCTCGATCGGCATGCGGCTCCAGCCGCGCTCCGCGTTCAGGAAGCGGAACGCCGAGATGTAGGGCGTCAGATCGAGCCCCTCGACCGCGAGCGTGCCCTGCAGCGTCTGGCGGCCGTCGGCGACATAGGTCAGCACGCCTTCGCCGGCGTTGCCGTCGAGTTCCACATTGACCTTCGACAGCGCGACGTTGCTGCCGACCACGCTGGTCTGCGCCTTCAGCGCGAAGCGCTGGAAGCCTGGGCCGGAGCTCGCGCGGCCGGAGGCCCAGAACATCGTATCGCGGAGCGAGGTGGCATCGGCTGCCAGCGTGCCCTCGATCCGGAGCGTCGGGCTTTTGCTCATGCTGCCGTCGAACGCGAACTTGAACGGTGCGCCGGTGAGGCGGACCTTGAAGCCGGTCCGGTCGCCGGTGAGCGCGGCCAGGAAGTCGGACAGGCTCAGCGTCCCGTCGAACGACTGCCCGTTCCAGGAGAACTGGCCGGTCGCGGCGAAGGTGCGGGAGAATGACGGCCAGGCCAGCGCGAATTCCACATTGGTCAGCGTCTCGATCAGCCGATAGGCTTCGTCGCGGATGATTGCGACGCCATCGGTGATGCGGATTTCCGAGAAAGTCTTGATCCGGTCCGGGCTCGGCGTCAGCGCCTGCGCCAGGGTGTCGATGTGGCCGGCCCAGTTCGAGCTGCCGTCCGCCGCGAAGGCGATCATGATGGTCGGGCGAACCAGCGTGACGTCGGCGATTTCGATACGGCCGAACAGGAACGAGAAGAACCGCAGCCGCACCACCAGTTGCTGGGCGGAAAGGGCGGGGGCGCCGGTCCGGTTGTCACCAAGGCTGATGTCGTTGAAGCGGACGCTGCCAGTGGGGAACAGGGAGACCGAAACGTCGCCACGCAGCACCGGGTCGAGGCCGGTCACTTCCTTGATCTGCGCCTTGACCGCGTCGCGCACGGTGTCGGCCGGGATCACGACCGAAAGGATCAAAAGAAGCGCTAATCCAGCCCCTAACAGGCTTGCAACGGCAATTCCAACACGCTTGATGCCGGAGGCGGCGAGCACGTGATGATCCAAGTTTGGCGGCGGAGCCGCAGGACTATAGCGACGGGGGCAGGAGGCGCAATATTGTTGCGGTTCGTGACCCTTTCGTGGCCGGGTTCGGGACTATTCAGAGCCGGATTGAGGTTTGTTGGGAGTTAGAGCGCAATGAGCGATACGCCCCTGTGGATACCTTCGGCTGAACGGGCTGCGGCCACCCAGGTACAGGCCTTTATCACCGAGGTCGACCGTCGCCACGGCGTGCGACTCTCGGACTACCGCGACCTCCACGCCTGGTCGGTCGAGCATCCCGACCTGTTCTGGAGCCTGGTCTGGGATTTCTGCGAGGTCATCGGCGACAAGGGCGAGCGGCTGGTCGCCGACCACGGCAAGATGCCGGGCGCGCGCTATCTCCCGGACTCCACGTTGAATTTCGCCGAGAACCTGCTCCGCCGCTCCGGCGACGGCGAGGCCATCGTCTTCCGCGGTGAGGACAAGGTCGTCACCCGCCTGACCTGGACGGAACTCAATGCGCTGGTCTCGCGCATGCAGCAGGCGCTGCGCGCGGCCGGCGTCGGGGTCGGCGACCGGGTCGCCGCCATGCTGCCGAACGGGCCGGACGCGGTGGCGCTGGTGCTGGCCGTCACCTCGATCGGGGCGATCTGGTCGTCCTGCTCGCCGGATTTCGGCGAGCGCGGCGTGCTCGACCGCTTCGGCCAGATCGAGCCCAAGGTGTTCGTGACGGTCGACGGCTACTGGTACAACGGCAAGCCGATCCGGCTCCTCGACAAGCTCAAGCCGATCGTCGAGCACCTCACGACGGCCAAGGCGGTCGTGATCGTCGACTATCTCGGCGAGGCCGAGGCGGTCGCCAAAGCGCTGCCGCGCGGCACCACGCTCGCCGCCTTCCTGGCGCCGTTTACCGCCAAGCCGGTCACGTTCGAGCGGCTGCCGTTCGACCATCCGATCTACATCCTGTTCTCCTCGGGCACGACCGGCGTGCCGAAATGCATCGTGCACGGCGCCGGCGGTACGCTGCTCCAGCACCTCAAGGAGCACCGCCTCCAAAGCGACCTGCGACCGGGCGAGCGGCTGTTCTACTTCACCACGCTCGGCTGGATGATGTGGAACTGGCTGATCTCCGGCCTCGCGACCGGCGCGACGCTCATTCTTTATGACGGCTCGCCGTTCGCGCCGTCGCCGGCCGCGCTCTGGGACTATGCGCAGGACGAGCGCATCAACGTGTTCGGCACCTCGGCGAAATACATCGACGCCTGCAGCAAGGCCGGCGTCGCGCCGGTGCGCACCCACAAGCTGCCGGCGCTGCGCATGATCCTGTCGACTGGCTCGCCGCTGGCGCCGGAGAGCTTCGAATACGTCTATCGCGACATCAAAGCCGACGTGCATCTCGCGTCGATCTCGGGCGGCACCGACATCGTGTCGTGCTTCGTGCTCGGCGATCCGACCTCGCCGGTGTGGAAGGGCGAGATCCAGGCGCCCGGCCTCGGCATGGCGATGGACGTCTATTCGTCGGACGGCAAGCCGCTGGCGGAAGGCAAGGGCGAGCTGGTCTGCACCGTGCCGTTCGCCTCGATGCCGGTGAAGTTCTGGAACGATCCCGACGGCAAGAAATACCGCGCCGCGTATTTCGAGCGCTTCCCCGGCACCTGGCATCACGGCGACTTCGCGGAGTGGACCTCGCACGGCGGCATGATCATCCACGGCCGCTCCGACGCGACGCTCAACCCCGGCGGCGTGCGCATCGGCACCGCGGAAATTTATGCTGCGGTCGAGCAGATCCCCGAGGTAATCGAGGCGATTTGCATCGGCCAGGACTGGGAAGGCGACGTGCGGATCGTGCTGTTCGTGCGGCTCAAGGACGGCGTGACGCTCGATGATGCGTTGAGCGAGAAGATCAAGCGCACGATCCGCGGCAGCCTCACGCCGCGCCATGTGCCGGCGAAGATCGTCGCGGTCGCCGACATCCCGCGCACGCGCTCCGGCAAGATCACCGAGCTTGCGGTGCGCGACGTCGTGCATGGCAAGCCGGTGAACAACACCGAGGCGCTGGCCAATCCGGAATGCCTGGCGCTCTACAAGGATCTGGCGGAGTTGCGGAGTTAGCGCGCCGTTGCTTCGTCCCGCTCGGCCAACCTCTGCTCCGTCATCCTGAGGTGTGAGGCCCGCACGCGAGTACGCGTGACCTCGGCGCATGATGGGCCGAGCCTCGAAGGACGACGGCCACAGACATGCGGCCTCATCCGGGCCGTCGTCCTTCGAGGCTCGCTGCGCTCGCACCTCAGGATGACGGGTAGAGAGTGTGCACGCTTCATCCTTCTCGCGAGCCATAAAGACATCCGAGGTTTGCCAATTGTCCCTCGCTCAAACGCGAGGGAGCGGAGCGCCGACAAGCGCTCGGGCGCTTGCGAGGCACCCTTCGCGGACCATTAACGCAGGTCCGGAAGGCGAGATCGCTCGCCTTCGCGCTCCCGCGCAAACCAGCTCACGCAGTTTGCGCATCCGGGGAACGCTCGCCTTTCGGCGCTCCACCTCGGCGATTTTTTGGCCCCGGTGTTGCCGGGCACCTCCCGGGTGTTGGTTACGAGCCAACGCGCAGGACGCCGGTCCCGTCCTGCTCGATGCCGTCGCGAACGAACACCCTGCGTGGGCGGGACGGCGCGAGGATAAGCGCGGAGCATGCGCCGTCAAAACACTATCTGCGCCTGTGCGCAGCACTGTTGATGCGTACGTCGAAAGCGGCCGTCGCTAGCCAGTTTTCGCGCAATCACGTCCACAGTATTTTTGTTGGCTGGGGACAGCGCGTAGAGCGGATTAGCGAAGCGTAATCCGCCTAGGAAAAACTCCAATCGGCGCAATACGCGTCGCTATTGCGCCCTACGAACGACCTTGCTGATCGGTCGACGCGGCATCGAGCCCAAGCAGTTGTTTGGTGGAGAGCGAGCCTCTCTACCTCGATCGTTTCGGCACCATCCGCACATCGGCGTGGCGGCTGATCAGCATCACCGCCGGTATGCCGACCAGGATAATGGTGAGCGCCGCCAGCGAGCCTTCCTCGAAGCTGCCGCGCGTCGCGTATTGATAGATGTATGTCGCAAGCGTATCGACATTGAGCGGACGCAGCAGCAGCGTTGCCGGCAATTCCTTGAGGCAATCGACGAACACCAGCAGCGCCGCGCCCCACAGCGCCGGGCGCAGCAGCGGCCAATGGATGGTGCGCGCGAGCGTCGCCGGGCCGGCGCCGAGCAGGCGCGCGACATCATCGAACTCGGGCGCGATGCGTGCGTACCCGGCCTGCGCGAAACCAAGCGCGATGGCGAGGAAGCGGATCGTGTAGGCGATGATCAGCGCGGCCACCGAGCCCGCCAGGATGAGGCCGACGCCGTTGCCGCCGAATGCGCGGGCCACGGTGTTGAGGCTCTCGTCGACCAGCACCAGCGGCGTCAGCAGGCCGAGCGCCAGCACCGTGCCGGGGATCGCGTAGCCGACGCCGGCGACATTGACGCAAGCGTCGATGAAGGAATGGCGCAGGTAGCGCGCGGCGGCGATCGCCGAGAAGCCGATCGCAAGCACGACCGCGGTCGCGGCGGCGGCGAGCGCGACGGTGGTGAGGGCAGCGCGGATCAGGGCGGGATCGAAGCCGACGAACAGGCCGCGCAGCGCCACCTCGTAGATCAGGAATCCCGTGGGCAGCAGGAAGCCGAGCACGACCGGCACGCAGCAGAGCAGCGTCGCGATGAAGCGCGACGGGCCCTTGAGCGCGATACGCGAGGAGAACCGCGCGCCCTGCTGGGTCATCGCGGTGAACGCGCGGCCGCGCCGGCCGTAACGCTCGAGCGCAATCAAAGCGGCGACGAAGACCAGCAGCGCGCAGGCGATCTGCGCCGCGCCGGGCAGGCTGTTGCGGTTGAGCCAGGTCGAGAAGATCGACAGCGTGAGCGTCTGCACGCCGAGATATTCGCTGAGCCCGATGTCGTTGAGCGTCTCGAGCAGCGCCAGCGCGACGCCGACCGCCACCGCCGGCCGTGCCAGCGGTAGTGATATTTGGAGTGCAAGACGCAGCGGTCGCGCGCCGAGCACGCGCGCGGCCTCCGCGAATTGCGCGGCCTGGGTCTGGAACATCGCGCGCGCGGCGAGATAGACGTAAGGATACAGCACGAAGCCCATCAGCAGGATCGCGCCACCGAGCGAGCGCACGCTCGGGAACCAGTAGTCGGCGGCGCTCTGCCAGCCGAAGGCGGCGCGCAGCGCCGACTGCACCGGACCATAGGAGTCGAGCAGATCGACGTAGATATAGGCGACGATGTAGGTGGGGATCGCGAGCGGCAGCACCAGCATCCAGGCCAGCGCGTCGCGCCCGGGAAACTGGAAGGTCGTGACGGCCCAGGCGGCGCCGACGCCGATCACGATCGTGACCACGGCGACGCCCGCGAGCAGCAGTACGGTCTGCAGCAGCGCGACCGGCACGACATAGCGGATCAGATGCTGCCAGAGGTCGCCGGTGGAGCCGGCCGCCATCACCGCCAATGAGGTGAGCGGCGCGATCGCGAGCAGCGCGGCCAGCACCGCGATGGCGCCAGCGGCGATCGCGCCGAGGCGCATCCGCTTTGACGAACGGGCCGGCCCGCGTTTCAGCGAGGGCCAGCCCGTGGCTTTGGCAGCGATCATTTGGTGTGCCGGCGCGCTCGAAGTCGAAAATTGCGTTCGTGAAGTCTGAGTCAGATCAGTACGGCAGATCGGCTCGGCTCCCCCTCCCCATTGGGGAGAGGGGGTACACCGAGTGCGTCGCATCGGTGCGGATCAATTGTTGAAGCCGACCTTGTCGACCAGGTTCGCCGCCGCCTTCGACCGCTCGGCGATCGAGGAGAGCGGCATCGGCTCGGCATTGAGCGTGCCGAACGCCGCGATTGTCGCGTTGATCGGAACCCCGGCGCGGATCGGGTACTCGAAGTTGAGGTCGGCGTGCATCTGCTGCGCCTTCTCGCCGGCCAGCCATTCCATCAGCTTCATCGCGTTGGCCTTGTTGGGGGCGTGGCGGGCGAGCGCGACGGCGGAGATGTTCACGTGGGTGCCGCCGCCCTTGAAGGTCGGCAGAATGACGCGGGTGGCGTCGGCCCACGGCTTCTGCTGCGCGCTGTTGAGCATCAGGCCGTAATAGTAAGTGTTGCCGACGCCGAGATCGCACTTGCCGGCTGCGACGTCACGCGCGGTCTCGCGGTCGCCGCCGGACGGCTTCTGCGCGAGGTTGGCCTTGAAGCCGTTGAGCCACTGCTCGGCCTGCGCTTCGCCGTACTTGACGATGTAGGCCGCGAACAACGCCGTGTTGTAGTAGTGCTGGCCCGAGCGGATGCAGATCTTGCCTTTCCAGGCGTCGCTGCCGAGGTCTTCGTAGTTCAGCGTGGTCTGCTTCACGCGCTCCTTCGAGGCGTAGACGACGCGCGCGCGCATCGAGACCGCGTACCAGTGGCCTTCGGGGTCGCGGTATTGCGGCGCAACGACCTTGTCGAGCAGGTCCGACTTGATCGGCTGGGTGATGCCGGCGCGCACCGCTTCCTCGACACGGCTGATGTCGACGGTGAGCAGGACGTCGGCCGGGCTGTTGGCACCTTCGGTGCGGATACGCTGCTCGAGCCCGTTCGCGGCGGAGACGACGTTGACCTTGATGCCGGTGTCCTTGGTGAAGGCGTCGAACAGCGGCTGGATCAGCTTGGTTTCACGGTAGGTGTAGACGTTGACCTCGCCCTGCGCGAACGCCTGGCTTGCCGCCACGCTCGCCGCCGCCATCACGAAATACGGCAGTACGCTCCCACGTACGTTTCGCATCGTCGATCTCCCTCTCGAACTCGCTGCCGCCGGCGCGTGCGGCGAAAAACCCATTGCGCCCTCTCATTGCCAGCTAGTCGTGGGGGCTGCCGTTCGTCAATCCGGATTAGTACAACAGATTCAATTGCTTAGAGGTGTTCTAAAGTAGCTAAATATTGGAATGATTCAAAAAGATGAACTTGGCGTTTGATCGCGCTTTTCGATCGGCCGCGTGGCGCTTAGCGGCTTGCCCGCCGCTGGACGGGACCCAGCAATGCGATCTCCGCGATCATCTTCTTGATGATGGCCTTGCCGAACGACTCGAAGCCTTCGGCCGCGACCACGAACGACCCCGGCCCGCCGGCGACGTTGTCGCGGAAGTATTTCTCGAGTCCGCCGGGCGGGTTGGTGTGCTCCGGATTCCACGGCACCTGGGTCTGGCTCAGGATCACCAGCCCGTTGATGGTGATGCCCTCGGCCACCGCCTCGTCGCGCGCGATCCGCACGTCGCGGCCGGCATTGTTGGTGCCGTCGCCGGAGACGTCGATGGTGCGGCGCGCAGCCTGGAACGGCGCGCGCTTGAGCTGCGCCATCGAGAACTCGATGCCGCCGGAGATCGAGGTGCGGTCCGCGAACGAGCGCGGCGCTTCGACCAGTTGATCGCCGAAGCGGCGCGCGCTCTCGGGACCGTCGATGATGGTCCAGTCGAGCACCACCTTCTGCGCGCCGACGCCCGACCATTCGAGGAAGTTGAGGGCGATCTTGCCGTGGGTGCCGGAGCGGATCGCCTCGAGCACTTGCGGGTTCGAGATCGCGGCGGCGTAGCCCTCCTTTTGCAGCGTGTACTTCTGATGGTCGACGCTGCGGGAGACGTCGGCGGCGAGCACCAGCAGCAGATCGACCTGCTGCGCGCGCGCCGGCGCCGGCTGGATCAGCGCCAGTGCCAGCACAAAGAAGGAGAGGGCGGTTCGCAGAAGTGCAGTCATGGTTGTCGTCCGGGCTCGCATCGAATGCAGCCGCCGCGGCCAACGCAGCCGAGACGGCCAATGTTCCGGCAACAACCGTCAGCCTAGCCGATTCCGCGGGGCACCGCGAATGGGCAAAACAGCGGTTTTACAAGGAATTAACGAACCCCTGGCCGTGGCCTCAGGCGCGCTCGGCCCGAGTCACATCGCTGTCGCACCACTGTCGGCCATCTGTCAGGCGCCGCAGGCATCGTCCGCCGCGAATCGGCTTGAGGAGGCCCAATGGCGATTCGCCTGCCTGCCGGCGCGAAGATTTCGCGCCGCACGTTCCTGTCGTCTGCCTGCGCGGCGGCTGCGGCGACCACGATCGACGGTGTCGCTAGACCTTATCTCAGCTTCGCGGCAAATCGTCCGCGCGTCTCACATGGGCTGCAATCGGGCGACGTCTCGGTCGACTCCGGCGTGGTGTGGGCGCGCGCCGACCGGCCGGCGCGGATGCTGGTCGAGGTCGCCACGACCGAGAGCTTCAAGCAGATCCGCCACCAGGCCTATGTCGACGTGCTGCCGGAGAGCGACTTCACCGGCAAGCTGCTGCTCGAGGACCTGCCGCCGGGCGAGGACATTTTCTATCGCGTGCGCTTCCAGAGCCTGTCGTCGCCGGCGATCGTCGGCGAGCCGCAGGTCGGGCGTTTCCGCACCGCGCCGGCGCACCGCAAGAACGTATCATTCATCTGGTCGGGCGACACCGCCGGCGGCGGCTGGGGCATCGACCTCGCGCGCGGCGGTATGCGCACCTACGCGACCATGCGCGCGAACCGCCCCGACTTCTTCATCCATTCCGGCGACATCATCTACGCCGACTGTCCGATCGGCGCGCAGTACAAGCTGCCGAACGGCGAGATGTGGCGCAACGTCGTCAGCGAGGAGAAATCCAAGGTCGCCGAGACGCTCGCCGAGTATCGCGGCAACTACAAATACAATCTCACCGACGCCAACCTGCGTGCGTTCAACGCCGAGGTGCCGATCTTCGCGCAGTGGGACGATCACGAGATCACCGACGACTGGATCCCCGGCGGCAGCATCCGGCACGGCGACGGCTATCGCGAGAAGAGCCTGCTCAACCTGATCGCGCGCGGCAGCCGCGCCTTCCATGAGTTCCTGCCGCTGCGGCAGACGCAGGCCGAAGCCGGCCGCGTCTATCGCAAGATCCCATACGGGCCCTTGCTCGACGTGTTCATGCTCGACATGCGCTCCTACCGCGGCGCCAACGCCAACGAGCTCGCGAGCTACGGCCCGGACGCGCACCTCCTCGGCCCGACGCAACTCGCCTGGCTCAAGCGCGAATTGCTGCGCTCGCGCGCGACCTGGAAGGTGATCGCCGCCGATCTGCCGCTCGGGGTGTTCAGCCATGATGCGATCGCGCAGGGCGACGGTCCCGCCTGCGGCCGCGAGCTGGAAATCGCGCAGCTGCTCTCGTTCATGAAGCATGCCGGCGTCGTCAACACGATCTGGGTCACCGCCGACATGCACTACACCGCGGCGAACTACTACGATCCGAACCGCGCGGTGTTCCAGGACTTCGACCCGTTCTGGGAGTTCATCTCCGGACCGATCCACGCCGGCACCTGGGCACCGGGGCGGCTCGACAACACGTTCGGTCCGCGCGCGGTGTTCGAACTCGGCTGCGGCAAGGGCCAGCAGGATAATCTCGCCCCGTGCTTCGGGCTGCAGTTCTTCGGTCACGTCGCGATCGACGGCGAGACCGAGGTGATGACGGTGACGCTCAAGGACGTCAACGACCGCGCGCTGTGGTCGAAACAGATCGAGCCCGCGTGCTGCGCGGCCTCGCCCGGTGATTTGTCGCTCGCGGCACGGACGTTCTAGGACGTGAACGCGCAGGCATTGCCTCTGCCAAAAGTGGACACCACAATACGTAGCTAACCAATACTGCCGGCAAACCGCTCCGCAAGCCGCTGACGTCGAAATGCTTCCGCGACGAAATCGACAAAGACGCGCGTCTTGGCCGGCACCTGCCGCCGGCTGGCATGGTAGATCGAGATCGGTCCCGCGTCGGCGTACCATTGCGGCACCAGCCGCACGAGCGCGCCGCTCTCCAAGTGCCGCAACGCGTGGGCCATGACGATCTGCGTGACGCCCATGCCGAGCACCGCCGCCTGACACATTGCCTCCGGATCGTCGAACGCGATGGTGGCTTTTAGCGGGACCGGCATCTCGTCGCCGGCTGCGTTGCGCATCGGGCGTTCGCGGACCCGCCGTGTTTTCGATGAGCGCATGACAATGCCATCAAACGCAGCGAGGCCCGATGGGTCGGCGGGCGGCGTTCGTCCCTTGAGATAAGACGGCGATGCCACTGCGATGATGTGAGCGGGCGCCAGCACGCGCGACACCAAACCCGGCGCAAGGTCGATGCCGCCGCCGATCGCCGCGTCGAAACCTTCGGCAATGAGATCGACCTGGCGATTTTCGAACTGCCAGTCGGCACGAACATTCGGATAGCGTTTCAGGAATCCCGGCAGGAGCGGGAGGATGTATTCGATCCCAAAGGTCATGCCCATGCTGACCCTGAGTACGCCGGCGGGTTCGCCGCGATCCGTGGCGACGCTTGCGATCGACGCCTGCAATTCTTCGAGGTTGCCGCGGATCGCGTGAAGGAAACGCTCGCCGGCTTCCGTCAGCGTGAGCTTCCGGGTGCTGCGCTGAAACAGGCGGATGCCGAGATTGCGCTCCAGCATCGCGACGTTGCGGCTGACCGCGGCGGGAGTCAGCGACAGACGCCGCGCCGCGGCTGAAAAGCCGCCGGTCTCGGCGCTTCGGACGAAGGATTCGAGGTTTGCGAGCGTTTCCATCCGCACCTTCAAGCAATGATTGTAAGTAATTCTATCGATTACCGGCTAATCATGCATCAATAAAAGTGGCGATATCCGCTCCGGAAACAACGCCAACCCAACCGGAGTGATCGTCATGACCCAGCCCCCAACCCTCAAGAACGGCCTGAACGCCCTTCTGACCCCGGAAGAGTCCGTGCTGGTCCTGATCGACCACCAAGCTTTTCAGTTCGCCAACCTGCACAGCCACGAGCCGACAATGATCGTGAACAACGTCGTCGGGCTGGCCAAGACCGCCAAGGTCTTCAACGTGCCGACCATCCTGACCACGGTGCTGGAAGACCGCGGCGGCAAGCTCATCAAGCCGCTGCAGGATGTATTCCCCGAGCAGAAGCCGATCGACCGCACCTTCATCAACACCTGGGAAGATTCGCGCGTCGTCGACGCGGTGAAGAGGACCGGCCGCAAGAAGATCATCATGGCCGCGCTCTGGTCGGAGATCTGCCTGGCCATGCCGGCGATCCAGGCGGCCGGCGAAGGTTACGAGGTTTACGCCGTCACCGATGCCTCCGGCGGCGTCAGTGTCGAAGCGCACGAGATGGCGATCCGGCGCATGGTGATGGCCGGCGTCGTGCCGATCACGTGGATGGCGGTTGCGGCTGAATTGCAGCGCGACTGGGCGCGGCAGGAGCAGGCGGCTGCCATGGCCGGGATGCTGCTTGAGCATGGCGGCGGCTCCAGCATCGCGCTCGCTTGGGAGCTTCAACTGCTCGGCAACAAGGCAGGCGCCGGGGCATAGCCCGGCGCACTGCGACCCGAGACAAACACTCAAACCGCCAGGAGCAGGTCATGACCGCCAGCGACATCAGCGAAGCCGCCAAGGAAGCCGCCAAGGCCGTCATCCGCCGCAACACCGAGGAGGTACAGGGCGGCGGGAATTTCAACGTGTTCGAGGAACTCTTCGCCGACGATTTTCTCGATCACACGCCACAGCCGGGACGTACGCCCGACAAAGATGGCGCGCGGCAACTCTACAAAATTCTCCGGGCGGCGTTTCCCGACTTTCACGCCGACATCCATTGGCAACTTGCCGACGGCGATCGCGTGACGACGTACAAGACCTATCACGGGACGCACCGGGGAGAATTCCTGGGCGTGGCGCCGACCGGCCGCAAGATTCAATTCGAGACCGTCGATGTCATGCGCGTGCGCAACGGCAAAATCACCGAGCACTGGGGCGTGGCCAATCTGTTCTCGCTGCTGGAGCAACTGGGCGCGTGGCCACCCGCACCGGCGGCGCGCTCCTGATCTCGTTTCATTATTCAACCACAACCCTGAAAGGACCATCCCATGACCATTGGCATCATCGGTTCAGGCGCCATCGGCACGGCCTTTGCCCGCACGCTGGCGCGCGCCGGGATTGCGGCGACCATCTCCAACAGCCGCGGCCCGGAGTCGCTGAATGAACTCGTCCAAGAGCTTGGCCCGTCGATCAAGGCGGGAACGCGCGAGGAGGCCGCACGCGCCGACATCGTCTTCACCGCCGTCAACTGGACGAAGCTGCCGGCGGCACTGGCGGGCCTGCCGGACTGGAACGGCCGCATCGTCATCGACGCCAACAACCCGATCGAGGCGCCCCTGTTCAAGCCGGTCGATCTGAAGGGCCGGGTATCCAGCGAGGTGGTTGCCGATCTCGTACCTGGAGCCCGCGTCGTCAAGGCGTTCAATCATCTCCGCGCCGAAGTGCTCGCCGGGGACCCACGGTCGGACGGCGGCCGGCGCGTGCTGTTCTATTCCGGCAACGACGGCGCCGCGAAAGCAGAGGTGGCGGCGCTCATCGACCGCATCGGCTTCGTCGGCATTGATCTCGGGTCGCTGGCCGTCGGCGGCAAGCTTGCCCAATTCCCTGGTGGGCCATTGCCGAACCAGAACCTCGTCAAGGTCGGTTGAACGAAGCGCGTATCGTGATTGGCGGCGCGCAGGATGCGACTGGGTGCGAAATGAACGTACCGTCCGCCTGACATCCATATGGGGCGCAACCAACGAAGTTCAAGAATTGCAAAGCTGCGATCTGCGGCCTTATGAAACGCCCCTCAACAACCACGGGGGCGCTTCATGAGCATGCCGGATGCGGATGTCCTGATCGTGGGCGCGGGGCCGACCGGCCTGATGTTGGCGGGCGAGCTAGGACTGGCCGGCGTCAATGTTGCCATCGTCGAGCGGCGCCCCAGCCGGGATCTCGCCGGCTCGCGCGCCGGTGGTCTGCATTCTCGTACCATCGAGATCTTCGATCAGCGTGGAATCGCCGATCGGTTCCTGTCGGAGGGGACAGTGGCGCAAGTCGCGGGGTTCTCCATGATCCCGCTGGACATCAGCGACTTTCCGACCCGGCACGCCTACGGGCTCGGCCTGTGGCAGAACCACATCGAGCGCATCCTGGCCGGCTGGGTCGGCGAGATGGCGGTGACGTTCCACCGCGGGCGTGACGTGACGGGTTTCGTGCAGGACGATACCGGCGTCGACGTCGCGCTGTCGGACGGCCAGTCGTTGCGGGCGCGGTATCTCGTCGGCTGCGACGGAGGACGCAGTCTGATCCGCAAAGCCGCCGGCATCGCGTTCCCTGGATGGGATCCGACGAGCAGCAACCTGATCGCCGAGGTCGAGCTCGCCGACGAGCCGCAATGGGGCGTCCACCGCGACGACCGCGGCATCCACGCCATCAGCAAATTGGAGGGTGGGGGAGGCGTACGCGTCCTGGTGACCGAACAGGACGTCGGACACACGGCCGAACCTACGCTGGGCGATCTCAGTGCGGCGCTCATCGCCGTGTATGGGACCGACTACGGCGTCCACAGTCCCATCTCGATCTCGCGGTTCACCGACATGACGCGGCAGGCCGCGGCCTACCGGGAGCGACGGGTGCTGCTGGCCGGCGATGCCGCGCATGTGCATCCGCCGGACGGAGGTCAGGGCCTCCAGCTTGGCGTGCACGATGCGGTGAATCTCGGGTGGAAGCTGGCGCAGGTGGTCAAGCAGATCTCGCCGGACAGCCTGCTCGATACCTATCACGCCGAGCGCCACCCGGTTGCCGCCCGCGCGCTGCGCAGCGCGATGGCGTCGGTGGCGCTTCGCCGCGCGGACGAACGCACGCAGGCGCTGCGCGACACGGTGACGGAACTCCTCGGCATGGACGAGCCGCGCAAACGATTGGCCGCGATGCTGTCCGGCCTGGATATTCACTACGATCTCGGCGAGGGACATCCGCTGCTCGGGCGCCGTATGCCCGATCTCGACCTGGTTACTGCCAACGGTCCGTTGCGGGTCTTCACACGGCTGCATGATGCGCGGCCGGTACTGCTCAACCTCGGCGAGCCCGGCGGCTTCGACATCACGCCGTGGGCGGATCGCGTCCAACTGATCGACGCCGCGTACGATGGCGGGTGGGAACTTCCGGCGCTCGGCGCGGTCGCTGCACCCACGGCCGTGTTGATCCGGCCCGACGGATATGTGGCCTGGGTGGGCGACGGTCACGTCTCGGGCCTTCCCGACGCGCTGACCACCTGGTTCGGACCGCCGTCCGCGGCGTAGCGCACCGGCTTCCGGCGCAATATTTGTTGTAAGATGGCCGGATCGCGCCGCGCCACTACGTTCACGATGTCGCGGCGTTGTCACGGAACGGCGATAGCCTGGAATCGCGCTAAACAGGCTATTTTCGCAATCATTGATGGAGGTTGTCGTGCGCGAAACGATCACGCGGGCACGCGCCTATGAAGAATCCGAGGACGTCGGGCGCAACCCGACCGGCAACCCGACCATCGGCGACGTGATCGCCGCGCGGTTCGGCCGGCGCGAGATCCTCAAGGGTGCGCTCGGCGTCGCCGCCATGGCCGCAACGGTGAGCCCGCTCGCGCTCGCCGCGGTGACTCCTGCGCAGGCGCAAAACGCGAGCCGCTATCGCTTCGATGAGCTCGAGGCCGGCGTCGACGAGACCCATCATGTGGCTGCGGGTTACGACGCCGACATATTGATCCGCTGGGGCGATCCGGTGGTGCCGGGCGCGCCCGCGTTCGATCCGCGCAATCAGAGCGCCGCCGCGCAGCGCCAGCAATTCGGCTACAACTGCGACTTCATCGGCTACTTCCCGATGCCGGGTGCGGCCAATCCGTCGCGACACGGCCTGCTCACGGTGAATCTCGAATACACCAATGAAGAGCTGATGTTCCCCGGCCTCAAGCGGCAGGACCTCAGCGGCGTGTTGTTCGCCGACATGACCAAGGATCTCGTCGATATCGAGATGGCCGCGCATGGCGGGGCGGTGATCGAGGTGCGTCGCGACAAGGACAAGTGGCAGGTCGTCGGCAATTCGAAATATGCGCGCCGCATCGACGCGACGACTCCGATGGAGATCGCCGGCCCGGCGGCGGGACACGCGCGTATGCAGACATCGGCGGATCCCGCCGGCCGGCGCGTCTTCGGCATGATGAACAACTGTGCCGGCGGTGTAACGCCGTGGGGCACCTGGCTGACCTGCGAGGAGAACATTCACGGCTACTTCAACGGCACGCTGCCCGGCGGCCATCGCGAGGCGCGCAACTACAGTCGCCTGGGTGTGCCCACCAGCTTGAATGGATATGCCTGGGGCAGCTTCTACGACCGCTTCAATCTCGCGAAGGAGCCGAACGAGCCGAACCGCTTCGGCTGGGTGGTCGAGATCGATCCGTTCGATCCGACCGCGACACCGAAGAAGCGCACCGCGCTCGGCCGCTACAAGCATGAAGGCGCCGCCGGCATCGTCAACAAGGACGGCCGCTACGTGATCTACATGGGCGACGACGAGCGATTGGACTACGTCTATCGCTTCATCACCAATGCGCGCGTCGATCGCGCCAACCCGGCGGCTAACCGGGACATCCTCGACGACGGTGTGCTCTCGGTCGCGCGTTACAACGCCGACGGCACCGTCGACTGGCTGCCGCTGGTGCACGGGCAGGGGCCGCTTACCGCGCAGAACGGCTTCGCCAGCCAGGCCGATGTCCTGATCGATGCGCGCACGGCCGGGGATTTCCTCGGCGCCACGCCGATGGATCGTCCGGAGGACGTCGAGGTGAACCCGGTGACGCAGAAGGTCTACGTCATCCTGACCAACAACAAGGACCGCGCGCGCCCCAACGCCGCCAATCCTCGTAGCGGCAATCCCTACGGCCATATCGTCGAGATGGTCCCGCCGGGCGGCGACCACGCGGCGGCGCAATTCAAGTGGGAAATCCTGATCAAGGGCGGCAACCCGGCGAACGCGTCCCATGGTGCGGCCTATTCGTCCGCCACCACCAACAATGGCTGGCTGGCCATGCCCGACAACATGGCGTTCGACAGTCAGGGCAGGATGTGGGTCGCGACCGATGGGCAGTCCAAGAAAGCCACCGGCCGCAACGACGGATTGTGGGGCGTCGAAACCGAAGGGGAAGGGCGCGGCACCTCGAAGCACTTCTTCCGCGTGCCGCTCGGCGCCGAGCTGTGCGGGCCGTGCTTTACGCCCGACGACGAGACGCTGTTCGTCGCCGTGCAGCATCCCGGTGAGGAGGAATCCTCCGGCGAGCCCTCAAGCTTCGAGGAGCCGTCGACGCGCTGGCCTGATTTCGATCCGCAAATGCCGCCGCGGCCGTCGGTTGTCGCCATCACCCGGCGCGGTGGCGGCAAGATCGGGGCTTAGTGCCTTGGCGCCTAAAGCGCTTCGCGATACGCCCAGATCCATTCGAGCGGCGATTCACTGAGGTCGGCTACCGACGCTTGGGCGAGAACTTCGCCCAAGCGCGGCCGCTCGTTGTCTTGCGCGGGTACGAACGATGGATCGGCACCGTGAAGAATATCGTGGCCGAGGGGCTTTGGCTTCGGAGCCATGGTGCACCCCTGATCTGTTATGCGGACTTGCGCGTGATCAAGGCGCTGGCGTCGGGGAAGAACTGGCTGTCAGGCCGGTGCAGCCCGTAGTGCTCGCGCAACGTGTCGCCGGAATATTCGGTCCGGAACAGGCCACGCTTTTGCAGGATCGGGACCACCTCGCTGATGAACGTTTCGAGCAGGGCCGGGAGGATCGGCGGCATGATGTTGAAGCCGTCCGCCGCGCCGCTCGTGAACCAGTCTTCGATCAGGTCCGCGATCTGTTCCGGCGTGCCGGCCGTCGTGAAGTGGCCGCGGGCGCCCGCCAGACTGTGCAGCAACTGCCGCAACGTGGGTCGCTCGCGCGCGACCAGCGAGGCGATCACCAGGGCCCGGCTCTGCGCGCTCTGCACCTTATGTGGATCGGGCAGGTCGTCCAGGGTCAGTGGCTTGTCGAGATCGAGGTGCGAGAAGTCATGGCCGCCAAACCGGTTCGACAGCCGGGCAAGTCCGACCGCCGGGTCGGTCAGCTCGTTCAGCTCATTCCAGATCCTGCGCGCTTCTTCCTCGGTCGAGCCGATAAAGGGACTGAGCCCCGGCAGGATCACGATCTGGTCGGGCGAGCGTCCAAGCGCGACCGCCTGGGACTTGATGTCCGAATAGAATTCGACGGCGGTCGATTTCTCCAGATGCGCGGTGAAGATCGCTTCGGCGTACTGGGCCGCGAAACGCCGGCCCGTGGTCGACGAGCCAGCCTGCACGAACACCGGCCGGCCTTGCGGCGAGCGGGAAATGTTGAGCGGCCCGGCGACCTTGCGGTATTTGCCGACGTAGTTGATCGGCTGGACCCGGCCGGCGTCGGCATAGCGACCACCACGGCGATCGTCGACAATCGCGTCGTCGGCCCAGCTATCCCATAGCTTGGTCACGACATCGAGAAACTCGTAAGCCTGGGCATAGCGTTCGGCATGCTCGACCGGCTGGTCGTGCCCAAAATTCGGGGCGGCGCCCGGGACCCATGACGTCACGATGTTCCAACCGACGCGCCCGCCGCTGATGTGATCGAGCGATGCGAACTGACGCGCGAGATTGTACGGCTCGGTGTAGGTCGTCGAGGCGGTGGCGATCAGGCCGATCTTTTCGGTCGCGGTGGCGACGGCGGCCAGCGTGGTCAGTGGTTCAAGCCCGCCCTGAGCGACGTGCTTGATCTCCTGGCCGATCGCCAGTGCGTCGGCGAAGAAGATGGAGTCAAATCGCGCGGCCTCGGCGGTCCGTGCGAGTTGCTGGTAGTACCTGATGTCGGTCAGCGCCAGCGGCGTTGCGCCCTGGTGGCGCCAGGCGCTTTCGTGGTGGCCGCGACCGTGAATGAAAAGGTTGAGGCGGAGTTTGCGCGACATGGTTTGGCTCCTTCTAGAAACGTGAGTTACACGCGCTCGATCACGCCCAAAGCGCCAAGCAAGGCAGCCCTGTGAGCTTCGAGCCTCGTATCCGACTTCCTGCGGGGGTGCGGGAGATCGACGGTCTGGTCCAACAGGATTTCGCCCTCGTCCATGACGAGAACCCTGTCGGCGAGAAGCAGTGCCTCGTCCACGTCGTGGGTGACGAGCAGGACGGTCGGGTGATGGATCTCGACCAGGCGGAACAGAAGATCGTGCATCTTGATACGGGTCAGGGCATCGAGAGCGCCAAACGGCTCATCGGCGAGAAGCAGCGCCGGATCGCGCACCAGAGATCGGGCGAGCGCGACGCGTTGCTGCTCGCCGCCGGAAAGGACACCCGGCCAGGCATTCTCGCGGCCGGCCAATCCCACGTCGGCAAGGGCGGCGCGGCCGCGCGTTGCCGCATCCGAATTGCGCAAGCCGAGGATCACGTTGTCGAGGACCGTTTCCCACGGCAGCAGGCGAGAGTCCTGGAACAGGACGGAGCGGTTGTCGGGAACCTCGATCGTGCCGCTGCCGACCACATCGTCATCGAGGAAGGCCAAGGCGCGCAGCAGGGTCGTCTTTCCCGAACCGCTCTTGCCGATCAGGGCCACAAACTCCCCGGCGGCGATATCGAGCGAGACATTGTTCAGCACCGTGCGCCCGGCAAATGAACGCGTGAGCCCGTTCACGCGGACCGAGTAGCGCGAGGAGGCTGGACGAAACTGCGTTATCGGTGCAATTGCCGTCATGACCCGAGCACCTTGCGGTAGGAGAGAACGCTGCGCTCCCAGAGACGCACCACCACATCGGACCCAAGCCCAAGAACGGCATAGATCACGAGGCCGACGACGATCACGTCGGTCTGGCCATAGTCGCGTGCGCGGGTCATCAGGTAGCCGATGCCCTCGGTGGTGTTGATCTGTTCGAGCACGACCAATGCGGTCCAACAGGTCGTGACCGCCAGTCGCAAGCCGGTGAAGAAGCCGGGAAGGGCGCCGGGCAGGGCGACCTTGCGGACGAATTCGGAACGGGTCAGCCCGACGGTGCGGGCAAGCTCGACATAGCGGAGGTCGATGCTTCGCAACGCGGCATGGGTGTTGATGTAGATCGGAACGAAAACGCTGGTCGCGATGATGGCGACTTTCATGACCTCGCCGATGCCCAGCCACAGGATGGCGAGCGGGATCAGCGCGAGCGTCGGTATCGCCCGCTTGATCTGAACCAGGCCATCAATGGAGGCGTCGCCGAGGCGCGTGAGGCCCGCGATCAACGCGAGGATCAGCCCGATTGCGACGCCGATCCCGAGACCGAGATAAGCTCTTTGCGCGGATGCCAGAAAATTCCTCGCCAGAACGCCATCGGCCCATAGCTCATACCCGGCCACGACCGCGGTTGAAGGCGCCGCGAGGAATCGCGGAGACAGCCAGCCGACGGCCGATGCAAACTGCCAGACGACGAGCAGCACCAGCGGGCCGAACAGCACGCCACCCGGTGGCAGCCGTCTGGGGATGAGCCTGCCTGACCGGACAAATGTTTCCGGGCGTTGCGGCTTGTCGGCGGGGCGGCTCGGTTCACGTGCCGCAATACGCTCCGCTTCCACGAAACCAACGACTTGTGCTCTGGCGATATGTTGCATGCGTTGCACCCGTTATTCGTGCGCCAGCTATCGCGTTGCCGGGGCAGCGCTCGACTCGATCACCTGATCGAAGCGCAGATCAAATTCGTCCTTGGCATCGAGAGGTCGGCGGATGTCCCCGGCTTCGTAGATCACGTCGATCAACGCCTGCTGTGACGCAATGAGTGTTCGCAGCAGCGGGAACGTCGCCGTCCCCTCGGACTCCACGATCTTGAGGCCGTCGGCTTCCTTGAGCCGTTGCTTCTTCACGTAGTAGGCCTGCACCCATTCCTTCGGGTTGGTATGGGCCCAGCGATTGGCGGCAATCCAGCGAATGACGAAATCGCGGATCGCCGCGGCTTTGGCGGGGTTCTTCAGAGCTTCGGCGCTGGCGTAGAGATAGGTAATGCCGCGCGGCAGGCGGTTGGTCTCGGAGGCAGGAAGCGAACTGGCCCCACGATCGGCATAGTCGGCGAGGTAGCGTGAGAAGTGCGGCTCATTCAGCGCCGCAATATCGACCTGTCCGCTGCGAACCGCGTCCGGAAAATCCGCCGCCCGCAGCGGCACAACGGTGATGTCCTTCTTGGTCAGTCCTGCCAGCTTCAGCGCGTTGAGCACGAACGGCTGACGCCCGGTCCCCTCGCCATAGGCGACGCGCTTGCCGCGAAACTCCTCGAAACTGTTGATCTTGAGACCCGGCCTGACCGCGAACTGATAGTCGGCCTCCGATGACAATCTTGCTGCGACGATCAGTATCTTTTCGCCTGCGGCGTGCGCCTGAATGGGCGGCGTGTTGCCGACGGTCGCCAGATTCAACGCACCGGCGCGGAATGCTTCGAGAATGGAAGGTCCACCGAGAAAATTCGCATATGTTGCGGCGGCCGCCAATTGTCCCTGTTGGCCCGACGCAATCATGAGCGTTTGAAGGGCTTCGTTCTGGTCGGCGACAACGAGTTTCGTTCCACTCGGGACTGCCGTCGGCAGTCGATCTTGTGACACGGCCGTGCCGGCTAGTCCGAGGCTGAGCACGACTCCGAGCGTGAGAGACAGAGAACCGGCACCAAGCCGGCGTAGACCAGAGAACATTGCATCACCTGTGTTGCGAGGCTGCGTTGTGGGGCGGGGTTCGTTCAGGCCGGGCTTCGGGTTCGCGACTGCGCACCGACCGGCCTTTCAATCATCGGCGCATCGTGAGCTCGGCGCCCGGCACGCGATATTGTTGTCGCCGATTGCTGTCCTTGTTGCTCTTGATGAGATCCATCAGTTCGACGAGGTGACGATCGCCGGCGCGCCATCGGCCAAATCCGGCCGTGCTGTTGATGTGACCGCTCTCGCCAATGTTCACGAGCCTGGCTTTCCAGGCATCAGCGAGCTCGCGCGCTCGTCCAATTGTCATGTAGGGGTCGTTCGTGCTTGCGATGACAACGGCGGGAAACGGCAGCGATCTGAGCGGTGTTGGCGCAAAGCTGAGCGCATTCGCCGGCAGTCGTTCGGCATAGTCGACGTCCGCCGGCGCGACCAGAAACGCGCCGGCGACCGGCGCGTCCGGATGCCGCTGCGCAAAGTGCGCGATCAGAACACATCCAAGGCTATGCCCGACCAGCACGGCGTCAGGCGTTCGAGCTACTGCGAGACGTAGTTGCTGCAGCCAGCTTTCAAGATCCGGATCATCCCAATCGTGTTGTTGAACGCGCGCCGCACCAGGGTGGATCTGCTCCCAATGCGACTGCCAGTGTTCCGGATCCGACCCGCCAAGTCCGGGTACGATCAGGAGCGGTGGGTTGCTGCGAGGTCTTGGCATTTCTGTCGCCAGCGCCGTTTGCACGACACCGAATATGTAATCGGAAAAATGATTGTGCAAATTCGCGGTTCGAATCCGCGGATGCGAATCCAACTATGCCAAGTCTGCTGAATAGAATTTATTGCTGTTACGCGTAGAACATTTCACTGCGGTGCGTGTCGCAGCAGTGTCGTTCTCGACTGGGCAAAAACTTTGCTACGAAATTTTTCGCGTGGCGGCAGCAGAATCCTAAATTTCGTTAACGCGAATTCAAATTGCTGGAACTCAACGTTGAAGGTCCGGCGGCGCATTGGCCGACTTCAATCCGCTCATGCCGCCGCGGTCGTCGGCCGTCGCCATCACCCGACGCGGCGGCAAGATCGCGTCGTAGAAAAACAAGATCGCATCTTAGAAAAAATGACTCATAACGCCGGCAAACGTCAGCGTCTCTGTCGCACCACGCGCGCAGCACGCCATCGTTCGGCCTTGTGATCCGGATGTACTAAGCGAACCATCCGGCTGTACCGGAGGCAACGCTCAGCAACAGATGTAAGAGAGGTCAGCGCGGCGCGCCCTTGCCGCCGCATTCACACGAAGCAAGGTATTCCTGTCAGGAGGTTCGCATGCCTTCAAAGCGCAAGTCTGCAACCAGCCTACAAGACGCTTTCGCTGCGACCGTCGCCAAGCTCGAGGCGACGCCGGCCACGACGGCCAACGCCGTCAAGACCACCCCGGGACACGGCGTCGCCGGGCGTCACGCCACCCGTCAACTGCTCGATGCGCTCTCCGGCAACAAGGACCCCGGCATGTTCGGCCGGATGTTCCCGATGTTGTCGCCGCTGCAGGTCAGCGACGCCAAGCTGCAGGCGCTCGCCGATGCGATGATCGACAACAATGCCGGCAGTCCGGCCGGCAACAATCCGAACATCCCGGGCGGCTTCACCTATTTCGGCCAGTTCGTCGATCACGACATCACGCTCGATCTCACGTCGCTTGGCGACAAGGAGAAAGACCCGCTCGGTATCGAGAACTTCCGCACCCCGAGCGTCGACCTCGATTGCGTCTACGGTCTCGGTCCCGACGGCAGCCCGCATCTCTATGCGCGCAATCCGGCCGCCGGCAACAAGCACGGGCCGAAGCTCCTGATCGGCAAGAACCTCAATACCGGCGAGGGCGACTTCCGCAACGATCTGCCGCGCAGCCCCGAGGGCTTCGCGCTGATCGGCGACCACCGCAACGACGAGAACCTGCTGGTGGCGCAGACGCATCTCGCGATGCTGAAGTTCCACAACAAGGTCTGCGACATGCTCACCAGCGGCGCCAACCCGCCGGCCGACATCTTCGGCGAGGCGCGCCGGATCGTGACCTGGCACTATCAGTGGATCGTGCTGCACGACTGGGTCGAGCGGCTCACCGAAAAAGGCATCGTCGCGAAGATCTTGCACGACGGGCGCAAGTTCTACCGCTTCAAGAAGGTGCCCTACATGCCGGTCGAGTTCTCCGCGGCGGCGTACCGCCTCGGCCACTCGATGGTGCGTCAGCGCTATCCGCACAACCGGGTGTTCAACACGCCGCAGGACTTCAGCCTGTTCTTCACGTTCTCCGGCCTGTCCGGCGACATCGTCGGCGACCTCGCGGCCGGCGGCGGCGGCTTCCCGACATTGCCGTCGAACTGGATCATCGACTGGCGCCGCTTCCACGACCTCGGCCCCAGCGGTGGTGCGGCCGTGACCGCAACGCCGACGCGCAGGATCGATCCTTATCTGGTGGCGTCGCTGCACAACCTGCCGGGCGGCGGCGGCAATCTCGCGTTCCGCAACCTCAAGCGCGGCGTCAACCTCGGCCTGCCGTCGGGCCAGGACGTGGCCAAGCACATGAAGGTCAAGAACCCGCTGACGCCGGACGAGATCGCGTCCGACAGCAACGGATCGACCGACGGCGCGGTGGCCAAGGCGCAGGGCCTGCATACCGCGACGCCGCTCTGGTACTACATCCTCAAGGAAGCCAAAGTCCGGCACGACGGCTTGCGGCTCGGACCGGTCGGCTCGACCATCATCTCGGAAGTGTTCGTCGGGCTGGTGCACGGCGACCACAATTCCTTCCTGTGGCGGGTCAAGAACTGGAAGCCGACGCTGCCGTCGGCGACGCCGGGCACGTTTACCATGGTCGACCTGTTGCGCTTCGTCGACGACATCAATCCGCTCGGCGACTGACGCCGTTCGGTGACGTAAGTGGCGCGAGCCCCGCGACCGGGGCTCGCGTTTTCATTTTCTTAAGCAAATGCGCCTCGTAGTGTCGTGGCAAAATAGCGGCGCGCCAAAGTTGCGCCGTGCCCCCTGAGGGCTACACTCCCAACAAAGTAGCGCCGGCACGGCCGGCGATTCGGGAGGCGCCGATGGACTGGTTCCGGACCACGTCACTGGTGCGTGCGGCGGTTGGAGCGGGCGTCATGCTCGCCGCGTTCACATCGGCGCAGGCGCAGCCTTATCCCTCGAAGCCGGTACGGATCATCTGCACGTTCGCGGCCAGCGGCACCACTGACGTGCTGGCGCGCGGCGTCGCACGGCAACTCTCCGAGCTCTGGGGTCAGCAGGTCGTGGTCGAGAACCGCGCCGGCGCCAACACCCAGATCGGCGCCGAGCATGTCGCGAAGTCGGCGGGCGATGGCTACACGCTGATGGTGACGTCGGAAGGCACGTTCGTGATGAACCCGAGCCTTTATGACAAGCTGCCCTATGACGCGGCGAGCGACTTCATCCCCATCACCACGCTGGTCGAGCTCAAGCAGGTGCTGATCGTCAGTCGGAAGGTGCCGGTCAACAACATCCGCGAGCTGATCGAATTCGCGCGCAAGCACCCGGGCGGCATCACCTATGGCACGACCGGGGCTGGTTCATCGTCGCATCTCAACATGGAGATGCTGCAGAACATGGCGCAGGTGAAGCTCACCGCCGTGCACTACCGCGGCGCGTCGCAGGCCTTGGCCGACCTGCACGGCGGCCACATCGACATGGTCTTTGCCGCCTCCGGCATCGTCGCCGACCAGTATCGCGCCGGCGCATTGAAAATCCTGGCGGTGTCGAGCCGCACCCGCGTCGCCGGGCTGCCTGATCTGCCGACGATCGCGGAAGCCGGCCTGCCGGGCTTCGACGGCACATCATGGTTCGGGCTGTTTGCCCCCCGCGGGACGCCCCCGGAGGTCATCACGAAAATCCACACCGACGTCGCGAAGGCCTTCGAGAACGCGGCGTTCCGCAAGGGCTTCCTCGATCCGAACATGCTCGAGCCCAACATCATCGCGCCTGATGTGTTTGCGCGCTCGATCAACGACGGCCGGGAGCGCTGGGGCAAGATCATCCGCGAGGCGGGGCTGAAGGGGAATTAGGGCGCGCACCGAAAATATGCCAGGATGCGACAGCCCATCGGCATGGAGCGGTCATGCAAATCGCCATCAGCGAATTCGGTCACGATGCGAAGAAAGTCGTCTTGGTCGGGAAACTCGACATTTCGGCCGCCCAGGCTATCGAGCTGCCTCTGGCGACCATCGCCGGCTCGAGAGCGAATATCGTCGTCGACATGACAGCGGTCGATTTCATCGCGTCGATAGGAATTCGGCAGCTGGTGTTGGCCGCCAAGACGGTTTCGCGTGCTTCTCGCAAGCTCGTGCTGCTTGATCCAAATCCACTGGTGGCGGACGTTCTGGTGAATACCGGGCTTGGCGAACTCCTGCAGGTCGTGCACTCGGAAGATGAAGCGCGGGCCGTGTTTTCCGCAGGGGCGATGTGAATCCGGGTATACGGAAGTGAGGGGCACCGAGATTCGGACTTTTGGCGTCAGCGAGGGCGACGTTACCGCTATCGACGACTGGATCGAGCGCGTCGCCGAAAAGTGGGCAATAAACCAGCGCGCCGCGTTCAGGGTACGGCTTTGTGTCGCCGAGCTCGCTGCGAATGTTCTTGAACACGGCAACAAGAATGCGGTGGACGGCGGCCATATGGCTGTCACCATCCGCAAGGTGGCTGACGGGGTTGAAGTCGAGTTCTTGGACTCCCTCGGGGCCTTCGACCTGACGAGAGCATCCGAAACGGTTGCTCCCCGCTCCGAGCCGGGCGGCTGGGGTCTCAAGCTCGTCCGCGCCTACGCCAAAGAGCTCAGCTACGTGGAGGAGGGCGGCTGCAACCGCGTCCGGTTCACGATCAGCTCCCGTGACGAAACCGCGGGGAGCGCTTGAACGCCGGCTTGCGTCGTCTTCCGTCCTGCCGTGCTACACTGCCGGCATGCGCCAGGCGTTGAGACTTCATCCGGATTCGCTTTGCTCCGCCGTGACCCACATTGAGGTGGAGGTCGCGCGCCCCCACCCCGGCAGTCTGCTGTTGTCCTATGTCGTGACTGGCAAAATAAGCGAATTGCGCATGCCGCCCGTGATGGGGGCCGCGCGCGCCGATGAGCTCTGGCGGCATACCTGTTTCGAGGCGTTCGTCGGCAGTTCGGCGAGCGCGGCGTATTGCGAATTCAACTTTGCGCCCTCGACACAATGGGCGGCTTATCGCTTCGACGGTTACCGAAGCGGGATGGAAGTCGCCACCGAGGTGAGCGCTCCCCGGATCGAGGTGCAGTCGGGCCCTGAGCGCTACACGTTGCAGGCGTCGCTGGCGCTGGATTGGTTGTCGAGCTTACCCGGTGATGCTAGATGGCGCCTCGGTCTTTCGGCCGTGATCGAAGAAACCAGCGGCCGTAAATCATATTGGGCGTTGGCGCATCCGCCGGGCCAGGCGGATTTCCATCATTCCGATTGCTTCGCGCACGAATTGTCCCCGGCATGACGACAATGAAATTTGGCATCGATCGACTCATCGCCGAGCCCGCTCTGCGCGCGCCGCTCACAGGCAGGCGCGTTGCGTTGCTCGCGCATCCCGCTTCGGTCACGGAAGACCTGACGCACTCGCTTGATGCCCTGGCCGCATGCGATGGCATAAATCTTGTCGCTGCTTTCGGTCCGCAGCATGGGCTGCGCGGCGACAAGCAAGACAACATGATCGAGTCGCCGACCTTCAACGATCCGGTGCACGGCATCCCGGTGTTCAGCCTGTATGGGGAGGTGCGAAAGCCGACCGATGCGATGATGGATACATTCGATGTCATCCTCGTCGATCTGCAGGATCTGGGTTGCCGCATTTATACGTTCATAACGACGCTGCGCTACATCCTCGAGGCGGCGTCGAAGCATCGCAAAGCGGTGTGGGTGCTGGATCGGCCCAATCCCGTTGGCCGGCCTGTCGAAGGCCTGACGCTGCGAACCGGGTGGGAAAGTTTTGTCGGCGCCGGACCGCTGCCGATGCGTCACGGGCTCACGCTCGGCGAACTGGGTTCGTGGTTTGTCAAAACGCTCAAGCTCGATGTCGCGTATCGCGTCATCGAGATGCAGGGGTGGCAGCCCGATGCCGCGCCAGGATACGGCTGGCCGCTTGGCGCGCGCGCCTGGGTCAATCCCAGTCCCAATGCGCCGAATCTATGGATGGCGCGCGCCTATGCGGGCACGGTGATGCTCGAGGGCGCAACTCTCTCGGAAGGGCGCGGCACCACGCGGCCGCTCGAATTGTTCGGCGCGCCCGATATCGATGCACGCGAAGTGGTGAAGGAAATGCGCGCCCTTGCGCCGCGGTGGCTGGATGGCTGCCGCCTGCGCGATTGCTGGTTCGAGCCGACGTTCCACAAGCACGTGGGCAAGCTTTGCAGTGGGGTGCAGATTCACACGGAAGATCCGAGCTACGATCACCAGGCGTTCAAGCCTTGGCGAATCCAGGCGCTCGCGTTCAAAGCGATACGCCGCTTGTATCCGGACTATCCGCTTTGGCGCGATTTCGCTTACGAATACGAGCACGGTAAGCTCGCCATCGATGTGATCAATGGCGGGCCGTTGTTGCGAGAATGGGTGGATGATGTGGCGGCGACCCCGCAGGACCTGGATGCGTTGACCGTGCCGGACGAGCAGGCTTGGCTCAGCGAGCGGCGAGGCCATTTGCGCTACTGAAGGACGACAGGACCGTGAGACTGCTTAAACGCCTGATGCAGCGTTTGCTGATCCTGGGCTTGGGCATCTTCAGTGTCTGGTTGATTGTCTTTGTGGTCTTCGAATTTGCGGACCGCAGGCTGCCATGGTTTCTGGCACTGGGCCTCACCTATGGGATCGCGGCGTATGTCGTCCTCCCGCGCGTGGTCCGGATGGGTCTGAAGATCCTTCAGCGCAAGTCGGTGCCCAGCTTCACGACCACCGGCGACGGACTGCCCGGTGATCCGGTTAACCTTGCGCTCCTCGGGACGCTGCAACAGATTCGTGCCGCCTTTGCGACGGCCGGCTGGTCGGAGGCCGATCGGCTGGATCTGGCAAGTTCGTGGCGCATGGTCCGGGCATTCGTCTTCAAGTCGCCGTATCCCACCGCGCCATTCAGTACGCTCTATCTGTTCGGACGCGGACAGGACATCGGCTTCCAGAAGGCAATCGACAACAGCCCTCGACAGCGCCACCACATCCGGTTCTGGGCTTCGAGCCTCGCGCGCGCAGAGGACTCGTGGACGACAGCAGACTTCTGGCGCAACACCGACCGGCCACCAGATGATGCCTGCGTTCTCTGGGTCGGCGCCGGCACCAAAGATACGGGGCTCTCGCTGACGCAACTTACGTTTCAGATCACCCACGCGACCGATTCGGATGCGAACGCCGAACGGGACTACATCATTGCCGAGCTGAGCAATCATCAGGTCATCAATGCCGTGACGTCGTATCAACCTGGTCAACGTCTGACCGGGGAGCACGTCAACCATTACATCACCGATGGTGAAGTGACGCTGGCGAGCCTCGTGTAGTCAGTCGCCGAGTGGATTTCGATTCGCGCCCCCGTGAGGGAGCCGATTGACCGTCCCTCTTTGTGCTCAACCGGGTCGTGACGACAGGCAATGACCTCACTTCAGTGATTTAAGAGAATGAAGTGCGAGCGTTTTGCCCGAACAAGAAAAAAGCGTTGCGTGAGGAGAATGCTTGCGTCGTCGCAGAGCGGCGGTCGCGAGAAATATTGCAGATAATCTGCGCGAGAAAGGTCAGTGACTCTCATTGCGAATGAATCTCATTCGTGAGTCACGCGCACTCGCTGCATCTTATTTGAGCGATTGATCGCGCATGCCAGCGCGACGCCGTCAAAGAAAAAACTCGTCCAAGAAGTGATCTATAAAAGCAATATACAAAGAAGCGGTTTGCATGGAGTCTCGCAGTCCGAGTTTCGTTCTCGGTTGGAGACACACATGACTGCGAGCGGTAGTGCTGAGTTGATATCGAATGGTGGCGATTTTCGCGAATACAGCGCCGACGTTTTGGTGATCGGTGGTGGCCCTGCCGGCACCTGGAGTGCGATCAGCGCGGCCGCTGTAGGCGCCAGCGTTATCCTCGTCGACAAAGGATTTTGCGGAACGTCCGGCGCGACAGCGCCCTCGGGTACCGGTGTCTGGTACGTGCAGCCCGATGCGGCGAAACGTGAAGCCGCGATGGCCTCGCGCGAAGCGCTGGGAGGCTATCTTCAGGATCGCGAATGGATGTCTCGCGTTCTGGATCGAACTTACGACAATGTCGGCACGCTGACGGAGTGGGGCTATCCGTTTCATGACGACAAAGTCGGTTTCCAGCGGCCTGGCTCGGTCATGGGTCCGGAATACATGCGCCTCATGCGCAAACGCACGAAGCAGGCCGGCGCAAAGATTCTCGATCACAGTCCGGCGCTCGAATTGTTGCTGGATGACGATGGCGCTGTCGCCGGCGCGGCGGGGCAGTCAAGGCAAAGTGGCGGCTGCTGGGTCGTGCGTGCCGGCGCCGTGGTCATCGCGACGGGCGGCTGCGCATTCCTCAGCAAGGCGCTGGGGTGCAATGTGTTGACCGGCGACGGCCTGCTGATGGCCGCCGAGGCGGGCGCAGAACTGTCCGGAATGGAGTTCTCTAACGCCTACGCGATGTCGGCGGCGTTCGGCTCCGTCACCAAGACCCGCTTTTATGACTTCGCGACCTTCACCGACGAAGCGGGTGATCCGATCCCCGGCGCGCAATCCAAGGGCGGCCGCTCCGTCATTGCGCGCTGGCTGCTCAAGGCGCCGGTCTACGCGCAACTCGTCGGCGTCGACCAGGCATCACAGCAGGCGATGCGGCTTGCGCAGCCGAACTTCTTCCTGCCGCTGGATCGCACCGGGATCAATCCGTTCGAGCAACGTTTTCCGATCACGCTGCGTCTCGAGGGAACGGTACGCGGAACCGGAGGATTGCGAATTGTCGATGACGGCTGTGCGACCAGCGTCGAGGGGCTCTACGCAGCCGGCGATGCAGCGACACGCGAACTCGTCTGTGGGGCGTTCACCGGCGGCGGCAGCCACAATGCGGCTTGGGCGATGTCGTCCGGCTACTGGGCTGGCGCGTCGGCGGGGTCATACGCGCGCAGCAACGCCACGGCGGTCCGTACCCGCAAGATAGCTCATGCAGGGCACGCTGCATTGCGTGACGCCGACCGGCGGGCGTTCGATCCGTTGCAGGTGGTGCGCGCCGTTCAGGATGAAGTGTTCCCGTATGACCGGAACTACTTCCGCTCTGCCGACCAGCTGGAGGGCTCGCTCAGCCGCCTCGACCGGCTGTGGGGCGAGGTATCGCGCGCGGATCGGGCCGATACGGCTTCCGTGTCCAAAGCGCGCGAAGCCGCGGCGATGGTTGCGACCGCGCGATGGATGTATCGCAGCGCACTGGAGCGAAAAGAAAGCCGTGGAATGGCGCGCCGTCTCGACTACCCGCAGCAGGATCCGGGCCTGCGCTACTACGTGCGCAGCGGCGGACTCGACGAAGTGTGGACTCGCCGCGATGAGTTGCGCCGCGAGCCGGTCCTGGAGGCCGCGGAATGATCGAGATCGTCGATGCCGAACGATGCACGAGCTGCAATATCTGCGTTCACGTGTGTCCCACCAACGTCTTCGATACCACCGAGACCATTCCGGTGATCGCACGCCAGGAAGACTGCCAGACATGCTTCATGTGCGAAGCCTGGTGTCCCGAAGACGCGCTCTATGTCTCGCCGTTTGCTGAGATTCCGGAGCGCATCGACGTTGCGGCGTTGAAGGCCAGCAACGTCATCGGGAGCTATCGCCTCGCGATCGGCTGGTCGAAGCCGGCGGTCTGACGGGTCGCGCTCGCGCACTCAAACTCAACGAACAGGATCATCCTCATGCATGCGTTGCTGAAGAAGCTCGTCGCCACCATCGTGCTTGTTGCGCCGCTGGCTGTTGCCATCGAGGCCAGATCAGAAACCCTGCCGGCCCAAATCCGTCTGGCCGGTCCCGGGAACGCGTCGGGCGCTCCGTATGGCAACGGCGTGCTTGGCGTGCTGCGGGCCAAGAAAGTTCTCGAAGACGAATTCAAGAACGATCGCGTGAAGATCGAGTGGCAATTTCCCCGCGGCACCGGTCCGGCGATCAACGAAACATTCGCCAACGGACAGCTGGATTTTTCCAACTATGGCGGTCTGCCCAACATCGTCGGCCGCGGCGCCGGGCTTCGAACCAAGGTGCTCGCTTCCAACGGCACGTCGCCAATCTACATCGTGGCGCGCAAGGAGGCGAATATCGCCTCGGTTCAAGACCTCAAGGGCAAGAAGATCTCGGTGTCGCGCGGAACGATCTACGAATGGTCGCTCAATCGCGTGCTCAGCACGGTCAACCTGAATGAGCGCGATCTGCAGATTTTCGATCTGCAAAGCGCCGACCAGGTATCGGCGTTCTCGTCGGGACATATCGATGCGATCGTCGCGGGCAACAATCTGCTGGAGCTTGTCGATCGGGGCTTCGGCCAAGTCGTCTACACGACCAAGGGCACGCGTGGACCGGGGACAAACTTCGGCTCCTTCGTGGTCAGTGAGGATTTTTCCCGCAAGTTTCCCGAAACCACCCAGCGCATCGTGAATGCCTTCATCAGGACGGCGCATTACGCGGCGCAGGAGAGCAACCGTGAGGAGCTCTACGATATTTGGTCTTTGACGGGCGTGCCGCGCGTGGCGTTCGCCAAGGATTTCCAGGGCGATGAGCTGCGCGACCGCCTCAACCCGCTGCTCGATGATTTCTACGTCGCCAACGTAACCAGCGGCATCAATTTCGCGCTCGCCAGCAAGCTGATCCGCAAGCCGTTCAAACCGGAAGAGTGGATCGACCGCAGCTACATCGACAAGGCGATCAAGAGCCTCAGTTACAGCGGCGTCTGGCGTGCCTATGCCGCCGACGGCAATGCCCTACCGGGTCACTGATCGACCGGATAGCCGCCGCGAAAGAATGACTCGGTTCATCGATATGCCGGAGAAGCAGCCATGAGCATCTACACCAGTGTTTCGGAGGTGAGCGGCCGGCCGGCGACGGTATGGCCCGTCCGCCTGTCGAGCGCGGCCACCGGGCAAGCGATTGCGGGCGCGTTTGCGCGCTTGCAAGCCTCGGCGCAGCGGCTTGGGTGGCCCATGCTTGCCGGAATCAGCCTGCCGGTGGGTTTGCTGGCGATCTGGTCGCTTGCCGTGCACCTGCAGCTTCTCGCGCCGCAAATCCTGCCGGCGCCGTCGCTGGTCTGGACGACGACGACCGAATTGCTGTTCTCGGGCGAACTGCTGTTCGAATTGAGCGTCAGCCTTGCCCGGCTTTTTGTCGGTCTCCTGATCGGCAGCCTTCTCGGCTTCGCATTCGGGGTCGCCTTTGCGACCTCCCGCGCGCTTGATTCCTATGTCGCCCCAAGCGTGCGGGCGATCTTCCTGGTGCCGTCGCTCGGATGGCTTCCGTTCTTCATGCTGTTTTTCGGCATCGGCGAGACGCTGAAAGTCATCCTGATCGCCAAGACATGCTTCCTCCCGCTGATGGTGGGCGCCTTCAGCTCTATCCGCACCATGCCCTCGAAATACAACGAAGTGGCCAAGTGCCTTGAGCTTGGCCGGCTGGCGTACTTTCAGCGCATCCTTCTGCCGTCGGTCGTCCCCGCCGCGGCGACCGGCCTGCGTCAGGCGCTGAGCAAGGGCTGGAAGGTCCTGATCCTGGTCGAGATGATCTCGTCGGCGGCCGGCATCGGCTACCTGATGATGTGGGGACGCAAGTCGTTCCAACTCGACGTCGTGTTTGCGACGATGATCGTCATCGGCATCGTCGGTCTGCTGTTCGACCGCGGCGTGCTGTGGCTCGAAAACCGGACGGCCGCGTGGTCGCTGCACACGGCGACCTGACATGATCACACTTGCCGCCGTATTGAGATCTGGTGCGAAGCCCTTCGTTCTTCCTGCGGTCTTGATCGTCGCCTGGGCGGCGTTCAGCGCCTCCAGGCACGGCGACGCGTCCGGGATGCTGGCGTCGCCGGCACAATTCCTGAGCGCGCTGGTGGGCGACACGCGAAGCGGCTTCCTGCCAGCTGCCGTTGCCGCGACATTGGCCCGTGCCATTGCCGGCTTTCTCGTCGGCGCGTCCGTCGGGCTCGTCGTCGGCGTTGCGCTCGGCCTCTGGCGCCCAATCAGGCTGGTTGTGTCGCCGACGATCGATAGCGTCCGTCAGATCGCGCTGTTTGCGTGGATCCCGTTGCTCAGCGCCTGGCTGGGCAACGGCGAGGCCATGAAGATCACCCTGATCTCGCTGGGCGCGTTCTTTCCGGTTGCGCTGGCCACCGCCTCGGCCTGCTTGATGGTCGGGCGGCCTTATCTCGAGGTCAGCCGCACGCTGGAGCTCGACCGCCTCACCGAAATTCGAAAGATCGTGCTGCCGGCGGCAGCGCCGGCCATCGTCGCCGGGCTCGAGCTGTCGCTCAACATCGCGTGGCTCGGAACCATCGGCGCCGAATATCTGATCGGCACCGGTTACATCAATGGGATGGGTGACGGGATCGGCGCCTATCTCGCGCAGGCGCGCGAGTTCGCGCGCATGGACCGGATTCTTGTCGGTGTGTTGGCGCTGGCGCTGGTCGGCCTTGCGCTGGACCGGTCGGTCGCCTGGCTTTCTCGGAGGATGTTCCCATGGCAAATGCGGTAGTCGATCGCGCCCCTGCGTGGGCGGCTGTCGATGTGCAGGACGTCTCGAAGTCGTTCGCGGTCGGCGATCAGCGCGTGCATGCGCTCGATGACGTGTCGCTTCTGGTCGGAGAGGGCGAATTCGTATCGCTGCTCGGGCCGAGCGGATGCGGAAAGTCGACGCTGCTGCGGCTGCTCGCCGGGCTCGAGGCGCCGGATACCGGGCAGCTTGTGGTCGACGGGCGACCTGTCAAGAAGCCGAGCATATCCCGGGGCATTGTCTTTCAGGACCACCGCCTGCTGCCGTGGTTCTCGGTCAGCGAGAATATTGCGTTGAGCTTGCACACCATCGTTGGAAGTCGTGCCGAGAAGGCGGCACGCGTGCAGGAGCTGATCAATCTCGTCGGCCTCGCCGGCTTCGAGGATGCCAAGCCGCATCAGTTGTCCGGCGGAATGTCGCAGCGCGCTGCGATTGCGCGTGCGCTGGCGCCGCGGCCGCGTTTGCTGTTGCTTGACGAGCCGCTCGGGGCGCTCGATTCACTGACCCGAACGCGGTTGCAGAAGGAGCTGCTTCGCCTTTGGCAGCACGAGGGAATTACCGTGGTCATGGTGACCCACGACGTCGAAGAGGCGGTGTTCTTGTCAAACCGGATCGTCTTGATGGCGCCGCGCCCGGGACGAATCCGGGACACGTTCGACGTGCCGTTGCCGCATCCCCGTCATCGCGCCGATCCGGTCTTTGTCGAAATCCGGCAACGGATCTTAGACCAGTTGGAAGCCGACCATGCGGATGCCCATGCCGGCGCCAAGGCGGCGTAGTGCGTCGCGGCTGGGAGGGAACGTGATTTTCCTTCGGTGAGCCCGCGGTGAAGGCTTGAGCGCGAGGCGGTGATGCGGGTACACACTCTTCTGTGTCCCCGCCGCTCAAGCCCGTCCCCAGCGCCACAATCAGCGAAGACGACGTCGAACCTGACGTTCCTTGGCGCATCCAGGGGGCCGTCTACGGCGTCGGGCTGTTCTCGACCTCGATCTTCCACATCGCCGCGGTGATCGTGCCGCTCTATGCGGCGACGATGACGTCCTCGCCGCTGATGTTCGGGCTGGTGTTCAGCGCCGCGCATGTCCTGCCGCTGTTTCTTTCGATTCACGCCGGCGCGTTGATGGATCGGCTCGGGGCGCGGCGCGTCATGCTGGTCTGCACCATCGTCGGTGCGATCGTGCCGCTGCTCTATCCGGCGTTCCCGTGGATCTGGGCGCTGGTGTTCTTTCAGATGTGGTTCGGCCTGTCGGAGGCCATGGGCTGGCTCGGCGCCCAGACCATGATCGGCCAGTACATGTACGGCAAGACGCGTTACGCCGGCCGCATGAGCTTCATCATCCGCATCGGCCACCTGGTCTGCGGGCCGCTCGCGGGCATCAGCTGGGACCTCGCCGGACCGTGGGGCGGCTTTGTGCTGATGTCGCTGTGGGGCAGCGGCTCGGTCGTTTGCGCGCTGCTGTTGCCGCGGCAGCCGCTCGATCCCGCGGCGCCGCAGCCCGAAGGCCGGCGCGCCAAGGTGCGCGCGTTGTTGCCGAAGGCGTCGGACTATTTGACCGCGTTCCGCCTGCTCGGCATTCCGGCCGTTGTCATCATCGTGCTGCTCGGCGGCCTGATGCACGTCGGCAACGCGGTGCAGGGCTCGTTCTACGTGGCGTGGCTCAACCAAATGGGCCTGACCGGCACCGCAATCGGCCTGCTCGGGCCTGCCGCCGCGGTCGGCGCGGCGCTGTTCTCGCTGCTGACGTCGAAGCTGATGCGCTACGTCGGCGGACTCTGGATCGCACTGATTTCGCTCTGGTCGGGCATCCTGCTGGTGTGCGCGACACCGCTGTTCGGCAGCTATTTCCTGCTGCAGATGGCGATGTTCCTGCGCGCGGGTTCGAACGGACTGGCGCAGCCGCTGGTCATCACGCTGGTACTGCGCGGCGCCGGGCGCGAGAACCAGGGCAAGGCGATTGGCTTGCGCGGCACTGCCAACCGTGTCGCGTCGATTGTGGCGCCGCTCGCGATGGGCGCGATTGCCGAAGCAGTCGGACTCGAACCCGCGTTCTATGTCGTCGGTGCGTTGGTCAGCATGGCGATGATCGGCATCGCGATCTATCTCTGGCGCAATCCGGCAATCGCGAAGGCGGGCGAGGATTAGCGCCGGTCGCTCGGTTTCTTTGGTGCCGATAGTACTCCGTTGATACCGAAGGATGATGTCTTTGCCCGGGCAGTCGTGACAGCATTCTCCTCGCGAGACCTGTCGTGAACGCACCGAGGCCGCATCGCGGGTTGACGCGTGCCTGAAGGCGACCGCGTACCGGCTTGGCTGAAATCACGGTCTTTTCAACGTCAAACCTGTTTAAGCCCAATGGAGGGACACCCATGAGCACGATCCGCCTGATATCGGCTTGTCTTCTTGCTCTCATGCTCGCGGCCGTTGCCGCGCCGACCAACGCTGTCGCCAACAGCATCACCTTCCGCGTCCAAAGCATGGCCGCGCAAAAAGCCCAGATCGTCTTCTACTCGCAGGACCGCAGGCACCGTTGGCCGGCTAACGGACGGGCCTACAGCCTGAACGACTACGACTCGCACAGCTTCAAGCTCAACTGCATCACCAACGAGAAGATCTGCTACGGCGCCTGGACCACCCCCAATCAGCAGCATACCTGGGGCAGCGGGCCCGGCGATCACGGTGGCTGCTCGGGTTGTTGCTACACCTGCCGCGGCAACAGCACCCAACTGATCGTGCTTCGTAACCCGGTGCGACGTTAGCGACGGGCGGGTACGGCGATCTTTCAGCGGCGCGGCCATCCGCGCCGCTGAACTATTTCCCGCCGACCAGCGCGAGATATTCCCAAACCATGGTCGCCGCGGCGAGCGCTGTGATCTCGGCGTGATCATAGGGCGGGCTGACCTCGACCACGTCCATGCCGACAAAGGCAACGCGGTCGAGGCGCCGCAGGATCGCCTGCGCTTGCCAGCTCGCAAGACCGCCGACCTCCGGCGTTCCGGTGCCGGGCGCGAAGGCGGGATCGAGCGCATCGATGTCGAAGCTGAGATAGGCAGGCGCGTCGCCGACGACCGCGGCCGCGCGTTCGGCAACCGCCCGCGGCCCCAGTTCGTGAACCTCTTGCGCCGTGATGATCGTGACGCCCTTCGCAATCGTCCAGTCGTAGACCGCTTTCTGCACCGGCGAACGGATGCCGATTTGCACGGTCCGTCGCGGATCGATCAATTGTTCCTCGATGGCGTGGAAGAACACCGAGCCGTGCGCGTAGCGCTGGCCGAAGTTGTCGGGCCAGGTATCGACATGCGCATCGACGTGCACCAGGGCGAGGGGGCCTCCGCGCTTTTTGGCGGCGGCCCGCAGCAGCGGCAGGGTGATGGTGTGGTCGCCGCCCAGCGCGATGAGGTGTGCGACGGCCGCGGCTTGTTCCTCGATGAGCGACAGGCTTTGCGGAATGTCGCCGAGCGCAATCCGGAAATCCCCGATGTCGGTCACCGAAAGCGCGGCAGGGTCGATCCAGCGCTCCGGGTGATCACCGTCAACGAGCATGCGGCTCGCTTGTCGGATCGCCGCAGCCCCAAACCGGGCGCCGCTGCGGTGGGTGGTGCCCAGATCGAACGGGATGCCGGCAATGCAGAACGACGCGTCGCCGGCGCGGTTCGCGATCGCGAGAAAGCTTGGCTGCAGGGCGAAGGTTGGAACGGTCGCCATTGTTGCTCGGTATCTGGCTATGCGGCAGCGAAGCGGAAGACGGCCGCCGCGACCGCGCAGGTCCAAAGACCCTTCGAGTCGCCCTCGGCGGCCGCGGTCATCGACGTGCTGCCGATGATGAGGTTACTCGTCTGGTACACGTCCTTGCGCTCGTTCCAGGCGGCATTCGGGTCGAACTCGATGCCTAGCGTGGATGCCAGCATCGTGGCGGCGAGATCTTCCGCATACTCGCCGCTCTCCTGGCCCGTCATGCCGTAGCCGTGATGCTCGGAGATGTAGCCGTACATCGCGGGGTCGGCGGGGCGCGCCAGGCCGATACTGGAATGAATTCGCCGCCCGGGCTCGTTGGTCTCGGTCCGGGCCATGACACAGAATGTGATTTCGCCGGGTCGCAGCGTCGTGACGCCCTTCTCGCGTTCGATTTCCTGGCATCCGGGCGGCAGGATGGACGACACGGTCACCAGGTTCTGCTGCTCGATGTCCGCGTCGCGCAGGGCGAGTTCGAACGCCGTCAGCCGCTCCCGATGCACGCCCACACCGCGGGTCAGGAAAAAGCTCGTCGGTACTGGAAACATGCTGGGGCCAAATGAGCTCGAGGTCGGATGTGCGTCAACGCTGGTATTGTAGCAGGTTCCCGATGAGAAATATCCGGCCACTGTCAGCGCGATTGGTTGCGAGTCGTCCCAATGGATGATGCCTGTGGGTGACCGTGTCGTGACAACGTTTCGGCCGCTACACAAAATGTCTGGGTTTGATTTTCGGGCGTGACGACTCGAAGTCGGTGCGACGTGCGTGCGCTCGCTAGCTGAAGGTTTCGGTCATCCAACGATTCAGTGCGCAGAATATCGGGCCGGACCGGTACCCGAGTATTGCAGTACTTTACGCCTGGTTTCGGCGCCATGGTCGCGAACCTAAATTGCCATTTTGCGGACCTACAGCGGAATCGATCGTGAGATCGAAGGCGCGAGAACGGTCGAAGAGTGCGGGGGCGGCCTGCACACAGTGGCATAGGCGGAGGATCAGGTCATGGCTGGCGGAGTTGAAAACGCGGCGTCGGGCGTTCAGACGATCGATGCGTTGCTCGGTCTGTTCCATTGGAACAACGTGAATCTCACCTACAATTTCCCGACGACATCGAGCTACTACAACGCGTCGACCTATTTCACCGACGGGATGGTGCCGGCCGGTGAGGGATTCCATTTTTCGACATTCGTCCCCGTCACGCCCTCGCTCGAAGCTGCGATCGACAAGATAATCGCATCTGAGCTGATGGCAGTCTCGCCGCTCAATTACACCAAGGTTGCTTCGGGCGCGGACGCCGACTCGAGCTACGCGCGCGCAAGCCTGCTCAACGACGCCGAACTCGGCGCGCCTCCCGGTGGCCTCGGCTACTATCCCGGCGGTGTCGATCGCGGCGGCGATGCCTGGTTCAACGCCGACCAGCCACGCTTCAACAACGTGCAGGTCGGCAACAGCGCGTATTACGTGGTTCTGCACGAACTCGGGCACAACGTCGGACTGAAGCACGGCCACGCCAACGACCGGCCGGGCCCGACCATGGACATCCTGCCCGACAATCTCAATTCGAACGAATATTCGGTGATGACCTATCACCGCTATGTCGGCGCCCCGGATATACCGGTGCCCGGTGACACCCAGGCGGACAGCTTCGCGCAATCGCTGATGATGCTCGACATCCAGGCGATCCAGTACATGTACGGCGCCGACTTCACCACCAACGCCGGCAATACGGTCTATAGCTTCAGCACCACCACCGGCGAGATGTTCGTCGATGGGGTCGGGCAGGGAACGCCGTCAGGCAATCGTATCTTCCGCACCATCTGGGATGGCGACGGTGTCGACACCTACAATCTCTCGAACTACAGCTCCAATCTCCGCATCGATCTCGCGCCCGGCGCCGCGTCGAATTTCCAGAGTGGCCAGCTCGCGCAGCTGAGTATCGCCAACAACATCTTTGCGAGCGGCAACGTCTATAACGCGCTGCAATTCAACGGCGACGCCCGTTCGCTGATCGAGAACGCCACCGGCGGTTCCGGCAATGACGTCATCAAAGGCAACGCCGCGAACAACGTGCTGAACGGGAATGCCGGCAATGATCAACTGCTCGGCTACGACGGCAACGATACGCTGAACGGCGGCGATGGAGCCGACAAGCTGAACGGCGGCAACGGCAACGATACTTTGAACGGTGGGTCCGGGAACGACAGCCTGAACGGCAGTGCCGGCAACGACAACCTGAACGGTGGCTTTGGGAATGACAATCTCGTCGGTGGTGCGGGCAACGACGTGCTGCGCGGCGGCGACGGCGCCGACGTCCTGGCCGGCAATGCCGGCAACGATGAACTCTACGGCGGCCTCGGCAACGACACGTTCGATTTCAGGAAGGCCGGCGGCTGGGACACGATCCACGACTGGCAGGATTTCGGCAACGCCCAGGACGTGATCTCGTTTCAAGGGCTCGGCCTCGATTTCAGCGACCTGACGGTCCACTACAGCGGCGGCGACGCGATCATCTATGTCACGCCCGAATTCGCCACGCGGCCGACGAGTGGCATCATCATCGAGAACGTGTGGCCGTTCACCATTGGAGCGAACGACTTCTTGTTCTGACGGAGACGACGGCGGCGTCAGCGCCGTCCGCGCAACTGAATGACCGTGGCCGCGGCGACGATCAGAAACGCCCAGCCGCCGAACGGCCAGCGCGCCGCCCATAGCAACGCCCGGGTTTGCGCGGTCTGCGCTTGCGCCACCGACGCCACGCGCATCACGATCAATGGCTCTTCGGGGGTGGTGAGCTTGAATTTCTCGGCCGCGCGCCCAGCGGCGAGCTGCGCACCGGAGACCTGCTGGCCGACCAGGCGGATGAATTCGCCGCCGGGCTCGGCCCAGAATTTGGGATGCCACAGCAGCACGCGTCCGGAGTCGCGGGTCTCCGCGGCGACCCAGATCGCGACCGGCTGGTTAGGCGTCCAGCCATCGGGTATGAGCGGCGCAAGATCCCGATAGCCGTAGGGCGAGTTGTTGCGCCCCGCCGTCAGGCGTTCCTGCGTGACGCGGTCAGTATCGATGCGCCAGCCGGGCGCGGCATAGCCGGCAGCGCTCATGGGGATCGCATCGGCTCGCCGCAGTTCGGCAACGCCGCCCCATATCGGCACGTCGACCATGAACGCCGGCAGCACGCTGCTGAGTGCGAACAGCCCCATCGCCGGAAACGCGAGCGCGGGCAGCGGCTGCGTCACGCCAATGCCGAGCGGCACGCCGAGCAGAAAACCGAGCGCGACGCCGCCGATCATCCATTCCGGCGACGGCGCGAGCGCCATCGTCAGTGTCCCGATCGCAAGCTGAACCACGATGACCACGCAGCCCGCGACAAACATCGGCACCAGTGTCGCAAAGCGGTGAGGGATCATCGCGCGGATCTCTTGGGAACGGGTTCTCTTGGAACAGGTTCTCTTGGAACAGGTTCTCTTGGAACAGGTTCTCTTGGGAAGGACGGCTGACCAGATTCGAAGACGCGACGCTTCTTATACCAGTCAACGGCGCGGCCAGAAGCCGCGCGCCGCGGAACGCGACCTCGACCAGCGTCCCTTCGTTCGACCGCGACGGCCGTGTGCTTCCCGTCGCCTTGTTTCTAGAACAGTTCTAGAGGAGAATTGACCAGGCCCGCGCGGCGGCCCTGCTCCGCCGAGGGCGCAGGGAGGAAAAAATGACGATAAATTTCGTCGTGAATGACCGGCCGGCATCGACCGATGCGCCGCCGGCGACGCCGCTTTTGTGGGTGATCCGCGAGCAACTGAGACTCACCGGCACCAAGTTCGGCTGCGGCACCGGCCTGTGCGGTGCATGCACGATCCACATCGACGGCAAGCGCGCGTTCTCGTGCCAGATTCAAGTGTCGGAGATTGCGGGCAAGTCGATCATGACCATCGAAGGTTTGTCGCCGGATTCCAGCCATCCGCTCCAGAAGGCATGGCTTGCGGGGCAGGTGCCGCAATGCGGCTACTGCCAGTCCGGACAGATCATGAGCGCAGCCGCGCTCTTGAAGGAAACGCCGAAGCCGACACGTGCGCAGATCGTCGAGCATATGAGCGCCAACATCTGTCGCTGCGGCACCTATCAGCGCATCGTCGGCGCGGTCGAACGCGCCGCGCGGGAGGGCTGAGCCATGACCACGATTGCAACATCGGCTCCGCGCGCACGCGTGTCTCTCAAGCTCTCGCGTCGTCAGGTCATGGTTGGCGCTGCCGGCTTTACCTTCGCGCTCGCGCTGCCGGGCAGGGCCGCGCATGCCGCAGCGCCGGCGAGCGAACGCGTCGGCAAGGCGCTCAATCCGTGGCTGTCGATCGCGCCGGACGGCACGATCACCATCATGTCGGCGGCGGCCGAGATGGGGCAGGGCTCGATGACCTCGTTGCCCCTGGTCCTGGCGGAAGAGCTCGACGCCGACTGGTCGAAGGTGCGCATCGTGCCGGTGCCGCCGATCGACCGGCTCTACGCCAACCCCGCCTACGGCATGATCTACACCGCCGGCAGCAATGCGGTGCGGGCCTACTTCCAGCCGATGCGGACCTTCGGCGCGCAGGCGCGGCGCGTCCTGCTCGAGAACGCGGCAAAGAAACTCGGCGTTCCGGTCGAAGAGCTGACCACCGAGCCAAGCATCGTCGTCCACGCCAAGTCGGGCCGGCGTCTGGGCTACGGCGAGATCGCCGCGTTTGCGGAGATTCCCGACAAGGCGCCCGAGATCAAGCCGGATCAACTGAAGCGGCCGGAGCAGTTCCGCCTGATCGGCAAGGACGTGATGCGTGTCGATGTGCCGGAGAAGGTCAACGGGCGCGCGCAATATGCGATCGACGTGCAACTTCCGGGGATGCTCTATGGCGCGGTGTTGCGTGCGCCGGTCGAGGGCGCGGCGCCGGAACGGATCGACGACGCCAGGGCGCGCGCCATCGCAGGCGTGGTCAAGGTGATCCGGCTGCCGTACGGCATCGGCGTCGTCGCAGAAACACCGTGGGCTGCCTTCGACGCGAGGCGCGCCCTCGCTGCCGCCGTCACCTGGACCAGGACCGCCAAGGCCTGGGGCTTCGACAGCGACAAAGGCCTCGCGGACTTCGCGGCGGCGGCGCGCAATCTCGACCAGCCTTCCACGGACTGGTTCAAGGCCGGCGACCTTCGCGCCGCGCTGAGCGGGTCGGTCGCGACGATGGATGCGACCTATCTCAGCGACTATGCCTATCACGCCCAGATGGAGCCGCTGAACGCGGTCGCGTCGGTCTCGGCAACCGGCGATGTCGCCGAAATCTGGACCGGCACGCAGAGCCCGACCACAGCGCATGAGGCCACCGCGAAGGCGCTCGGGATCAGCCGTGACCGGGTCAAGCTCAACACCTTCCTGATGGGCGGCGGTTTCGGCCGGCGCGGCCCGCGCGACTCCGACTTCACCGTCGACGCGGTGCTGCTGGCAAAGGACGCCGGACGGCCGGTGAAGGTGATGTGGACCCGCGAGGACGATATCCAGAACGGTCGCTTCCGGCCGCTATCGGCGCACTACCTGCGGGCGGGCCTCGACTCGTCGGGCCGGCTCGTGGCCTGGCACCACCGCCATGTCGGCGACCGGGTGACGCCGTTCTTCGATCCGGTCCGCTACGAAGCCAACAAGCGGCGCGACGGCATCCTGATGGCCGGCACCGAACTCGCCGGCTACGATGTGCCCAACCAGCTCGTCGAGCAGCTTTATCAGGACACCGGCGTGCGCACTGCGCCGCTGCGCGGGATCGGCTTCATCGCCAACAAGTTCGCGACCGAATCTTTCATGGACGAAGTCGCGCGCCGGCGTTCGGTCGACCCGCTGCAATTCCGCCTCGACATGTTGCGCAAGAATCCGCGTGCGGCAAAGATCGTCGAACGCGTGGCCGAAATGGCGGACTGGACCCGCGCGCGCAAGGACCGCGCGCTCGGACTGGCCTATATCGATTATTCCGGCACGCAGGTCGCCGGCATTGCGGAGATATCGCTCGATCGTTCGAGCGGCCAGATCGCAGTTCACGACTTCTGGTGCACGATCGATTGCGGCATTGCGGTTCAGCCTGACAATGTCGTGGCGCAGACCGAGAGCAGCATCGTCTATGGACTCGGCGTTGCCTTGAGCGAGCGGATCACGATCAAGGACGGTGTTGTCCAGCAGTCGAATTTCTATGACTACCGCGTGCCGCGCCTGAACGAGGTGCCGGCGATGCATATCGAGTTGATCCAGAGCGATAACCCACCGACCGGCGTCGGCCAGATGGCGACGCCGCTGGTGGCGCCGGCGATCGGTAACGCGGTCGCGCGGCTCGCGAACGTGCGGTTGCGCCACGCGCCATTCATGCCGGAGCGGGTCAAGGCCGCACTCGGCTGAAGGGATGCGAATATAGATCGCTAGACTTGGGCACGAACAGCTACTGCGCTGCCAGCAATCGCGCGCCGCGGAACGCGACCTCGACCAGCGTCCCTTCGTTCGGCGTGCTCTTGATGTTGAAGGTCGCGTGGTTGGCTTCGGCCAGTGCCTTGGTCAGCGGCAGGCCGAGTCCGGTGCCGCCGGAGCGCGCGCGGGTCGTGGTCGCGACCTGACGGAACGGTTCGAGCGCGGTCGCGAGGTCCTTCTCGCTCATGCCGATGCCGGTGTCGCGCACCCGCAGCACCACCTCGCCGTTGTCCGCGATCGCGGTCGACACGATCACCTGTCCGCCCGCGACCGTGAACTTGATCGAGTTCGACAGCAGATTGAGCACGATCTGGCGCACCGAGCGGGCGTCAGCCATCACCTGCGGCAGCCGCGGCGACAACGACGTGCGGATGATGACGCGCTCGCGGTTGGCCTGCGGCTGCATGATCGCGACGCACTGCTGCGTCAGGTCATTGAGCGGCACGGCGGCGAAGGTGAGATCGAGCTTGCCGGCCTCGATCTTGGAGAGATCGAGCAGGTCGTTGAGCAGCGAAATCAGATGCCCGCCGGAAGCATGGATGTCCTTGAGGTATTGCCGGTAGCGCTCGTTGCCGATCGGGCCGAAGCGTTCCGCCGTCATCACCTCTGAAAAGCCGATGATGGCGTTGAGCGGCGTGCGGATCTCGTGGCTGATCTTGGCCAGGAAGTCGGACTTCGCCGACGACGCCCGCTCGGCATCGCGCCGCGCGGCGATCAGCTCCTCCTCGGCCTTCTTCCACGGCGTGACGTCGCGGAACACCGCGCAGTATCGGTCGCCCAGGTCGCCAAGCCGCCCCATGGTCACGAACAGCGGGATCAGGCCGCCGAGGCGTTCGCGGCCGATTACTTCGCTGCCGTCGTTGAGCAACGCCGCGACGCCGGTACCTTGCAGACGCTCGAGATAGTCGATGGCAACGCCGATGCTCTCCGGCGCGAACAGATCGGCGAAGCTTTTTCCTTCGAGCTCGTGCGCGTCATAGCCGAACAGCGCCTGCGCGCTCTTGTTCGCCGACACGATGCGCGCTGCGTGATCGAGCACCACCACGCCGTCGGTCGCGGTATCGAGGATCGCGCCGAGCTCGCTCGCCCGCGCGCGCGCCTGCTCGAGCGCCGCCTTGGTCGCAGCGTCCTCGCTGGGCGGCATGGTCAGGAGCGCGAACGCCGACTCGCCGTCCCACGGCACCTGCAGCAGCCGTGCCTCGGCGACGGCGCTCTCGTCGCGCAGGCTTGCGATCGAGAACGATTTGCGACCGCCCTCTTCGATCGCGATGTCGCCGGACTCGATCATCAGGCTGTCGAGGCCGCCGGCTTCGGCCAGCGCATCGAGGCTTTCGCTGCCCACCCATTCCAGGAACGCCGTGTTGGCGTAAAGCAGATCACTGAGCCGGTAGATCAGCACGCCGATCGGCAGCCGGTCGAGGAACGGCCGCGTGCTGTCGGCGATGGCGGGTTCGTCGGGCGGCGCTTCAGCGCGTGACGTTTCTTGTGACGTTTCTTGTGACGTTTCTTGGGCCGGCGTGCTGTCTTTGTTGTTGTCCTGGTTATTGCCCTGAACGTTATCTTGCGTCGCCGGCTCGTTGGTGTTCGCGGCCTGCCTGGCCTGCGCGTCGGCCTCGTTGATGCGGGTCGTGAGCTGGCGCGAGAGTTCATAGAACGCGTAGCGCTCGACCGGGGTCAGGCCGGGCGCGTCGGTCTCCGGCGGCAGCACAGCGGACGGTCCATCGGGCACAAGGGGGTCCGTGGCGGTGCTGCGCGCGCGCGCAATGGCGTTGATACGAGCAACCTCGCGACAGACGCCGAAGCCGCGGTAGCCTTGGTAGGTCCGTTCGCGATCGAACACCGGCAGGCCCGATAGTTCGACGGCAAGCCGCTCCGCGCTGCCGTCGATACGCCAGTACACCGATACGCCGCTCCAGGTTGCGCGCGTCGACACCGCGCGGGCGACCTGACCCTCGGGATCGAGCGTCATCACCGACGCGATGAACCGCCACGGCTGTCCCATCAGCGCTGCGGTCCGCGGCCCCATCAGCGCAATGAATTCGGGGGAGTCGATGGTGAAACGGCCTTCCGGATCCATCTGCCAGACGAAGCGCAGCGGATGGCGGCGTTCCTCCACCACCTCCAGCACCGCCGGCGCTGCCGGAGCGAGCGGTGCGAGCTCCGGGAACAGCTCCGGTTGCTCGGCGACGGTGCTGTCGGAGAATTCGTTCCAGTTCTGCGCTTCAGCCTCTACCTGGGCTTCAGGTTCGGCTTGAGGTGCGAGAGTCTGAGGGGCGTCCTCGATCTGCTGCGTGATGGAGAGGGGCGGTTGCTCGGGTGCTGCGACCGGCAATGGTGCGGGAGGTTGTTCCGGCAGCGGCTCGGGCAGGGGGGGCGGCTCGGTTGCGGGCGTCGACACGCGCCGGACGGCACTGCCGCCGAACGTGGCGATCCACACCGCCGGATCGCGGATGCGATCGAAGGCGATGACACCAGCCTCCCAGGTGCCAGCGGCGTGGCCGCTGGCGCTGGCGGCTACAGCGAGCGCTCGCGCACATAGCGCATCGAGCGACCGCTTGTCGCCGATCAGCTTATGCGCGGACGGCGTCGCATCAATCAGGCCGCCATCATCGCCGAACACCGCGACCGGTTCGACGCAGGCGGCGAGCAGCCGCCGCACGCGCTGCGCAGTCGAAAGATCAGGCCCGCTGCGGTCGAGCGCGGCGATCAGCACCGCTGATGTGCCGTCGGGGAGCGCGAGCCTCGTGCATGCGCAGGTCAGCCTCCCGCCCATCGCGGCGCCAAATCCATGCAACCGTTCGAGCCGCGTTCCGCCGTCGTCCCGCAGCGTCGGCGCCACGCGCGCGACTTCGGCGGCAGCGGTGTGCGTGCGCGCGAATGTGCGGATCGCAAGCGCGGCCGGTGTCGGCGCGCCGAGCACCGCGGCGCCGGTGGGATTGGCCCACAGCACCTGCGCGGCGTCTGATGACCACAGCCAGGCCGGCGACGGGCTTAGCGCCAGCGGCGTCAGGCGCGGATCGTGCAACCAGCCAATCATCGCCCACCGTTGCGCCGGGGAGAGGTCCGGCATGCGCCATCCTTAACGGTTTCTTACTAGTCGGGGGCTGGCACAGCGTCCACGCCGGGACCTCGAAAGAGGCTCCGAAAGCGGTGATAACCTTAACTTTTCCAACGGCTTGGAGGCGCACTCGCGCCGACATTGCGGCCGAGTTGCAGCCTCCGCCCATCAAATCGGCTTATTGTGCATCGCAATATTTTATATTGCATTGCACCACGGGTTGTGCAATATTCTAAACCAGAGGCTGCCACCCGTTTGGGCATCGCGGCGGGGACGGCAGGCCGGCCAGTGCAGTGCAACAAGGCACGGACCAAAGCCCGGGCGGCAGGGTCCATCAGTGTCCCATTGCCGCCCATTAACGGTCTAAGGGAAGGATCGATTGTTATGTCCGAGGCCACTCACACCCAGCGTACCAAAGCGAAGCCCGCCATTCCGGGGCCTGCCGCGGCCGCGTTCGAATTTCCGAAGTTCGAAATCCCGAACTTTGAGATGCCAAAGATGGAAGTGCCCGCCGCTTTCCGCGAATTCGCCGAAAAGGGCGCTTCGCAGGCGAAAGAGACCTACGAGAAGATGAAGGCCGCCGCCGAAGAGGCGACCGACGTGCTCGAGGACACCTATGCCACCGCCGCTAAGGGCGCCGCCGACTATGGCCAGAAGCTCATCGAGGTGAGCCGCGTCAACACCAATGCGGCGTTCGACTTCTACACCGAGCTGATGTCCGTGAAGTCCTATTCGGACATGGTTGAGCTCTCGACCGCGCACGCGCGCAAGCAGTTCGAGACCGTCACCGCGCAGACCAAGGACCTCGCGGCCCTGGCCCAGAAGATGGCGACCGAGACTGCCGAGCCGATCAAGGGCAGCGTCACCAAGGCGTTCACCAAGGCCGCCTGAGCGGCTGATCGAGCCTGTACCGAAGTATTTAAAAAGCCCGGGTTCGTCGCCCGGGCTTTTTTGCATTTGAACGGAAATGCAGTGGGGTGCTACCAAGCTGTGGGTGGCGCGCACCGGACTTGCCAAAGCAAAGGCTGGCTCCTAGGTTCGCCCCGCTTTGCGAGCCTTTCGCACGCGTTATTGTGCAGCTGTAGCTCAGTTGGTTAGAGCGCCGGTCTGTGGAACCGGAGGCCGGTGGTTCGAGTCCACCCAGCTGTACCATCCTCTCAACCGTCGAATTGGCGGCATTCCCACGCTTGCAACCTTGCAAATTGTTCATCGTATTTCCGTTGGAGCACCATTCCCCAAGGTCTCGAATTGACCTTGCAGAGGTGTTAGCTTCGTTGCGTCAGCTCGCTGGTGCGAGAGCGATCGCAACGGCGAGCGCCGGGGCTCGGTGAGGAGGAGTTTCGGAGAATGGCACGTCAGTCTGACTGGGCGGTCCCGGCCGGAGCGCAACCGAAGCCGGAGGACTACGGCTACGATCTCGATCGCGCGCTCGGCGCCGTCGTCGGTATTCGCTCGATCGTGCCGCCCGATGCATTCTCCGCCGAGACGCTCGGCACCGAACGCGCCGGCAACGGCGTGCTGATCCGCGAAGGCGGCGTCGTTCTCACCATCGGTTATCTCATCACCGAAGCCGAGCAGATCTGGCTCACCTTCAGCGACGGACGTGTTGCGCCGGGTCATGTCCTCGGCTTCGACCAGGAGACCGGCTTCGGCTTGGTGCAGGCGCTCGCGCGCGTCGACCTCGAGCCGATCCCGATGGGACAGTCCGGGGCGCTCCAGGTCGGCGAGCGCGTCGTGGTCGGCGGCGCCGGCGGACGTCAGCATTCGGTGGCGGCGCGCGTGGCCGCGCGCCAGGAATTCGCCGGCTACTGGGAATACGTGCTCGACGAGGCGATCTTCACGGCCCCCGCGCACCCGAACTGGGGCGGCACCGCGCTGATCGGTTCACGCGGCGAGTTGCAGGGCATCGGTTCGCTCCAACTCGAGCAGCCGCGTGAGGCGGGCACCGAGCATCTCAACATGGTGGTGCCGATCGACCTTTTGAAACCGATCTACGAGGATTTGCTGACGCTCGGCCGCCGCAACCAGCCGCCACGACCTTGGCTCGGGCTCTATGCGACCGAGGTCAACGACCGCGTCGTCGTCGTCGGCATGTCGAGCCGCGGTCCCGCGCGCAAGGCCGACCTGCGCACCGGTGACGTTGTGCTCGCCGTCGGTGGCACCGAGGTCAGCGATCTGGCCGGACTGTTCCGGCGCATCTGGGCGCAAGGCGCGGCCGGCGTCGACGTGCCGCTGACCGTCTATCGTGACGGCAAGACCTTCGAGCTGCGCGTGCCCTCCGCCGACCGGCGGCGCTTCCTGAAGGCACCAAGGCTCCACTGATTATGATAGTCTGAGATACTGATGGTGAAGAGTGGTCGTGCCACCGGCTCGATCTGTTCCCGCTCCCCGCCCGAAATCGGGTTTACCCGAGTTCGGGCATCAATGAGCGGTCGAAGTCGGCAACGTCCGACTTCGACTGGGGAGAGGGTTAGGGTGAGGGGGTTCGAACCTATCGAGGGACCTATACCCCCTCACCCCACCCCTCTCCCCAATGGGGAGAGGGAGTAGACCGAGTTCGACGCACGAACACGACCGACATCAGAGTCGTGAACAACAATTTTGAAAAAACACTGGGGAGGTTGTGATGGCGTACGAACACCGCACGGGGCACGTCAACTCGGGTGACGTGACACTGTTCTATCGCGTCTTCGGCAAGCAAGGCGCTACTCCGATCCTGATCCTGCACGGCTCCAACTTCTACGACTCGGTCGACTGGATCGAAGTCGCGAGCGCGCTTGCGACCGACCGCGAGGTCGCGGTGCCGGACCGGCGCGGCTGGGGCGACTCGACCTGGAGCCCGAGCAAGGACAATTCGCTCGATGCGCTGCTCGACGACATGCTGGCGGTGATGCGGACGCTGAAGTGGGAGAAGGCCATCGTCATGGGCCATTCCGGCGCCGGACCGACCATCATCTCGTTCGCGGTCAACTTCCCGCAGATGACCGAGAAGCTGATCCTGGTCGACAGCCAGATGAACCGCGAGGAAAGCGCGCGCACCGGCAAGTCGGTCGGCAATCCGCCCTATATCTACGAGTCGGTCGAGGCGGCGATGGAGAAATACAAATTCAGCAATCCGCCGCGCTTCTCGTGGGACCGCAAGCGCGCCGAGCAGTCATTGGTGAAAGTCGAAAAGGGCTTCATGCTCAAGCGCGATCCCGACGGCGCCAATCGCCAGCCGATCGGGGAGGGCGCGTCGCTGCCGCGCCGGCCGGTGCGCGAGATGTGGGAAGAGCTCGCGATGGTGAAGGTGCCGATGATCATCGTGCACGGCAACCGCTCTTCGCGCTATCCGGCGGCGACGGTCGAGCGGCTGAACAAGGAGTTTCCGCAGCTTCCGCGGTTCGTGGTGGATTCCGAGCACGACGTCGCCGGTCAGGCGCCGGAGGCATTGCTCGGACATGTACGCAAGTTCATCGCGGGGAGTTGAGGGGCTGTCCTCTAATTGATTGCCGCGATTGCGGTGCTCGTCGCTGTGCCCTCTCCCCCTTGTGGGGAGAGGGCGGCCCGGTAGAGCAACGCAAACGAGAGGGTGAGGGGTGCTGCTCGAAGACCCCTCACCCTTTTTGTCGTTGCGATACCGAGATGCCTCTCCCCCCAAGGGGGAGAGGCGCAATTATGAACGTCTTGCGCGGGGCGATGGCAAAGTCATACGCGTCGCGGGCGCGGCGCCGTCCGCATAGCGTGCGCGGCACCTGCGGGATGGCTCGGAGCTACGCTTCCGCCGTCGGCGCGGGGACGTCGAGGTCGACGAAAACCTGGCCGTCGCGGACCTCGGTCTTGAAGGTCTTGATCGGGATGAAGCAGGGCGGCGACACGGCCTTGCCGCTCGGCACGTGGAACGCGCCGAAATGGAAATTGCACTCGATCACATCGTCTTCGAGCGTGCCGTCGGCGAGATCGGCCATGCCGTGGCTGCACCGTGCCTCGGTGGCATAATAAGTGCCATTGATGTTGTAGATCGCGACGAGTTCCTCGCCGATCTCGCGGCTGATCACGCCGTTTTCCGGCACATCCGAGGCAGCGCAGACTTGGGTTTCGGCCATGGTCAGGGTTCGGGTGTTGGCGCCGCGGTCGCGGCCGGGAATGACGCCCCGTGCTTTAGCGGCGCCCCCGAAAAGTGCAAGAGGGTGCAGGGTCTCGAAACGCGGGCAGCGGTATTCCGACAAGCCCATACGCAACCGGCAATAAGGCGGCAGCACACGCGTCCGCGACGCATTTGACCGCTTTTCCGGCGGCCTTATAACCTAGCCCCGAACCCATTGGACGATCCCACGGGACGACCCAGCGAGCGCGAGGCCAAGTCCGCAACCATGTCCGCAACCTACATCATCGACGATCACGACAAGAAAACCTTCATGCTGGACCGCGAGGTGCTGGTGTCGGAGGACATTCTGCGCCGGGAGATGACCAATATCTTCAGCCGCTGCTGGATCTATGTCGGGCACGCCTCCGAGCTGAAGAAGCCGGGCGATTTCGTCTCCCGCAAGGTCGCCGGCCGGCCGGTGATCTTCGTGCGCGATGCCAAGAACGTCTACCACTGCCTGTTCAATACCTGCCGGCACCGCGGCGCCATCGTCTGCACCCAGCGCGAAGGCAATGCGCGGCGCTTCATGTGCATCTATCACGGCTGGACCTACGCCAATGACGGCT